>Ga0209589_1001942_pt1 | contig 35072 bp, 22 predicted proteins | sample CowpeawhiteBW_FD_187525 | JGI IMG/M metagenome (GOLD analysis project Ga0209589, IMG submission 187525) | Root nodule microbial communities of legume samples collected from California USA - Cow pea white BW (SPAdes) (version 2) | ecosystem: Host-associated > Plants > Roots > Nodule | place: USA...
GAGAAAAATGATTGATGGAGATATGAATTAAGTTGCACTAGAGTTGACATGTGATTGAGATAGTTTGCACAAGGTCCTAGATTAAACTCACTTGTCACAAAAAAAAAAAAATAATTAAGATGATTTCAATTTTTATTCAACACTGAAATATCTTTCTTGTTTGTGGACAATCATATTTATTGCACACAAAAACAAATGTTGGCCCAACCTACTACTAATAGCTTGTAATCTTAATAAGTTGAATCAAGTTGGTGGGTTCAACCACCAAACTTTTGTCAATTTTAATAAGTTTTTGATTGGTAGAACTACCTACTAATTAACACACTTTATTATTATCCCTATCTTTGTTGAAAAAGAGTTAGGCTATGTATCTACAATAGAAAAAGCTTGTACAAAAGAACAAAACTTCAATAGAGAACAAAGGAGTAGATAGAAGAATAAAAATATTTATGAATATACAAATTAAGATATCACAATGACCTAGTAATAGTGGTTAAGATAGTAACAAAGTTATAGATTTTAACTTGGTTACGATTAATCACTATAAAAAAATGTCTCATTAATAACTAATTTTAGTGACCAAAAATTGTTAGTCACTATAGTGTTGCATATGATATCAATTGTCCCGTGACGGAGGCCAAGTGGGCCGAGTCACAATCGAATCGTGGCGGAGGTCAAGTGGGCCGAGTCACAATCGAATCGTGGGGAGGTCAAGTGGACTGAGTCACAATCGAATTGTGGCACTTAGGCAAGTTACACTCTTAAGTAAAAAGAGTTGTGTCCTGACTATTAGCGTTTTTGACCTAATAGAAAGCGCTCGATCCTAACATATAGATATCAATTTATAAAATTAAAAATGATTGGTTACTTGAATAGTTATTATTATGAATAAGAAATTGATAACCAATAATTTTTATTTTGTAAATTGATATTTAAATTAGTCCTTATAATAACTAATAATTTTTGTCACTACAATTAGTTATTAACGAGACATTTTCTTGTATTGACTGCACAATTATTTTATTCAAGACTAGGTTGATTTTGTATTTTGTTGGCATTAATTCAAATATATTTGTGAATAGAGATATAATCCAAAGAAAAGACAGTGATTGTCCATGAAAGGTTACAAGTGGTTGATTCCATGCATGGAGAAAAAGAAAGCAATTTATTGAAAGATGATAAGTTGTTATTTGAAGCTTAAGATGGCTCCATCACAACAGTGGGAATAAACATAAGACAAGGTAGTAACTGTAGAAAAGGAAACATTGTTTGTTAACATTGTTGCAAAATGTTTTGTAAAATTTGTCTATCAATGTCATTCATATCCACAGAACCCATCAGCTCTGAAAGTTTCTCACTCAGTTCTTCCACTTCTTCCTGCAATCTCCTAATGTGACAACATGTTTCTTTCAAGATCTTCGTGGCTGATTGCTGCCCATCAAAACACATATATTTATCAGTTTTTTCTGTCACTAAATTGAAGTATCAGTTCAAAATAAAACATTTTTATTAAAAAAATTTCGATTAAAAATAAGATTAAATTATATTAAATTACACTATATAAGATATTTTTTATTTTATAAATTAATATTGTAAAAATAAATTTATTAATTTATTCTCTAATATGATGTTAAAGTTTATCTCAATAAAATTTGATTATCTAATCGGATAATGTTTTAATATGAAAAATATGTCTCAGGCATATAAGTTCAATTTATAAAATAAAATTATAAATATTTTTTAATTAATTAATTAGAAGGTGTCTGAATTTTTTTTTAAGATTATTTTATAGTTTAGTTTTGATATCTTATTAATGTAAAAAGGTGGTACAAATATTTTAGAGGTCTGGCTTTTATTAATTATTACACAAATCAATAATTATATAATTATACCACTATGCTGTACTTTAGTTTAAATTTGTTAAAGGAAATAAAAATGATTTTAGCTTTAGTTTCTAAGCCTCTTTAGTAAAACGTAATCTTCTTGTCTATAAAAATCAAGGTGGTTTACAGGTTAGATAAAAAGAGGAAAAGATCGTGATTTCGACACATTCTATTTAAATTTTATTTTAAAATATTGAACTCTTTTAACTTTAGTCTAGAAGGTAGTATATTGTGACTTTATTTAACCAGTTTTTATAATACTTGTATAACATGGATTTCACTTAGGACTTTATATATCAAGGTTTTATTTAACAGTTATAGATAACAAAATTGTATAACTTAGGACTTTACAAGTTTATTACTTCAATATTATTTTATGTAGCTATTCAATATAATGAAACTTAATTTACGTAAGTTTATCAGCATTTAATTTACATAAAGTATAATTATACTAATCTCTCTTGAAATGATTTTAGTACACGGATACATTTTTTAAACTATAGTACCTTTTTAAGACTTTCTTATATGTTAATTAGGTGTATGGTTTTTATATGGAAAATTTTAAATTTTTTTGTAAAATAAAACTATTAACATGTAAATATATATATATATATATATATATATATATATATATATATATATATATATAAATAAATCTGCCAGTACAATATAATATAATATAATATAATATAATATAAATATAAATATAAATAATATTATCGACTTTAAAAATTAGCATAATTATCCCACCATAGTAATTGACTAAATACTTGTAATTTGACGGAGCCTCAGTACGATTACTTTACAGTTAAAAATGTGTATCGTTAATGGAGTAAAACTATTTTACAAATAATTTAAAAAATGAATGCTGTAAAATCCAACAACTTTAAATATATAATCATTTATAATTTGTTAAGCATATAATAATTTTAATTAGATAATGATATTAAACTCCTTAAATTTATGTTTGAGTCAAATAATTTGTGCACGGTGAAAGTCAAAATCGAATATTTTATGATATGCATTGATTTAGAAAATGTAAATGCATGTATTTAACCATTATATCAACTTATTAAATTAATTTTTATCACTTATATTTAGTTTTTATATTTGTATAGATTTCCTTTTTAATCTCTGTACTTAAAAAATCGTCCATTTTAGTTTCTACATATATTATTTTAATAAGAAAAAACTTTTGATAATCACAGTTTTAATTTTAATTTTCAAATAGAAACCTTTATGTTAAGTATAGTTTTAAATATATGTGAACACAATTCGTTTCTAGAAATAGAAAAATAATTATACAAAGATTTTATGAAATATAGTAATTACGAATTATTTTCAATCATGAAAATATTAAGTAGATATTTGTATGCGTAAATATATATGATATAATTATGTATGTATGCATCTTTAAAGTGCATGTGGGTTTAAATCTTCTAGTGCTTCACATCTTGAGAATTAATGACTCACTAACAAGAGTCATATTTAATAAGTTCTTCAGACAATTAAATATATAGTTTTTAAGCGTATAACCTAGAAATATTGAATGAGTAATTATATTAATATAATATAAAAGAAACCAGGGTAGAAATTGAATTTAAATTGCGTGAAAGTAAGTAACTTTTTCTGAGTTTATTTTTTTTGGTTTTATTTTATTTTATTATATAATGTAAGAAAAGAAAAAGAAGAGAGAGAGATAACGATAGCCAAATAAGTTATGGTTTTTGTACAAAAAAACAACATTGCATCATATTTAATGTTCAATAAAATATCCTAGTTACTTGTTTATGAAATTTTATAACACATTTTTATGAGTAAACTAGAAAATTTTCTTTTTTTATTTAGAAATTACAAACGAAAACTACTCTATTATTATAAAAGAGAGTTTTATTTGATAGTGTAAAATAAATTAACTAACATGGTAACTTTGTTACTGTTTACAATAAATAGTTTAAAGTCACATGAACAGTTATTTGTTATTAGATTTACACTCTCATTGCATACTAAATTCATATGAAATAAAATAAAAAAAGATTTTTAGTTTAAGTAAATTATTTTTTAAAGACTAAGTGACAGCTTTCAGACTGCGACTAAGCATAAAAAGAGTTAGTTGCATTTAATTACATAATGAAATAAACAGAAACCCTACAGTCACCCTTCAAAATATGGGCATTGAAATTAAAACAAAACCCAAAATTAAATCAGTGCTCCTACACATAACCTCTCCTGTGTAAACTTTTCTCACAAAAATATATATTTTTTCTTAAGAATATATATACGTTCATCTATAAAAAAAATCTAACTAACATTCTTTAAAAAAAATGATTTTTAACACAAATAAACTAAATTAATTTTTAAATAAGTGTAGCTTCCCAAGTAAAATTTAAAATCTGAGATGCTGAACAGAGAAAAATCTCAGGCGTTGAAGTCAGAAACCTATTTCCATCCAAACCAACCAAAATGATGCAAGAAGAAGGGACAAATTGCTACCCTAATGACATTGAAACACGTTATAGAGAAAACCCTTCAACCAGAATATCACTTTACAGTAGAATAAATCAGCACAATAACCTGGTTTTACTGTTGCAACTACGTGTAACCCACTAGAACTGGTGCAGCAAGTGGCAGAATTTGAATAACATGTATGAGACATGAGTTGTAAGAAAAAGAAAATGGAGGTTGGAGAAGGACATACCCTTGAGTTGTCTCTTTGGTTGATTTGAGGAAGAAGTAGTTGCAACCTCGACACGAGGTCATTAATCTCATTCTGAGAAAACTTTGATGCCCTTGACCTTCTTCCCGACATGACTATGTTGTAGCTACAGCTCTTGATGTTTTATTGCTTTCTCGTGGTTTGACGTGTGTGTGTGTTGGAAATCTGGCACCATGGAGGCTCTTTAAATAGAGGGTGTGTGCGAGAGGTACTGTTCCAATTCCCATCAAACTTCTTCAATGCACTGATTAATTGGAATAAGACCAGTCTCCACAAACATTAATCAGGAATATGATTGACACACACCACATAGATGCATGTATACACCTAGTCAAACATAACCAACACAAAGCAAAAGACAAAAATGTCATCAGTAATTTTTTTTCTGAAACATGTCAGATACAAAAAAATGCTTAATGCAGTGTTTAGGTCTAATGAAAGTTTAACATTTTGTATAAGTATCAGTCTCCCCCACACTAACAAAATATCTGTTTTAACCTTTATTCTTTTAGAAACATGAAGTCTATGTGATTGAGGTGTTATCAGTGGAGGTAAAATAAATTTATAAAGACCTAAATATTATAAAAAAGTACAAACATATTATTCTATTTTTGCTTTCTTGATGTTTGAGTTGTTTGAATCAAGCCTTCTTTATCACACATTTCAGCAGTACATGCATGGCCCACAGTTACTGTGCAACTTAATTACTGCCGTAGACCCTAACAAACCCTTATAATTTGATGCCAACTGATTGTAACCTATTTCATGTTAATAGTATTTTGGTGTGAACTAAACTTCAAAAGAGTTTAGTTATAGGGAGAGAACCAAGGTTCTGACTCGGTTGTTGTTGCATTGTGATTATTAAAATGCTAAAAATTTTGCATACCAATGTTGTTGATTTGGAGAGAAAGGGTATAAGGAGGAGGAAGCCAAATAAAAATAATACATTCTTATCATAAACATTGATACAGGAAATGACAAGGAAGGAAAAATGTTACCCTATTAATTATTTTTCTTCTTTCTATAATCAAATGTACTAATATTGATGTGAAAAGGAAAGATTTTGGCTTAGCCCTTTAATTTTTTATGCTCTTTCCTTTTAATTTTAGTAACAATGAGAACATTTAAACAGTGCAAATATAATTTCCTGTTCTCTAACTAAACCCTATCATATTCTTTGTTTTGTGATAAAATTAAGGTTTGGTGCGTACGTGTGTTGTTTCCCTAGCCGATTGTTCGTTAAAAACAATTTTTGTTGTCAGTTGGTTCACCTTCAGTCTCCCTAATGTATAATTTCCCCTTTGGATTTGCTTGTAATCCCACCAAAATCTGATATAATCTAAAGGGTATAAGAATTTTAGAGCAAAGGTTTGCATTAAAAAATGATGTTAAATAAAGTACATGGGCCACGTTCGGCGTGTTAATTAATAGTGGTACAACAGAGAAACTCTCTCTCTCATTAATAAACTTATTTTTAATACTTGACTAATTTTGTCCTTATTCATCTATATAAGTCACCAGGTAGCCACTTTTGATGAAATCTTAATTTCTAGAATTAGTGAGAATAAAATGAAATAAAAACAAATAGAATTGTCAACAGATAGCTAGACACAGAGAGAGAGAGAGAGAGAGAGAGAGAAAATTATCTGCTGAATTTTGTTTTTGTGTGGTGATCACCTTATTAGGGTTCATCTTAACCCACTCCTTTGGTTAATGGAATATTGAAAACATTTGGTCCAATTTTCACTCTGGAGAGAGTGCAGTAATTGGAAGAGTCGAAAGTTGTTGTGTCCCATGGAGACACATTTTGCTGTGTTGTGTGATGAAAAATTTCAAGAGACAAAGGAGAAACTGTAATGGTGGTGCTAAGTTGTTCCATGATGTCCCCTCTTTGTTTTGTATTTTGTTTTTGTTGTTGGCGTTGGGGTTGGTGTTGGTGTGTGAGGATAGGGGTGTTGATGTGACGAAGCATGTACAACAAGATGAATGACTAAACTATACAGAAGAGAACTGTGTATGAGGGTGACAACCTGGAAGAGGCAGTTGAAGAGAGTGAGAGTGAGTGTGAGAATGGAAAATGGGAAAGACAAAACCAATAATTGGAGTTTTGGCATCATTTACCAAACTTCTCATTTGGCCCTAACTTTGCGCTATACCAACTATTCAACTCTTGTCTGTGGAATTCAAACCTATATTACCCTCTCATCACAAAACCAACACCAGTTTATAAATAAGTATGTGATAGATGATGAAAAAACTGTTACTAATATACTGCAAATTTCACATCTTATTTAGCATTTGTGTATGAGATCCACTGTTTATACATGAGTGCGAGGATAAAAGCTGCCTTGATTTCGATGATAAGGAACCTCCCAAAAATAACAGAGAAAGAGGATGGAAATTTTGTTTCCTTCATTTATTTCATGCCTTCGGTGTTTAACAAGATCACGTTGTCAATAATTGACTATCCGTGATTTGCGGAAACAGAAAATATGATATATTGAAAGGAATTTATAACAGAATGTACAACTCAACAATTATAAGAAATACTAACAAAATACGAAATATCAAATGAGTTATAAATATTTCTACTTAGTGACATAGTCACAGAGATACTTTGGTATATTGTGCTCCCTTCTGGTCCTATTTCTCATATTTCCTTCGTTGACATCATTTGGCTCTTCCACCACATCAATATTTAGGTCAAGGCTTATAGGGTCACTGCTATCAATACCCACCGCTATGGAAGACACCTTGTCCTTAAGGTGATAGTCAAAAACAAGGTCAGCCCAACGCTCCCAAGTTGGGTCTTCCAGTGCCAGTCCCTTCCATTGGACTAAAACAAACTTTGTAGGTGGAGAAATAGAAGAGTCCATTTTTGTGTCCAGAATTGCAAGTGGTTAAATAATAGGTTATTATCCTTTATCTGAAGAGGGAAATCAACAAGTGTAGTAGGAATGGGGCCCTTGTGCAACTTCAGAAGAGAACAGTGAAATACAGAGTGAACTTTTGAATTCTGTGGAAGGTTAAGTTGATAGGCAACATGCCCAATTCATTTTGTGATGCGGTAGGGACTATAGTAACGCTTGGCCAACTTGGGTGTAGTAGGAGAATGGAGAGAACGTTGTCGGTATGGTCGTAGACGAACATAGACTCAATCATCCACATTGAAGAAGACGTCTCTACAATGACGATCGGCAGTCTCCTTCATGGTCAGTTGTGCTTTCACCAATTTCGCACACAACTAAGCTAAGAGATCCTGGCGAGTTGTAAGCAATGAATCCACTGCCTTGACAGAAGACGAACCCGTTAAATAAAAAGGGATAGATGAGGGCGATTTTCCAAATGTAATATGGAAAGGAGAGGTTCCAATGGTAGAGTGGATCGATGTGTTATAAGACCATTCAACAAGGGAAATGTATCTTCCCCAATGGGAAGGGTGGGAGTGTACAAAAGAACGAAGATATTGTTTCAGTGTGCAATTAAGAACTTCGGTCTGCCCGTCTGTTTCGGGATGGTACGATGTGCTCATGCGCAACTTTGTACCACACAAACAAAACAATTCACGCCAAAATTTGCTTATAAAAATCGGATCACAGTCAGAAACCAAGTTATGCGGGATGCCATGGTGCTTGCAAACCATGTCCATGAAAAGCTGGGCAACCTTAAATGTAGTGAAATGAGTGGGAAGAGTGCCAAAATGAGCACCTTTAGAGAAACGATCAACAACTACAAGAATTACAGAATGACCCAGGGAAGGAGGTAATCCTGTTATGAAATCAAGAGAGAGATCTTCCTAGGTGTCATGAGGAAGTGGCAGGGGCTTTAATAAACCAGTTGGTTTCTGAGTTTCTTACATAGTTTGTTGACAGGTTGAACACTAGGAAATGAAAGTATGAACAATTGAATGCATGCCTTTTCTAAAGAAGTTGCCTTGAATATGTGCCAAAGTTTTGGAAAGTCCCATATGACCTCCCAAGGGTGTAGTGTGGTATTCCTCCAAAAGAAAAGGAATAAAAGGGTTGTCCTGATTCAACCATATCTTGCCATCATACAACAAAAGATCATTATGGATGCTGTGAATTGGGAAACTGATAGGATTGCTTCGCACATTAGCCAATAATGAAACAAATTCAAGGCTATCTTAAAGATATTGGCATAATTTGTCCAAGAAAAGGAAGCGAGGCATACAAAAAATGAAAAAAATGATCGGAGCTAGTATTAGTGGGACGAGAAAGGGCATCCACAACCACATTATGTTTCCCTGCTTTATATTGTATAGTATAGTCATACCCCAACAACTTGGAAAGGTAAACTTGTTGTTCTTGAGTTTGAATCACTTGGGACATTAGCTCCTTAAGACTACGATGGTCCGTAATAATAACAAATGGATGGCCCTATGCCATTTCTTCACAACAGAGGTGAAGGCATGTAAGTCGCGGACATAAGTTGAAGAACAAAGTAGTCTAGGGCAGAAGGGTTTGCTAAAGAAGGCAATAAGATGGTCATGCTGCATTAGAATAACACCCATAGCAGAACCCGATGCATCAGTCTCAAGTTGAAATGAAACCATAAAATTCGGAAGAGCCAAAACAAGGGATTCTGTCATTATTTGTGTGAGCTTATCAAAAGCAGATTGAGATGTTGGACTCCAATCAAAGTCATCTTTTTTTAATAGGGCCGTCAATGGAGCAACGATACAAGCGTAGCCCTTTATGAAACGACGATAAAATCCAGCCAAACAAAGAAAGCTACTTAAAGCTTTTAAGGAAGTTGGAGATGGCCATTGCACCATTGTCTAAGTTTTAAAAGGATCTGGTGCCATCCCTTGAGCAGATACAATGTGACCCAAATATTCAAGTTGTTGTTGAGCAAAAAGGCATTTAGAACTTTAGAGAAAAAATTGACTCTGAAGCAAGGTTTGGAACGTGCTCTTCAGATGACTCAAGTGAGCAACTAAGGTAGTGCTACAAACTAGGATATCATCGAAGAAAATGATGATGAATTTGCAAAGGAAGAGCTTCAATAATTCATTCATTGTTGCTTGAAATGTTGATGGGGCGTTGCAAAGGCGAAAGGGCATGACCCGAAACTCGTAATGGCCCATGTGGGTACGGAATGCAATTTTGTAGATATCGACATCATTCATTCGAATTTGATGAAATCCCTGACAAAGATCCAACTTGGAAAACCACTTTGCACCACCTAATTCATCTAAAAGTTTGTCAATAGTGGATATTTTACAGAAATAGAATTTAGGACCCGAAAATTCACACAAAACCTTCAGTGCCATCTTTTTTTTTGACAAGTAGGACCGGAGAGGAAAATGGGTTGTGGCTCGGCTGTATTAGCCCCGTGTGGAGAAGTTCATCAATTTGTTTCTCAATCTCACATTTATAGAAATGAGGGTAACGATAGAGGCGTACATTGACAAGGAAAGAGTTGAGTAAAAGGTGTATATGATGGTCAGTTAGACAATGTGGTGGTAAAGATGTAAGACGAAGGAAAAGTGATTGGTGTTTGTGGAGTAGAGAGGAGAGTTGGGTATATGAGTGAGTAGGGTGTAGTTGTATGTGGTTAAGATGGGGAAGAGTATGGTAAAATCTGTATGTGAAAATAAGCAATGACTGAATTGGTCTGGAAAATACGTTTTAGTTGGTGGACTGAAATGTCCTGAGGTCTAGAGGGTGTATTGGCACTTAATTCAACCATATGCCTTCTTTCAAGATACACATGGTCATTGTAGAATAGTCAGTCACAATTGGGCCCAAGGGTTTAAGCCATTGGATGCCCAACACCACATCCGCCCCACTAATGGGTAAAACATTAAGATCAATAGGAAAAATGTGGCCCTGTATGGAATTGGAACAGTTGGACAAAACTGGTGGCATTCGATAACACTACCATTGCCAACCATCACTTTTAGTGTAGGAGTGGGTTGCATTAGTAAGTTAACGAATTTAACCACACGACCCTGGATGAAATTGTGTGTGCTACCACCATCTACAAGGACGATAACTGACTTCTTGAAAATGATGTCCAAAAGACAAAGAGCTTTTGGTGTCAATAAGTTTGAGAGTGCATTGAAATTAATTTGGACTGAAGAGAGATCATTGTGTTCATCGTTTACGAGAATGAGTTCGGGATCTGTCAACGAATTTGAAGGAGTATTGTCGTCATCCTCTGGTTCCTCTACAACCAAAAGGAGAAACAAGCCTTGCACTTGTGGCTAGGGTGAAACTTTTCGTCACAGTTGTAACACAATCCCTTCTTACGACGAGCTAGCATTTTCTCATGTGAGAGCTTCTTGTAGTTGGTCTTGGAAGGTGTAGGTAGCATAGGAGAAAAAGGGCGCCTATAATTCGATGATGGGGTGGCGAAGAGTGGTGATGGCGCTTACAGAAAGCGATTCCTGGAGTTTTTTCGTAGATCATGAAACTTATCCTCTTACAGCTTATCCAACGCAGCAGTCTGCGTAAAGGTTAGTGGTTGCAAAGCCAAAACCTCTCATATGATCTCAAGAGAAAGACCAGAAATTAAACAGCCTAAGAGAGACTAAGGGGGAAGACCCACAACTCGACTAACCAATCTTTCAAATTCAATAAGGTAGTCATTAATCGTACCTCGTTGAGTGAGCTTGAAAAGGAGTCCACGAGGGTCTTCATAGTAGAATGGAGCAAAATGAGTTTTAAGGACCTGGAGGAAGCTGGGCCAAGAATGAATCATGTCGTTTTGGTGGACCCATTGATACGAGTTGAGAGCTGCACCGTCCATGTAAAAGGAAGCCACCTTGATTCGATCCGCTTCAGGCGTAGAATGATACTCGAAGAATTGGTTGATCTTGAAGATCCAACCAGTTGCATCATAACCATTGAAGCGGGGGACATCGAGTTTCATGTAGGGTTTAAAGAAGGTGGAAGGTTGTAAGGGGGGGGGGGTAGATTGCAAGTCGGGGAGGGCGACTTGAGAAAGTTAGGATAGAATAGAATCAAGCTTTGAGTGAAGCTCGTTTTGGGCAGTGGTAAGGAGGCACTAATTCTGGGTGAAGCAGAGGATTGCATCATCGATGGTTTTGGAACGCGTGTTATGTTCGACCATACGAGAGCAAAGAAAGCACCCAATGATACGTAAAAAGCTGCCTTGATTTCGAGGATCAAGGAACTTCCTAGAAATAACAGAGAAAGAGGATGAAAATTCTACTCCCTTCATTCATTTCATGCGTTTGGTGTTTAACAAAATCCCGTTGTCAATGATTAACTTTCTGATTTGCGAAAACAGAAAATATGACATATTGAAAGGAATCTATAACAAAATGCACAACTCAATAATTATAAGAAATACTAACAAAATATGAAATATCAAATGACTTATAAATATTTCTACTCAGTGACATAGTCACAAAGATACTTTGGCATCTTGTGCTCCTTTCTGGGCCTATTTCTCATATTTCCTTCGTTGGCATCATTTGGCTCTTCCACCACATCAGTATTTGGGCCAAGGCTTATAGGGTCAGTGTTATCAATGGATGTGCGATTTACGATCACATTTGTTTCCAATTATTTGTGTCGATTTAGGAGACCTGATTTGCAGGAGAATGCTTTTATCTATTTGTGCATATAGGCATAGATTTGCATATATGTACCGTACATAATGTAGTGAAAGACGAAAATAACTTTGGTTTTATTTGAAATTACATTGTCCAGAGTGATTTCTAGTCCACACACAAGCTTCTTAGGTGTGAAACGTTGCCTCTACCAAGTATTTGGTCATTTGTACGTTATAGGTTTGATGTTAGGGAAGATTTAGGTTCAATTATGGTCACAAGGAATCGATTATGGGGACTACAAAATAACATGACACTATAATTTTAATGCATTCTTTATCAATAACAATTTCAATTTCATTTTAATATAATTTTCACTACTTAAATTTAAATTTATATCAAAATTCTACACAAGGGAAAATTGGTAATCATCTATTTTTATCAATTAAAACACTTTTTAATCTATCACACCTATCACATCATTCACAAACTCTTACAAACTTTTCCTTCAAATCCTTTCATTCATCCCTTCAAATCCTTTAATTCAAACAACACTACAATCCACTCTCCATCCTCTCAAATTCATCCATTCGCTCTCCCTTACATCCACTCCCTAATCCAAACACTACCTTAATGACACTATGTTACTTTATAGTTTATGATAAATTGCAACCAATTAGCATAAAGTGTGTTTCAGGAGAGTTGTGTAACTTGATAGTTAATTATATGCCCAATTTGAATATAAAAGGAAACAAGTTACGGAAGATGATGTGGGTGGCTACGATTAGAAGTATATGGCACTATAGGAATTCAATTGTATTTAGAAACGAGCAAAGGGATGGTGAGATAATTTTTGGGATAGTACAATTAAAAGCTTGGACATGGTTGAGAAATAAAATATCAAAGGCAAATTTTGTTAGAATGAATTGACGAATTAATTCTACTATATGACTCATTTGAAATATTATGATGGAAAGTTATAATAAAATAAAATAAAGATAAAATAAAACTCAACTTGATGGAAATTAGTTTATAAAAGGAATTGGGATTTTATCTTTAGTCATAAGTTTCTTTCACAATAAACCATCACAAAAGTGTGAGAGGGGAAAGAAAAGTGAAGAGATAGATTGAGAAAAGGAGGTTGAAGAACAAAGGTTGAAAAACACATTCTCATGAATATTAGTACCCTATTATGATTATGTGTGTTATTGTGTGAAATCTTGAATCTTAAGATCCTATAGTAGTTGAAGTATCTGTTTCGATTCGATATGTTTACTTGCTCATTATGTTTGTTCCAGTCTTTAACGGGTTGAAGTTCCTTGACTAGAGTTTATGCAAATGAGCATAGCAAACAACATTAAGTCTACTCTTCCCAAAATTGAGAATGCAAAATAATTTATGAAATTTATGGAAGAGTGTTCCCAAAGTGCTAATAAGTTCCTCGCTAGGACATTGATGAATACCTTGACCAACATGAAGTTTGATGATTCACATACTATGCATGGGCACGTGATCGAGATGACAAATATCGCAACAAGACTTGAGTCTCTAGGAATGACAGTGGATGGAAGTTTTCTCATGCAGTTCATTTTGAACTCATTATCGTCTGAGCATGGTCCGTTTCAGATGAACTACAACATGAAACACAAATGGATTGTGCATGTATTGCACAATATGTTGGTTCAAGAGGAGACCATATTGAAGAACTTAAGAAACCACTCCATTAATTGTGTGAGGAGTCAAAGAGCTGGAAAGAAAGTTGTAAAGAAACATAGAAAGGGTAAAAGACAATTAAATATTAATGAGTCTTCCACAAAAATCCAGAAGAAAAGTGGCAAATGTCATTTCTTTGGGAAATATGGACATTTCCAAAAGGACTTCATAATACATAGAGCTTGGTATGAAAAGAAAGATGAGCATAATGCTTGCGTATGTTTTGAATCAAATTTAACTGAAATTTCCCATAATACTTGGTGGATTATTTCTAATGTGATGTAGGGATTCCTTTTAACACGAACCATAAACCCGAATGAGAAGTTCGTCTTCATGGGAAATAAAGAGAAATTTCCAGTGGAAGTCATCGAGAATTATCATTTAATCCTTGACACTAAATATTACTTAGACCTGATGGATACTTTTTATGTACCTAGTATCACTAGAAATTTAATTTCTTTGTCTAAGCTTTTGATGTTACTGGATATGCTTTTAAGATTGAGAATGGTTGTTTTAGCTTGTTTAAGCTTACTTGTTTGATTGGATTTGGTACACTTTAGGATGATTTATATAAATTGAATTTGGATAATTTATATGTTAAACTCTTATGACCTTGCATCACAATGTTGACACTAAATGTAATTTAGTGGATGAACGATCTGCATACTTGTGGCATAAACGTTTGAGACACATTCCAAATAAATGATGCAAAAATTAGTAAAGAATGAAATCTTTTCAAATTTAGATTTTACTGATATGAATTTGAGTGTGGATTGTATTAAAAGCAAACAAAGAAAACACACAAAGAAAGGAGCCACAAGAAGCATTCAACTTCTTAAAATTATACACACTTATATATGTGGTCTATTTGAGGTAAATATTTATCACCTTTATTGATGATTTTTCGCATTATGGGCATGTCTATCTACTGCATGAGAAATCTTAGTCAGTAAATATCTTGGAAGTTTATTTAAATGAAGTGGAAAAACAATTGGATAGAAATGTAAAAATCATAAGGTCAGATAGAGGTGGTGAGTGGACAACACCTTGGTCCATTTGCTTAGTTCCTTAAGAAACATGGTATTTGTGCTCAATGTACAATGTTAGTCACACCACAACAAAATGGTTATTCAAAGAGGCATAACCAAACCTTAATGTATTTGTTGAACAATGTTCTTAGTAAAGTTGTTCAAAATAATCCTTTTGAGTTTGAGACACTTGCATGTTTGGGATTGGTAGACAGAAGTAAGAATATACAATTTGAAAGAAAAGAAGCTGGATGAAATAATAATCAGTGGATATTTCTTTGGTTATCTAGCAAAATAAAAAGGGTATATGTTTTAATGTCCTACTTAGAATACAAGGATTGTTGAAACATGAAATGCTCGGTTCATTGAGAGTGGTGAAACCAATGGGAGTGAGGATTCAAGAAAAGTGGAAATTAAGGAAGTTAGAGTGCAAATTCCTGTAACTAGTACCTCATCTTCAAAAATTATTGTTCCCCATGTTGTACAACCACACAACAATCAAGAAGAACAACAAATTAAAGTTCTTGAGGTTAACAATGAGCTGGTAATAGAACAAGCACAAGAAATAGTATTAAGAGGATCTTAAAGAGAAAGAAAGTTTGCTATTTTGAATGATTATGTGGTGTATCTATATCAATGAAAAAAATTCATTTTCAGAAGCCATTAATGGTAATAATTCTGCTAAATGGTTAGATGCTATGAATTATGAGCTTAAATCAATGGTACAAAATTATGTTTGAGACTTATAATTAACATTATCATGTTTTATTTATTATTTATTTTTATCTTTTTATTGTTATTTTATTATTATCTTTTTCAATATTTCAAGTTTTATTTAATAAATTGAAAAGATAAATATTTAGTTTATATTATTGAAAAGTGAAAATCTCAGAGATCTAAGAAGATTATCAACAGAATTAGTGGAGATTACTGAATATTAAAAGAATATAAAAAAAATCAATTATCCATCAAGTTGGTTATTTCAATTACAAATAAAAAATATTTGAAGAAAATATCAAAGGTTTGGAATCTCTAAAGATTAAAAGATATATACTAGGATATTCAATTACAAAATCAAGTACAAAGTTGCAAGCCTAGTCCACTTCAAAAAATCTATAAATGAACGGAAAGAAAGTAGAGGCGCATTTTGAAAGTTAGAGGCATTCATCTTCATCATTATTCTAGTATTCAAAATGTCAAGGAGTAGCTAATTCCCTTATTAATGGGGGTTGAGTGTGATGCATTTTTAACTCTTTGTGAATTTCACTATTCAATATAATTTTTTCCACCACTCTTGAATTCTATTCTTATTTTAACTGCATGATAATTATTGATTGCATATTTGTGGATCTCTAATTATTGGACACGATATTAGAACCTAGGCTAGAATGGACAACTAATTGATTGTGCATTTAGACATAAAGTACATAATTGGTCATTCATAACATTAATTAGAATTTTTTATCATTAATGTGAACTTATAATAAAAATTGCTAACACATTATATTTTTTATTATTCAAGTTTAGACTTGTCGCTAAGACATTAGTGCTTGTTACATAATGTTTGAATGTTAGAATAGGAATTAGAATAATATTGTTTGGTGTTTTTGCTTTGAATTGGATCATGAAACCCAATCCCAGTGAAGCCTTTATCCTATATTGTTGCACACCATATGTTTGATAAAAATACAAAAAAAAAAAGTTTTATTTTTGTTTTTGTGAAATTTGTTGTCTAATTGAGTTATGAATTACAAGAGTTGTCAAGTGTTTCACAAGTTTCTTGGGAAACAATACTAAAGAAGGAAAGGAACACATTGTGTATAAACTTAAGAAATCAATATATGGACTTAAGCAATATCTTAAGTTCAATGATACTCTATATATCAGAAGGTCAATGAGAGCAAATTTATATTTTTAATTTTGTATGTTGATGATATTTTGCTTGCGACGGATGATTTTGGTCTATTAAGTGAGACTAAGATATTTATCTCTAATAACTTTGAACGGAAAGATATGGGTGAGACATAGTATGTGATATGAATTGAAATATTTTGTGATAAATCACAAGGACTATTAGGTTTGTCTCAAAAAACATATATTAAGAAAATTTTAAAGAGATTCAGAATGAATAAATGTTCAGTCTCTCTCGTTCCAATACAGAAAGGAGACAATAGTCTCATGCAATGTCCAAAGAATGATGTGGAACGCATGTCCAAGTTTAGTCTCATGCAAGTTTACATTTTATGATCTCTATAGACCCAAAATATTAAGAAGAAAACTACAAAAAATAACTTACAAATTTTCATACTCTGATTGGTCTCTATGTCCAAATCATGTATTCAATCTATCCTAAATTAATTCAAAAGTGAGATAAAAACAAGGGTCTCATGTTATAATGTTATTATCTTTCATTCTAACCCATTATTTCCATCACCTATGTTATGTTTTTGTTTTGTTGTTAAGATGTTTAGGCATACTTATTGCAAAGGAGATAACTATGTCTTGGAATTATCAGAAACAAGATACTTTGAAAAGAAAACTATCTCTTGTTGAGTCTAGTGGGAAGGATGATTTATAGGAGTTTGTTGGACCTCAATTTCTTTTGCAAATCTATTGTATGTTAAATATAGAATGTTAGATCTATCCTGGTCGGAGATGACCCTACGATTCAATTGTATATATTGATTTTTTTTTGTAATATTTTGTGTCTATATAGATCATAAGATACATCTCATCTATGTCTTGTGTTGTAGGGGGTTTGGGTGTTGTTTGTGGGTTTCATATGTTGAGAAGGAGATCTAGTATTCATAGATTTCATTTTCTTATCTCCTTTTATTTTTATTGGTATTGTACATAGATTGAGACATCCTTAATGTCTTATTCTTTTATTTATATATTGCTAATAAAAAGAAATTTGATAGTTAATTACTTGATAAATACATGTATTTTGATATAATGAATAAATAAATTTGTAGCAAAAAGGGATTTTGAAATATTAATGGTATTTTAGACTTATGGTAGAAAACTTATACTATGGTACTATGATATTTTTAATTATTAGTAAATTCTTTAAAATTACTACAAAACATAAATTTAGCTTCTAAACATTAGTGTTTGTACTGTGACGTTATTAGAATCGGATTAGCCAACTTTAGTACGATGCAAACAACTAATTTAAAAATAGTAAAATATGTAAATTTATTTTTAATTTTTTTATTAAATAAATATTTCAAAATAAGTTTATGGTAGGCATCGCTACCATTACATGGAGAATTTATTTAAAAAAAGAAAAAAATGAGAGGAATACATTAAATCCATAATAAAATTACATCATGCACATAGTCCAAAAAATACATATTATGAAAAAAAATCATAATTTTCTTCACAAAAAATTATTTCATACTTTAAATTCCATATGTTAGGAAGACAAATTCCTCATCATATTAAACAATTTATCACTCAATCATCTCACATTCTTAAAGCGCCTTTAACTTTTAGAGGTTTTTGTTTTGAACGATTTAGTATAACTTTTTTTGACCTACTCTTATTAAGTTTTATTGTGATTTGAATCGACTCATCATTCTCTTCGATATTAGAGTCTTTCCTTTCATCAAGCATCCATTTAGAAATTATTTTCAAATAAATAAAAATTTATTAAATTAATATTTTGCATTAGTGTCGATTTAGCAAATACTAAATAAAATAAATATTAAAAATACATAAAGTTAGCGTCGGCTCAGCAGATGTTATTCTTATTTGTTTTCAATATTTATATTTAATTAAGTTAGCATTGAATAAACATACACTAACTATAAAAAACTAAAATAAATAAGGTTTTAGGCTCAAAATACACTACCATCATATTTTTAATATTTACATTTATTTAGTGTCGGCGTTGATGTTAAGTTATATATTCAGAATCTTTGTATGTACTACATATTGCATATGAACCATAATCAATTTTAATCAAATGACCTAAATTTAAAGATGAAAAATTTCCTCATTCATAATATTTGTCTTCCTTTACTTTCTATATAAATTTCATGACATGACACTCATATTCTTTATTTACATTCATAAATCTTCTTACATCTTCTTACGCTCGTATCTTTCACCCACAATCATCACCTTCACCCATATTCATCTCTTTATCCATACTAATTTTTTTCATCTACACACATTCATGTGCATATTTTCCTCATCTTCTTCGTTCATATTATTCTCTACTTCTTCTTTGTCTTCATTCTTCTTCTCATTTCCTTACTTCATACTCATTTCTTCCATCTACATTTATCTCCCTTATAAACATTCATCTTTTTCATCCATCATATTTTTGTTAAATATGAAGGTAATATATAAGAGTTTTTATGTTTAATTTACTAAAATTAGCATCAACCAAACTCATTAAATTAAATAAATTGTAAAATAAAAATATATTAGTGTTAACTTGATTTACGCTAAATTAACTTTAACAAAAAAGTTAATATAAAATATTATCGCATTAAAAGTTAGCATCATAATTTTAGAGTTGTATATACGTACGAGTACGACGCAAATAATTATTTATTGTTGGCTTCTATTTTACATGAACTTTTGATCGACACTAAATTAATACTTTCTGAATGTTATTAATATTCAATTTAACATTAAAATAAAACTGACTTAATTATAGAAGATAATAATGGGTCACGAAAAAAAAAGTAATATATCAAGAATTTTTTTCATTAGTTTATTCAGTCAAATTTATAATCATATTACGAAATACAATGAAAAAAATATTCAAAGATTAAATTAAATCCTCTTTTGAATTAAGTTAAGACAGCTTACTCAATTAAAATACAAATAGCTTAAAAAATTATTACTATTCACGAATAACTTCTAAAATTATTTTTTTCAAGATAAACTTAAAAAAAAATAATCTTTATTAGTATTCTTTTTAAAAAAATTGTCTAACTAATGGTGAAGATTTATTTATATAACAGAGAAATAAATGATTGCATAACTAGTACTTTGAAAATCTTAAATTTTTTATATTATCAGTTAGTTTACATTAACAAAATAAATTTTTCTTTAATTTTTAAGTTATTCACTCTCTTTTTATTTTTTTTATAATTAATTAGATATTGATTATTCTCATTTAATTATACCACTATGTTTCGGTATTTGTGTCTAACAATTTAGCATGAAACACTTGATCAAACTAAGTAAACTTGAAATTCATGGAATTGTAGATAAAATGTCATATTTAGGATTTTCAAAAGATTACAAGTGCTGTGTGCACATTTTATTCTATTATCTACTAGTCATAAATTAACATTTGGATCAAACTAAGTAAACTTGAAATTCATGAAAGTGTATATATTTTATTCTATTATCTAGACTTAATTATATTTTGAGTCGTTAATAAATTTAAAATTTTTTAATTCAAATTCTGTTAAATTTTTGTAGTTTATTAAGTGCTCAAAATATTAAAAAGTTTTAATTTAGTTTCTGATGTGAAATTTTACGTGAAATTTTACGGTTAACTATTTAAGTATTTGATGTGCAAATAGATTAGTTACCCCAACTTAATTAAAAAAAAAATCTTGAATAAGGTTATTGTTATTTCATTTGAGAATATTTACTTCTAGCTGTAGAGTGCATGACCCTTTTATTGTGGTGACCCCTTCTTCTAATAATTATTAACAGTGATATAATCTAAAGCAATACGGACATTTAGAAGTGAAGAAAATACATAAATTGAATTCAACTATTTTAAAATTGAATTAAACTATAAAAGTGATGCGAGGTAACGGAATTGAATTATATAATGGTTTAAATGAACTATGATATACTTTATTTGAACTAAATTAAATTATTTGAATTATCTAAATTATAGCTATATAACATCTTGAAGTATATTTTATTAAAGGACTAAATGTATTTTTAGTTTCTAAATTTTTCAATTCTTTTCTATCCCAAATTTTGATATTGTTTGATTTCCAAAATTTAAAAATGAATAAATGTATTTCTTCTAACTAAATTGAGTTAAAATTTTTTACATGTCAAATAATGTTCCAGTTTAACATTTGAACTATTTACACCTTTTGATATGTTCGAGTTTAAATGTAAGTTTGAAACACCGTTTAAGTAATAAAAAATATTATATTCGTTTAGTTAAAAAAAATTATAACTATTTATTTTTAAAATTTGAAAACCAAAATATATCAAATATGAGAGAGAGCCGAATTCTAATTTCGTGTTTAAGTTTAGTCTACAAACATGTTTAACCCTCTATTAAATCATACTTAAGAATAATTCATACAAGCTAAACTAATAAAACATCTCAGTCCGGTTTTTATTTTACTAATTTAATTTTTTCATGTAATTCAACATCAATTTGTTTCATCTCATATTTTTAAAGATCTTTAATTATAAATAGCCACCCCTGTAATCACAAAAGAATTTAAACCTCCAATGCTTAAGAGGATGTTTGTCTCTGCAATCATGGGTTGAAAAATATTAGAACTTTGTATGGTAAGCAATTTAAAGTTTAAGTAAACATAACCAAATTAAAATACTGGAGAAAGATAAATGTTTAGATACAGTTTGGGAGCATAAGAAAGTGTTTATAACCAAAATGATTACATATTCATATTTTAATTTTGATTTGGAATTAAGTTTACAGGTGATTGGGATCATTACAAAATTTTGTAGTGTAGACTATATTAAATTAGACAACGGCTAAATAAATATGACATAAACATATAATAAACAATATTTTTTATAAATGTTGTATAAATATTATGAAAATCCATTATTATATTACTTTAAACTACGTGGACAAAACCAGTAAAAATATAATCTAAAAGTATATGTGAGTTCTAAAATCAATTTAAAAATTATTGTCTATTATAAGGATTTTAAACCACGATTTTAAAAGTATTATTGTATTATAAATCATGTCTATTATCTATAACTACATTCACTTACCATGCCTAAAAAATTATAATCTAATATTTAGACCAAAGTTTTTATAATTTACATAACAATTTTACGCCGTTGTTTTGTTATAGTGGATATTGGCACAGAAAATGTTACTATTACTAGTAAATTACTGTGTCATAAGTAGTTGGTTTTGTAGAATACATTAGCATTTCAAACAATGGAAAGATTATGACATGTGTGGTCTTCAGCTGGCTTAGAATATAGGGGTTGCCCACATGTTATATTCGCCATGTGGAAATTAAGACTCATGTTTTTTTCTATTTCAAACCTTTATAGTCATCAACTATATACTCTACAAGAAGGAAATGCTTGTGCTCATTTTTTAGCAAAATATGGTTCTTCTCGTAATAATGCTATTTCAACCTCTTCAAAACCTTTCTTATTACGGGTTAAGTTTGATGCTTACTGTTACTATGGTCCTCCTCTTTCAATTATGTAACTTTTATTTCTTTCCAGAATCTATGTAAGAAAGGTTGTTTGTGTGTTTTACTACTCTGAACAATGCAGAAGGATCTTAAATAATTGAGACATCGTACAAAACCAGAAATAAGATTAGACAGTTCTAGATTGCTGTCTGTTTTATTGCCTTAATCAATATCTAAACAAAAAGCTTACAATAATTCAATATTTTTTCTTTTTATTTTTAAATGTGGTTTCTATATATATATATTGTTATCGTAATTGACTTGTTCTTCGTCACTCCATGTGATTCGGTGCATTCGAATGAGAAGCTTCTGGAAAACATTGTGACGAAAAGATACCAAGTTCATTTCATCTGTTACAGGCAAATTCTGGATGCCATAAATCACGAGCAATTATTCGGTTCTGGGCCAGTCTTGTGATTAGGTATTGTTGTTTTTTCCCATTGGGTAACTACGAGTTTCTAGTAGCCAACTTCAAGTTCGCTATTTAACAGCAAAGAAAAGATCAATCAGAGAAGATTGTGATTGCAGGAATCACATGGAATTTAATGAATGGAGAGTGTACAAGTGAAAATAATTGAAGGACAAAGTTTTATTAACTGTTTATGAGTGGGAATATCTTACCTTGATCACTCACCCAAACTTGTCAAGTATGGGTAACGAAAAACGTAATTTGTAGACCTTCCATAAGTCACACTAGGTTGGCACCACTAACAATACACGTTTATAAATGTAGCATTCTACTGTAACACGTCATGCTATAATGCTACAATCCAAACATTTATACTTGGACCAAAACTTTCCCCCAAATAGGGTTTAGTGTGTACTGTGTAGGAGGATATGGTATTATGTCTCACGTGGATCGTTGTAGCTATTTTTCCAGACATGATGTTAATCCATGATCTTCGACCAATCTGTTTCAGTCTGTTTTCTTCTGTCCACTTGCCTTCAATAAATGAAATACTGGAAATGTTTATCAGAAACCAACAAGAGATCGTGACACTTGTTTTTAGAAACTTTAACTTAGTGAAATTCATTTTGTTTCACTATTTAATTTAAGTGGAGATGAGTCTTACAAGAGAGATAAGAAAGAGGTTTATTTTGATAATCCTTGGAAGATAGGAAATAAAGAGAAAATTTGTTGGCATAGAGTTCCTCATTTTAATCGTTAGAGATCAATGTCCGTGGCTTTATATATAAGAGCATTGTGACATTCTTTTATTTTATTTTTCATATTGAGAGGATTTTTTCATTTTAAAAATATTGGTACTCTCTTTTGTGATTATTATTGCCATTTTATTTTGCCTTTTTTGTTGACCCTAATTTATTTTGGAGAAATTATTTCCACTACATACTTTGATATTTTTGGTTATTATTATTGTTTTTCCATCAGGGTCGTCAAAGCGACATCAAAACTTTTTGGTTTAAGACTATATTTACCTTCTTGAATGATAGAGGCGAATATAAAGATGATTGCTTTAAATGATGCATATTATCATTTGTGAAATGGCAAGATGAAATATTTATTGTTTGTGAAGAAATTGCATCTTCCTGTCTTTGCAACAAAAAAGTTGAATTTTATCTTTGATGAAGAATGAGACTTTGAGCACCAACAATTGTGTGGTTTTATTCGATAATATGTAGAAGATAATGTTTTTAATCACATTCTAGAACTTAAGATACAAGGAGAGATCTTCAATTTCAAATCATTTAAATGAATTTTAAGGGATCCTAAATTAGTTGTCAAGAAAAAGTATCAACTTTGATGATAAAGTTTTGTGACAATGACTATTGAATACTCCACTAGAGTATTTTAGGTTTCACTCATAAACTCAGCCCCTAATAACATTGTTTCTTTCTAGATGGAAAAGAGTGATGCTTTAAGTAAAGAGATGAGAAGGAACTCACATGGTTCTTCATCTCAGTCTGAGTTGTCTGTCATAGAAAATAATGGGATAAGTCAGTAATTGGAATCAAAGGGTGGTAAGGAGAAGAGCAAGAGCAAGTCCAAGTCAAGGTAAAATAATGTGGAGTGTCATTATTGTAATAAAACTTGGCACATTCAAAAATATTGTTTTAAGAGGAAAAAGGAGAACAAGAAAAGAAGGGAAAGCAGAAAGAGAATGATCATTATGATGATGACTGTATTACTTTAAAAGTGGTGATCTTGTTCTTCTTTGTGGCTTTCAATCTATCAATCTTGTATCTGATGAGAGCATCTGGAGGTGATTTTGGAGTGTTGAAGATGGGCAATGATGGTATTTCAAAGGTTATTGTTGTTGGTGATGTCTATTTGCAAACCAACATGGGAGTGCAGTTATTACTCAAAGGAGTCAAACATGCTCTAGATGTTCTGTTCATTTTAATTTGTTCTTTGTGCATTTGATTGATGATGGTGGTTATGACAATCACTTTTGTTATACTAAACGGAAGCTCACTAAAGGTAACTTGGTTAAGGTAAAAAACGAGAAAAATTATAAATTGTATGGTTAAATATGTTTTTAGTCTCTCTTTGAAACTTTGGACCAATTTATTCTTTTTAACAAAATTTTGTTAAGTTTATTCGACATTGGAAACACGTTTCTCAGCTAACATTGAATCGAAAATGTGTCAAATGGTGTAAATAATTAAAATCCTATCATGAAATGTGTTTGAAACGTCAATTAAACTTTAAAAAAATTGGTTAAAAGACTAAATTCACAAATTTCTAAATCCACGTGTTTTATAACTTTTTATTTATTTATTACTCATCATTAATCATACTGTGATTTTGTCATTGTGATTGTATAATAAATTTTATTTACTATAATATATAAATTTAATGTAATTTCCATTGATTTTTTTATCACTATCCAACACATATTAAAATTCAAAAGGTACAATATCTATGTTAAAGTTTTATTACTATTAATTTAATATTTGTTCTTTGCATGATTTTGATCAAGTTGTGTATTATAACTTTTATTAGTGTGTTTTATAACTTTTCATTAGAATTTAAAAAATTGAAGTAAACAAACATCTAAAATATATTTTAGTTTGAATATTTGTTTTCATTTTATACTTTTTTTGAAAATACTTCTAAATTTTATCATCTAGGTTCCATTAATGTTTGCAAATTTTTTTAAAAAAAAATATTTGTTCTTATGAAGTTTTATTTGGTATTCTAATTTTAAATGTATACAATTATAATTTCTTTCTAAATATTTGATATCGAATAAACAACACTATTTGATAATATTATGCTTCCTTTATTGTAATATTTTATTATTTTATAAAAAATAATTAATTAATACTGAAACAATAAGTAAATGGGTACGGGTATGGATACGAGAATCTTACCTGTTACATGGTGAGGATAGGGATGAGACAAAAGTTTGATATCCGTTGGATTTGGTACGAGAATGGGAATGCATTTTTTCAATGGGATGGATATGGGATACCGAAATCCGTCCCCGTCTCATTCCGTTGTCATCTCTACCCATAATAGGAGCCACGACTCCCCAACCTTTTCTCATTTTAATTTTTATATATATTTTAAAATTATGTTTATGTATTATTATATTAAATTTAAATTTATATATTATTTACAACTTAATTTGAGGATTATTTTAACTACTTGAATTTATTTCATATTATGTAAATTTTGACATTTAATAATAATTTTTATGATTATTTTATAATATGATTTATTTCATATTAGGTAATTTTTTAATTTAATGATAACTTTTTGTAGTTATTTTATGATATGATTGTGTAAAATAGTCATATTTTTTTGAATTTTAATATCATATATGTATTTTGAATAGACAAAAAAAATGAAAAAAAAATTAATTAGAAAAAATAATTGATATAAAATGTCTAATTTAACACTCCTAAATTTTTTGTCCCGATGCTGCATAACCCACAAATGAATCAGGAGAATCATATGACAAGTAAAAAATCTTTTAAGTTCCAACCTTAAATGTTCTTGAAGAAGATTAATAAAACTTGTGTCCTTCATAGCATCTCCTTGTTGTTGTTGAAATACATTAGTCATCCTTTCGGTAGCTCTTGCTACTTGTCCATTTTCAATATACAAAAATAACATATTCTAATGATAATAAATAAAAAAAAAATCAAATTATTAAAGCATGTTATAAGAGTAAATTTCACAGAGCACAAAACACAAAACATTATGGACTTTTTTCCTCAAGTTTTGTTTAATGAATACAACCAACTCTACCAAATATAACATCCCCTATTTTTGTTAATCAATTATTATATTATTTTTTTCTTCTTCAAACACAAAAGTCTTAATGTCTTTTATAAAAAAACCACAAGCCTAAATAAAATATTATCAAATATGAACACAATTCAAAATATGTATTTCAAATTATTTAAATCCAAATATATCAAAAATGAAAATCCTATGAGTTGATCTCCACTACATAAATTAACACATGTTTTACAGTATAAAATTATTCAAAAACTTAAAAATATCTTATCCAAATTGTAAATTTTATTCTTGTTAAAACGCAATATAATATGTTCCCCACTTAATTTATTTATGTAATCATTAGTCATCACCCACCATGAAAATAAGGATAAGTCCAAAATCAATCACAACAAGCATAACTATTTATATATATAAAAAAAATCATCTTACATAAATATTTTCAATCAGAATAACTATTTTAAAAATTTATTTAACTCATTCTTCAATTTTCAAAAAACCAAGATTTTGAGTAAAACTTTGTACTAAAGTTCATTCATATTATTTCTTATATGATTAAAGATTTTTCACACAATCCGTTTTCACGTTACTTATCAAATCTGACTCTGACAACATATGTTATTATTTATGTTAAAATGAGTAACTCAATATGAACCGACTCGACCTACTACGGGTTAATCATTTAGTGAGTCAATTCAATCCGGCTCACTTATTAGTAAGCCAAAAAAATTCGAACCCGACTCAGTCCTTTGCGGGTTGGTGGGTTAAACGAATTGACTCACAGATTCACTTAATTAAAAAAAATACAATTCTTTTTATTTTTTCAGTTAAAACTAAATTATAATTCTAATTAAAATCTAAATAAACTTTAAAACAATGCAAATCCAAACCAAAATCACAAAAATACAAATTATCTATTTGTTGGTTAAAAAAAAACCTATAATGATCCAAATGCAAAGCTCAACTTAACAAAATCAATTATATGACCCTTTATTTGCAGGTTGGTGGGCCAACCCGGCTCACCACGGGTTCAACTTGAGTGAACCAGGTCAAAAATCAACCCATATGAAATTTGTAAAAAAGTTTCAACCCAACCTGACCTGAACTCATGGTGAATCGAGTTGACTCGCGGGTTCCAAACCATTTTAACAACTCTATTCTTATCACATAAATTATGAACCTCTTTAACAATACAATTTTCTTACTTAAAATATTAGTTCCTCAAATAAAATAATTTTTTCTTTCAAGACAATTTTATTTTATTGAAAACATTACAACTGAATCAAGAACTCATGGTGAATCGAGTTGACTCGCGGGTTCCAAACCATTTTAACAACTCTATTCTTATCACATAAATTATGAACCTCTTTAACAATACAATTTTCTTACTTAAAATATTAGTTCCTCAAATAAAATAATTTTTTCTTTCAAGACAATTTTATTTTATTGAAAACATTACAACTGAATCAAACCTATAATAAAATTAATTTCCTTAAAAAGTAGTCTATTAATAATAATTAAAATACATAATAATCAAATTTATTGTATATTTTACAAATATTTCCTTTCTACAAATTTCTTTCCATTTCTTACTCTAATATTTTTTTATCTCCCAAGTCATATAATAATCTCACTCAAAACAACCATTTGTTTATCTAGTAGCATCATTATAATTCAATCTTCTAATATAATGAATCATATTTTCTTTAGATACAACAAAAATCTCTACAAAAAAAAAAACTCATACATTAACTAAATATTTCTTATATTCCATATAAGTTGTCATATTGTCAAAATATACTTTCTCATTAAAAATAACAATATTTTCTTTTCACAACCATGAGTACACTATAATCATAATAAATCAATATTTTCTTATATTCGTATCAATCTTAAAATACTCACATCACATGCTCTCAAAATATTTTTCTTTTCTCAACAATTCTTAAATTTTCTCCCTAATTAAAACAATAACATAAAACAATTAAAGTTAATACTAATAATAATAATAATCTACAAAACAACAAAATTTATTACAAAAATAATAAATTCTATAAAAGAATTTCCTTATCTTATTTTCAGTATTTGAACTATAATTTTGTGCAACTTCCTCCTTCACTAATGTCTACTCCTTTCCTCTACATTTCTAAAACGGTTTATTTAAAAGGATTCTGATGTGCCTTTGCTATGTTCAACTCCCCCCTTCATAAGAAAATTAGAAAATTATAATTTTATTGTTATTATTCCTCTTAATTGTCATTTATGTATATTTATGCTAAATTAAAATCATTTTTTATTGTCTTTACTATCGAACTTCCAGTTTTATTCCTCTTTTAAAAATATTTATATATTCTTATAAATTCCCTGTTATATTTTTTTAACTAAAAACAAATTAGAGAAATAAATAAGTAATGATAAACTGTATTTTTACATAGATATAATTTATTATTGATGTCACACACTTATCAAAAGATTGATGCATCATCAAGTATTTGATTGTTGAGGGGAATGAGACTAAAGCTCATAAATTAGTTGTAACAATGGACATTCATTTTCACATGAATGGTAATTCCACGGAATGAAGTTCAATAGGTAATAATAATGTTTTTCTTGACTAAAGTAGACTAATTGATTTGAATAAATGTTATGTACCACTCATAAGGTAAGGTAAATTATAAACTACGAATGACAAGGTCCACTATATGCATTATGCTTTTTTTATTTAATACATAAATCTATGCAATTATTGTAAGGGTGTGAATCTTGAACCACCATTTGAGGGTTTACATAATGGGTGTGATTGCAGGATCACATTCTGAGACATGAATAAGTAGTTAAGTGAGCATGGACAAAGTCATAATGTATATTTACTAAAAACTTATATGTTATTTACTAAAATCCAATTAAAGGGAATATAACTTAAGACAATTAAGTCTATATATTTTCTTGAGTGAAAGTTTATATGGATTAGGTATAATAGTAAAACTTGAGAGGTTTCTTATGTTAGAGTACAATATTTTTGTTTTAAATGATAATATATTCTAAAAGATTTTTATTTTTAATTATATGGGGATTGTTGAAAACATTGGTATACTTATAAAAAAAAGGTTACATATGTTTTTTATTCTTAACTTTAGTGAAATTTGAAATTAGTCTATTTTTGAAACTTTGGCTCAATTTAGTTTCTCAACTTTAGAAATGTATGAATTTAGTTATTTTAACCAAATTTTGTTAAGTTTATTTGATTTTCAAAGACGTTTTAAGATAGTTTCTTAGCTAACATTGAACCAAAAATATATATAAAATGGTATAAATAACTTAAATACAATTATGAAATTTGAAAAGTCAAATTAACTTAAAAAATTTTGGTAAAAATTACTAAATTCATGTATTTCTAAAGTTAGGAGGTTAAATTGGATCAAAATTTTAAAAGGAGAATAATTCCAATTTAAGAAACCAAAAATATATTGTTTATGTACTAATACTTCTAATGTTATTATAATTATTTTATTTTAAATGAAATATTACTTTTTATTATTACTTACTTTTTTTACCTAAAACTTAACATATCCACATAACGAGAAGATACAACACCAAAACTCATAAAGAAATATTTTTAATTTTCTAATTTATATTATCTTTTAAAATATTAGTATGACATATAAATGTTGTATCTTATTCTTTTGATAATAAAAATTATTTCACTTAATCAATCTTCTTTTATCCACGTATTTGTTTTCTTTTCTAACTTTTTTTTTTATATTTACGTTTTTTCTTTTCAAAGTTTGGATGCAATGTAAAAGCCTAAAGAGGACAATTTGGTTTATTTGAGAAACTATTTAGCAGGATACGAACATGGACCAGCAACTTCTATAGTCTGAATAAGTCATCATTATATTGACTCAATAGTAACCAGGGGAAATGACACTGGTCACAGATTCATAATACTTTTGTGCAGCTTTTTCTCAGAAAGCGAACAGTGTTCCCAGTTTCAAAACAACTACAATATCATAAACCATTTGCAAAAAAAAAAAAAACTGAGTAGTGAATTACCTTAAGCATTGAATTCATACTCAGATGATGCATGCAGCACTGTAAATGGATTTCACACTGAAAGTATATCAGTAATATACATGCCCGAATACATGAAGTGTGTCTAATAATATATATTATTCAATCTCATCTGAAAGATATATTTTAGAAGATATGTTGGTCCATAAAATACAGCTTTCAAAATGAAAAATATCTCAGATATTATATCACGCCACGGACTTGGAACTATATATATATATAATACATGTAACTTTTGGAAAACTAAGTTGGGTTTATATATGTATAAGGATTCCAGTACAGAAAATACTTGGAATGTAATGTGATAGATATATACATATATGGATTCCAGTACAGAAATACTTGGAATGTAATGTAATATATAAACCAAATTGAGCTCTTGAATGAAAGTAACCGACAAGATTATAAATAAAAATAGGTGTTGTAGTAATTTGCCAAAAGTGAATAGGGTCTACAATAATGCATAGCTCTTTTTGACTGTGTGAGAAAATCTGAATTTCGTCCATACCCTACTCTTGAAAGTATATATATTTTTCACCTTCAGGTTCAGGTTGAGGTTCAGGTTGAGGTTCAGGTTGAGGTTCAGCCATGTAATAGTTGGAAACCCTAACTATGTAGCCTTGAAAACCAGCTTCATATCCATCTGCAACAGTTAAGTATAATTTGGTTTGTTGCAATGGAAAAGCTGTGGCTGAAAATCCATAACCCAAATATAGCATCTAAATTGGGAGCAAATGTAAGTGCCAAATGGTACATATGTTGTGGTATTTAGTAGGGCATAGGTGGGGATGGATTAATCTTTTAGGACCTTTAATCAATTCGTTATGGCTGTTTCTTAGTGTCCATTAGTTTTTCAATAAATGAAGATTGGGAAACGACATATTCCCTCTGCTCTCAAGTTTCCATATCAGTAAACAGTGTGAGACTGTGAAGCACCTACCTATTATGCTAATGTCTCACAGAATAGCAGCACAACTTTCACAACTCTCTCACAATGCTCTAAACTTGTTTTTCATAATCAATTAATCATAAATTGTGATTTCATTGCATCCAAACATAATATATATATATATATATATATATATATATATATATATATATATATATTATACAATGTGATAAATAATGTCATTTAAAAATAAATTAAATACGAAACTGAAGAAATCAGAGATAAGAAGAGCCTGGCGCATTACGATCTCCTCAAACAGTACAAAATATCTAAAAGGTATCTATGATGTACTGTTTTAATATTTAATAAAAGGAAAATTTAATGAAGAGAAATATTTAATAAGTGTTTTAAAGAGTTTTATATATATGAAATGTATATATATTTTTGCAAAGTTATAAGCATCACCACTCCCTCTATATCAAAGAAACAGAAGTTAGGATAGGAGTTACATGTTGCCTTGGATGTTTGATTCATTTATCTATCTTTATATTATTTTCATTCTATTTTTTCTAAGACAAATATACGTATAATCTTGCTGTTTCAAGTGTATTGTGAATTAATATTTTTAAATCATAACAACAATAATTAAATTGTTAATGTGTATTTTCATATATAGAGAGGGAGAGAAGGGGTTAAATTTGTGATCATTCATTATAACATTTTAATAAATACACATTTATGGGAAAATTCATACAACAAAAAAATTATAAATTAAATACTTTTTTCATATAAGTCGAAATTAAACTATATTTTTAATAAGTTAAAGTGTAGACTATTGATTACTTTAATATGTTATTAATTTTGTTAATATTTTTATAGGAAGAAAGAGAAAAAGCATATGACAAGTGTACTTCAAACATAAAGATTTAATTTCAAACCCACTAAAATAACGTTGTTAAATAGTCAATGACTAATATTTTAATTATTTATTAATAACATTGTGTTATCTATAGCGAGCCCTTCAGACATAAACACCCATACAAAAAAAGATTTAATATAGATGTCCACAATGCAAATTCTTTAAATTCATCAATTCGTCTAAAGTTTATATAGAATTTAAGGTTAAATATATTTTTATCCTTAACTTTTAATGAATTTTGAAATTAGTCTATTTCGAAACTTCGGACTAATTTAATTCTTCATCTTTCAAAATATGTGAATTTAGTCCTTTTAATCAAATTTTGTTAGGTTTATTTGATGTTTCGTATGCATTTCAAGATTGTACTTGAATTGTTTATAATATTTGACACATTTTTGTTTTAATGTTAAGTCAAATACTATTATAAAATGCGCTTGAAATGTCAAATAAAGTTAACAAAATTTGATTAAAAGAACTAAATTCACGTATTTCGAAAGATAAATGACTAAATTGGTCTAAAATTTTGAAATGAACTAATTTCAAAATTTACTGAAAGTTAAGGGACCAAAAACATATTTAACCCTAGAATTTATACAAATCTTAAATACAATAGGATGCCTGCAGTAAAAGAACTTTGCATATGTATGTTGAATTTGGTAAGAATAATATATATATATATATATATATATATATATATATATATATATATATATATATAATCAAAAATTTGTTTCATGAACAAATATTTGAGTATAACATAAAAAGTTCTGATACATCTAACGGAAGCATCTCTTTAAAGGCCTGAAAATAAAGAAGTATGCAAAGAAAAAGGAGTGAATGATATATATATTTGCATGCATTTTTTTTTTTCATGATTATAAGATTGAATTATTTTCCAGAGTGTTAGATCGTGTAAGGCCCTAGCTCAAAGTATTCATTATTTGCAAATTCTTGATTATTGTGAAGTTAGCTCACAAAAGTTAGACTTTAAATGTTCTCATTGAGATTTATTTCTTACATTTCAAACATATCAATTTTTGTGTTGCGAAGATCCACAATTGAATAATATTCGAGAAAGTCAAAACACTTAGTGCTAATGTGATTTCAATGGAAGATAAAAATCGATAGTGGACGCTCGAGATTGACCCTTTTATACTCGTATAAGCTAGGAGTTATAGTGATAATACTTATCTAATCTTCATATGTCCTAATAGGAACCATAGGATAGGTACCCATTACATACTTAGGACTCTTGGAATATTAGAAAATAGGAATTTACTCAGTTTTGAGGGGTTTATTATTATAGAGAGCTTTTACATTAGAAGGTGTAGCAAGATTACAGAGGAATAGGGCATTGGAGAGTTAGGAATAATAACTTGGTATTTGTAAAAGGATCTATGTTCTATCACCTAAAATTTGTGGTCTAAAGTGCTTTGTTTTTATTGTAGGTGTAGTTTTCATCTTTTACTAAGGAAAACTCACACTTATGAAAACCTTTCATGGACACAACATTATTCATGTCAGAGTCATTAGAAAAGTTATTGTAGGTGTTTAAATAAGATGAAGAGTTCTTTATAAACATGTATACAGAGACAAATTTTGTGATGTGAGCCTATAAGTGGGGGATTAGTGTTCTGTTCTAGTATCTTAATACATCAATGTGTTGTATGCTTTTCTTGGTAATATACTATAGTGTTCTGTTTGGTTATATATTATAGTCTGCGGTAGTTTTGTTATGCATGAGTACAATTTTTATAGACTTTTTTCTTGAAGTACAAATTTTAAGGGTATCATATGCATATTATATATTTGAAAAATGTTATAAGTATGTGTGTATAAGGGTTAGAATATATCAAGTATGTGTGTCGACCAAAAAACAATCATAATAGAATCTTTCAAAAGAGAACTTGACACTAGTAGAAAATAGACATACTAGAACAACATATTAAACCAGTTGCAGCGAAACCGATATAATAAAAACGTGGTGGAAATTTTGTAAATATTTGAAAATATATTAGATCGGTTGTTATGAGAATCGATCTAATATGTACTTATTAGATCGATCAATTATAGAAAGAAATGATCTAATATCTACATATTAGATATGTTAAATTGGCAACTGATCTTATAGGGCTTCTTTATTCAACCTACAAAATCCTTTTCACTTTTCGTGAACAATTTCTTTCTCTCTCGTGCCTTTTCCCTACACTAGAAAAGCTTTTTCCAATGCCGCTCACCACCGTTGTTCACCAAAGGTGTAGGCTCGAAGCAGTCTGTCGTTGTCGCCCCCTAACGTTGTCGCGTCGCTCCATTCCGTAGTCTCCAAGCCTTCCACCGCCCACCCTGTGCAAAGAAAAGCTACCAGCATCGCCGCTCACCACCACGCTTCACCAAATTTGTTGGCACCAAGGTTTCCACTGTCACAGATTTCATAAATTTATACAATAAGAAGCTCAGAGTGTCACATAAACATTCAAAACATTAACATTCAACATTCACTAGTAGACATAATGCCCATATTCTTTACATGACCAGCATACAATTTGGGCGGTAACCCTTTTATTAAAGGGTCAGCAATCATAAGATCTGTGCTAATATGTTCTATTGACACTTTACGTTTCTGAACTTCTTCTTTAACGGCAAAGTATTTCAACTCCATATGTTTAGCACCTTTAGAATACTTGTCGT
>Ga0209589_1001946_pt1 | contig 35053 bp, 17 predicted proteins | sample CowpeawhiteBW_FD_187525 | JGI IMG/M metagenome (GOLD analysis project Ga0209589, IMG submission 187525) | Root nodule microbial communities of legume samples collected from California USA - Cow pea white BW (SPAdes) (version 2) | ecosystem: Host-associated > Plants > Roots > Nodule | place: USA...
TGGGGTAATTACGCTCATGCACCTTAAGCTGTCGTGAAGCATACGCCACCGCCTTCTTTTCTTGCATCAAGACACAACCAAGTCCGAGATGAGACGCGTCGCAGTAGACTTCAAACGGTTTCCCCACATCCGGAATTACCAATATAGGAGCACTCGTCAGTCTCCTCTTTAGCTCTTGGAAGCTCTCCTCACACTTGTCCGTCCAAGTGAAAGGTTGGTCCTTCCGGGTAAGCAAAGTCAGAGGCGCCACTATCTTAGAGAATCCCTCTATGAATCTCCTATAGTAGCCCGCTAACCCCACAAAGCTCCTGATCTCTATGACCGACTTAGGACTTCCCCACTTTACCACTGCCTCGACCTTTGCCGGGTCCACTGCAATCCCCTGAGCAGATATCACATGCCCCAAAAATAGAACCTCATCCATCCAGAACTCACACTTCGACAATTTGGCATATAGCTGCTTCTCTCTCAAAACACCAAGCACCAACCTCAGGTGTTCTGCATGTTCCTCCTGAGTCCTGGAGTAGATAAGGATGTCGTCTATGAAGACCACGACAAAGTTATCTAGGAAAGGTCGGAAGATCCTGTTCATGTAGTCCATGAACACTGTCGGGGCGTTGGTCACACCGAACGACATAACCACATACTCATAGTGGCCATATCTGGATCTGAAGGCCATCTTCTGCACATCATCAGCCTTCACTAAAATCTGGTGGTAGCCCCATCTCAGATCTATCTTCGAGAATACCGATGACCCGTGCAACTGATCCATCAAGTCGTCGATTCTCAGGAGCGGATACTTATTCTTGATCGTCATCTTGTTCAGTTGCCTGTAGTCCACACACAGACATGAACTCCCATATTTCTTCTTCACCAACAATACTGGTGCTCCCCAAGGTGAAGTGCTGGGTCGGATGAACTGTTTCTCCATCAGATCTTCTATCTGTTTCTTGAGCTCTACCAACTCTGCCGGAGCCATGCGATACGGGGCCATCGACATCGGGCCTGTCCCTGGTACTAGATCTATAGAGAATTCCACCTCTCTACTGGGAGGCAACCTAGGTACCTCATCCGGAAAGACGTCTTCAAACTCGTGCACTACCGGTATAACTGATGTCCTCTCTCCCTCTCCTAGCTCCATACGGGCGAAGATTATGAAGCACTGCGCGCCACTCTGAATCTCCCTCACCACTCCCTGAGGGGACACCAACTCAAGCTCCTCTGAGTCGGGAAACAACAACTTCATCTCCCGACAATCTATCAGGATGCGATTGGCAGAGAGCCAATCCATCCCTAAGATCACCTTCAACTCTTGTAGAGGCAGGCAGATTAAATTCACCCTGTACCTGCGTCCCTCTACCTCCACTGGGCACCTAGCACATAAGGACGATGTCCTGACCAAACCCGATGCCGGAGTAGACACCGCAAGCTCACACTGCAGTTCGCGCACCGGCAGACCCAACCGTTCCACACATGCATTTGACACAAAAGAATGTGTCGTTCCAGAATCATACAACACACAACACCTCATCCCAGAAATCACACAATAACCCATAACAAGGTTACCTGAACCTGCAGCCTCTGCCCCGGTCATGGCATAGACCCTGCCCGTCGCCTGAGGCCTGTTGCCTTTGTCCCTCCACTAATGCTGATGGGGAGTCTGAACAGGAGGGCGTGCCGCTGCCCTGGCAAGGTTGGGACAATCCTTCCCAAAGTGGCCTTCCTTGCCACAGTTGTTGCACCTACGGTAACCCTCCATATGTGGACAAGCGTGCCTCAGGTGGGGTCCTCCACATGTGTAACACCGAACTCGGCCCTACTGAGGAGAAAAGCTCCTAGACCCCTGAGGCTGATGGTGGGGTCTATCATACGGTCTCCTCCGCTCCTCATGTCTGGGCTTGGACCCAGACGGTCCACCGATCCTCTGAGGCGGCTGTGGCTGTTGTGGGCGCTGACCTTCCACCTTACGCTTCATCTTCTCCATCACCCTGGCCTTCTCCACCAAAGCGGCAAAATCCTTGATGGACAAGGGAGCTACCATCAAGCGAATATCACCGCGAAGGCCGTTCTCAAACTTACGGCATCTCCACTCCTCATCAAGTGGCAGTGTATAAAAGCGGCTGAGGTGTTTGAACCTCTCAGCGTACTCCGTCACGGTCTTCCCTCCCTTGGTCAACTAGAGGAACTCCACTTCCTTGGCGTACCGGATGTTGTTTGGAAAATACTCAGAGACGAATCTCTCCCTGAATGTCTCCCACGTCACTGGCTCATCCCTCTCCTCAATGATGGATCTGGAGCTGCTCCACCAATGCTCCGCCTCTTCCGTGAGCATATAAACCGAGAACGCCAACCTGTTCTCCGTAGGGCACATCTTGGCGTCATAGATGCGTTCTAAGTCCTTCAGCCATTGTCTACGGCGTCAGGACTAGTCTTCCCGTCAAACTTCACCGGGTGGTGCTTCAGAAAGTCCTCCAGGCTCCACTCCCTGACTGCAAGTCGTGGTTCTGGACCAAACACAGGGGCAGCCGCCCTGTTCTCCTCCAGCTGGCGGAGGGCCTCCATGTGCTGCCGATGAGCATCCTCAGCAGCTACCCTCGCAGCCTCTATCTACTGTGTCACTATCTGCTGCTGCTCAAGTGACGCCGCCTGTCGCTGCATGGATGCCTCATACTGCTGCATCATCGCAGCACTCTGCTGCGCCATCGCCGCTACCATCGCCTTTATGGCTCTCGCGATATCAGGTACATGTCCCTGGGATGATTGTGAAGTCCTACGAGGAGGTGCCATAGTCCACTGGCACACAGAAAATCACTTGGTTAGGCTCGATAAAGACAAGAATTTAACTAAGAACACTCAAAAGACGCAGAGAAAGCTAAGCGGACATCCAAGTCCACAGACCTAAGGAATGACCGCTCTAATACCATAAATGTAACGTCCCATTTAATTATTAAAAGAAATTAAAGGAAACGTCACGCAATAAAAGTATAGTAGCGTAGTCTTGGGGTCCTTAACACAACCCCTACAACCTGGCACACCACGATGCTAACATAAACCAGATACAATTCTAACAAAGAGTGTAGAGTAGGAAAGCATTAAACGATACAAGGGCCGTAGCCCTAAAGAAATTATGAATAAAATGGCTCCAGCCCAGATGGCTAAGCAGCGGAATCGCCATTCCCTTGTTGACCACGAGAACCTCGCCCATCGCAAGAAAGAACAGTCACATACAATACAACCATGCAACAAAACGGGTAAGCTAGAGCCAACAACATATTCATCATACATTCAAATATATTTTCATCATCCCATATCCATATAACAGCCAAGCATGTTATGATTCTTCATTCAATACACTACGACTCCACTCGACTCATCCGGATACGTATAACTTAGTCGGATTCAGCGGATGCTTGCACTTGTGGTGGATACCTCTGCTCACCCCCGAGCTGCTCGATCCTGAGCTATGTGTTACAAGTGTTATGACCCTTCGCGCAAACTGGTTTGGGCGAATCCCTGTTTGTCTCGCCTAGGCGAGACTGGCTCGCTTGGGCGAGATTAACAGGTATCGCCACTGTTTCACCTACAGTAGCTATAGTTCTGAACCCACCGATCATACAAGATATCCCACACCCCACAGACAACAATTTTATCCATACAAATATTTAACAAGCTCAAAAATAGATCAAAGACGACTCAAACTCGAAACCCTAACTTCCCGTACCTGGAAATGGGTTCGTACAGGTCTCGACACTGGACCCCGGAGCACAGCAGTTCGAGAGACGGACAAGGAACTAGCGGAACAGTGGAACAGTAGGAAGAACAGGGTCATCAACTAACATTAAACGGTGGAATACAAAAAGGGAAGTAAGGACAGTAGGTTTTAGGGTCACTTACATTGTGCAGAAAGTGGAACGTGAGCTTTGAGCGGACCAGATCGAGACGACAAGGCTAACCCAAGCAGAGCTCTAGTGCGGAAGGGGAAGGTGACGGCTGCTGAGTTTCTGCAAGAGTGAGAGTGAGTGTGGAATTAGGGCAACATGAAGGCTTTTATCTTATGGGTTGACCTTGAGGCCCATTACTGTAGGGCAGCCCTTAAAAGGAAGCATAAATAAAAAAGGGGCCTTACATATATTACTTTTTTTTTTTCATGAAAAGATAAATTATGAGGTAAATTACTAAATGGTTGAAATAATTTTACATTGGTTTAAAACGTTCTCCAGGACAATTTATTTGTGGTTATATTTTCTTCATAGGTGATACACATGCCTTCTTTTTAGAATATAATATAATTGCTATTATATTTACTATTATCATTACAGATAATATTTATAATAATAATATTACTAATAATAATAAATAATAATACTTATAAAAATATTACAAATAATAATATTACTTATTATTATTGTAATAATATTAATATTGTTTATAATTTTATTACTATCACTACAATTAATATTTACAATAATAATATTATTAATAATTACAAATAATAATATTTTAAAAAATATTACAAATAATAATATTACTTATTATTATTATAAAAATAATAATATAATACTTATTAATAATTTTACTATTATCACAACAAATAACATTTATAACAATAATATTATTACTGATTACAAATAATAATATTACTTATTATTATTGTTATAATAATAATGCTTAATTTTACTACTGTTACTACTAGTAATATTTATAATAACAATAATATTAATAATTTTAAATAATAATATTTAGAAAAAATATTATAAATAATAATATTACTTATTATTATTGTAATAATACTAGTATTACTTATAATTTTACTACTATCACTACTAATAGTATTTATAATAATACTAGTATTACTTATAATTTTATTACTACTAATAATATTTATAATAATTACAAATAATAATACTTATAAAAATATTACAAATAATAATATTACTTATTATTATTGTAATGATACTAATATTGCTTATAATTTTACCACTATTACTACAAATAATATTTATGTTCTTGCGGAGAACAAATAAGAGATGTCAGACACAAATGTCACCTTACCTCAATCTGCAATCTACTCAGTAGGCTTCCTTCCGGCTGGCATATGCTATTTGCTGGTATCTTGGCCTGGACTGGTTTGAACCCAAGAGGGGTTACCTGCGGAGAAGACTTCGACGCTCAAGTCAGCAAAGAATTCTCAGAAAAGTCAAATCTCGTGATTAAATGATTAATGAATGTGTACTTTTAATTACTGGGGTCTATGCGTATTTATAGTTTATTAATTATGTCTGGCCACGTCATGGACTGGGTCCTTGTTTGGGTTGCAAGTGGGTCTCGGCTAGACCTAGGCCCCTTAGCTCGATCATCATAGGCCTTAGAGGTTTTGCTAGTAGTGTTTAAGTCCGTGAGGGTCATCGATTCTCATTCCTATAGTAGTCAGCTAAGGCCGTCTACTCTTGTCCACTTGATTTATCTGGTAACTATTCGTATCCTTGGAAGTTATGTAGGCGGATTTTGTTGTTATAGTCATGTTAGGTCGCATAGGTGCGGTACAATTTATAATTATAAAAATATTTGAAATAATAATATTACTTATTAATATTTTAATAATATTAATGTTGCTATAATTTTACTACTATTACTACTAATAATATTATTAATAATTACAAATAATAATACTTATAAAAATATTACAAATATTAATATTACTTATAATTAATATTATAGTTGAAATCATAAATAAATGAAAAAATTAAATTAAATTGGCTTTTGTAGGATTTGAACTCGAGTCCTTTTGTACCGAATTTTAAAATGATGAAAAACCTAATTTTTGTAACACTTGTCGATAAAAAAAATAGATAATATAATAATTATGATAGTATTTTCTTATTTTAATATATAACGGATTTAAATTATTATGTGTTTTGCTTATAACCTACGGTAAATATTTAAATTAATAGTAAATAATCGAAAATAATCAAATATTTAATTTTTTAATTAATAAATTTTTTTTTTCTTAAAACTCCACCATTTTTTCCGTTTCACATCCTTGTCCTCTTTCTTCATTATTCTTCTCACTCACAAACCCTATACCTCTTTCTTCCTTTCACCATTATTTTTTTAATTAAAATTAATTTTTGTTAAAACTCCACCATCGTTTCCGTTTCGCATCCCTTCACCTCTTCCTTCACTATTCTTCTCACAAACCCTAAAACTCTTTCTTCCTTTCACCATAGTTCCCGACGTCACCACCAGTTATCCTCGTTACAGATACTGAGATACTATTACCACAGTTGATGCAGAGAAAGCCTACCGTTCTCGCACGTTGAAAATGGAGTCAATGTCCATTTCCTTCCTCCGGCGAGGCACCAGTGTGCGACTTCATCTTCTCTCCTTTCCCGTTTTTTATTTTAATTTTTTTCGATTGATTAATCTGTATTATTGAAATATTGGAAGCGGAGGTGGAAGAGTAGAGGACGTGTGATGGAAAGGGGTCCCTCTTGCCGTATTGTGTGAACAAGAAAGAAGACACTTTTATGATGGATAATGATATTTCAACAAAAGTTTTTGACAAGTATTTGATAAAGGTGACGTAGAGCGATTTTTTTTTAAATTTTAATTACGAAATGGTTAGTTCACACGTGCAGCAGAAAGAGAAAACAAAATGAAATTAAATGTTAGTTAGAGAGAGAAAGTGAAGAGAGAAAAGGGGGAAAGTGAGGTCGGGGGTTGCGAAGTGAGAAAGTGAAGAAGAGAAAAGGGGAAAAGTGAGTCCGTCGGAGTTTGTGGTTCAGTGAAAGTAAGATTCCGACAACTATTTCGCCGGGGGGTGGAGGATAGTTATTAGTGAAAGCGAGAAAGATAGAGAGCAAGAGGGATAAAGCGAGAACGAGAATGAGAGAATGATCGGAGTTAAGCATTGCAGATTAGTGGTGGATAATTGCAGTCATTGACGCCGTTTGGGTGGGTTACCGGAGGCAGGTCGTAGAAGAAGTCGTCGACGACAAGGAATTCGTCATCCCGAGCGTACACAACTGTATAAACAGCTGACGCCTATGTGGGTAGTAAGGACGCTGTATGTGGGGAGTTGAAGCAAAGTTTTTTGAACAAAACTGCAGGACAAACCAATAAACCTAATTAAAATGTGGTAATTGTAAGCAATATATGCCTGACTGAATCGAATATTATTGATGTATTTACTAAATTTAAAATTATTGTATTGGGTTTTTTTTGCAGCTTTCTTAGTAAAGTTTGCCCAAACTCCCCAAACATATATGCATAACTCCCCACATTTGCGTGACATGTTTTACACATGATTGTGGAGTTTAAAAAGCACAAAATTCAGTGAAAGCAGTGTTAATTGGAGGTCCGGACTTCGTCAATAATTTGCATAATTATTTATGCTCCAATAAGGAGATTTAAATAAAGTTGTGTACAATATGCAAGCAGTACTGATTAAGTTGAACTCCACTCCCCAAGTAGTTGCACTTAACTCCCACTTACCATTACAGGTTTGAATTTGGCCTCTAGTAAGTCTACACTCCCACCAAATTACTTGAATTGGGATTGGATAATGAAAAGGAATATTTGTTGGGCTAAATCAAACACAAATGATGTGTTTACACATTATATTAATTGTGTTCGCTTTTTCTGCAGTTTTGTTAAAAAAGTTTGCCTTTACTCCCCACATATGTATGCATAAGTCCCCATATCTGCGTCAAATATTTTTTACCGGTTTGTGTAGTTGAAAAAGCACAAAATTTAGTGAATGCAATGTTAATTGGTGTACTGGACTTCGTGATTGACTTCGTCATTGAGTTACATCATGGCCATTACTCGAATAAGGCGATTTAGGAAGAGTTTTTATTCAACGTGAAAGCAGTATTGAAAAAGTCCGACTGTACTCCCCACATAGGGGCGAGTAACTCCCCTTTTTTGTAACAGGTTTTTACTTGGGGTCCTCTGAGGCTACACTCCCACTAAATTAATTGAATTGGAATTGGGTTATGCAAACGAATATGTTTCTTAACGAATGAAATACGAATAACGTATTTACCAAATTTTAAATAAGTTTATTAGTTTGTCTTGCAGCTTTGTTCAAAAAACTTTGGTGCAACTCCCCACAAACAGCGTCCTTACTACCCACATCTGCGTGAGCTGTTTATAAAATTGTGTGCACATATTAAATCCACATACTTCACTTAATTCAAATTTAATTGGTCCATTAGACTTCGTGATTGAGTTACTTGATGGTCAATGCTCGAAAAAGACGACTTAAGAATAGTGTTAGTTCAATGTTGAAGCAAATTGCAAAAGTTCATGTGTACTCCCCACATAGTTGCGAGTTACTCCCCACTTTTCTATCACGTTTATAGTTGGGGTTCTGTGAAGGTACACTCCCACTAAATTAATTGAATTAGAATTGGGTTATGCATACGAATATTTTTCTTAAGTCATGAAATAAGAATAACGTATTTACCACATTTTAATTAGGTTTATTGGTTTGTCCTGCAGTTTTGTTCAAAAAACTTTGCTTCAACTCCCCACATACAGCGTCCTTACTCCCCACATCGGCGTCAGCTGTTTATACAGTTGTGTGCACATATTAAATCCACATACTTCCGTTAATTCAATTTTAATTGGTCCATTAGACCTCGTGATTGAGTTACTTGATGGTCAATGGTCGAAAAAGACGACTTAAGAATAGTGTTTATTCAATGTTGAAGCAGTATTGCAAAAGTTCATGTGTACTCCCCACATAGTTGCGAGTTACTCCCCACTTTTCTATCAGGTTTATACTTGGGGTCCTGTGAGGCTACTACTCCCACTTAATTATTTGAATTGGAATTGGGTTATGCATACGAATATTTTTCTTAAGTAATGAAATAAGAATAACGTATTTACCACATTTTAATTAGGTTTATTGGTTTGTCCTACAGTTTTGTTCAAAAAACTTTGCTTCAACTCCTCACATAGAGCGTCCTTACTACCCACATCGGCGTCAGCTGTTTATACAGTTGTTTACGCTCGGGATGACGAATTCCTTGTCGTCGACGACTTCTTCTACGACCTGCCTCCGGTAACCCACCCAAACGGCGTCAATGACTACAATTATCCACCACTAATCTGCAATGCTTAACTTTGATCACTCTCTCATTCTCCTTCTCGCTTTATCCCTCTTGCTCTCTATCTTTCTCGCTTTCACTGATAACTATCATCCACCCCCGGCGAAATGGTTGCCGGAATCTCACTTTCACTGAACCATAAACTCCGGCAGGCTCACTTTCTCCCTTTTCTACTCTTCACTTTCTCACTTCGCACCCCCCCGGCCTCACTTTCCCCCTTTTCTCTCTTCACTTTCTCTTTGTAACTGATATTTAATTTCATTTTGGTTTCTCTTTCCGCTGCACGTGTGAACTAACCATTTCGTAATTAAAATTTAAAAAAAACCGCTGCCACGTCACCTTTGTCAAATACTTGTCAAAAACTTTTGTTAAAATATCATTATCCAGAATAGTTAATAAATCAAGAAAAAACGGAATAGTAAATAACTTTCCACAATAAACTACTAAAAGAATTACACAATGAGAATATATAATCTATTAAACATAAAATTTAATTCATTAACTTTAAAGTATTTAATTTTTATTGTAAAATAATAAGTTATTAAAATATATAAACATAAATAATTATTAAAATTTATAAACAGATTATTATTATAAAATAAAGCTAATATTTGAGAGAATAATAGGAGGAAGAACAAAGAATGAGAGAATAGGTTGGGAGCAACTTCTCTGTGTATTATCTATGTATCTATATCTTCTATAACAATAAAGGGGATTCCTCTTTTTGTGTCCACATTTCATAAAACCTGTTTTACCCTTAGTTATTTTAAAAATTAATTATTTTATAAATCATTTATTTTTAATCATTTTTCTACAAATATCTTTTGTCTTAAATCATTATTTAAATTTTCTTTTTACATATCTTATTTTTCTTTAATTTTATATTTAACAACTATTTTAAAAATTATATATTTGTTATTGATCTTAAATTTCTATTAAAAAATGCGAATACATAAGCGCGACAACGTCTGTGTGTTCGCTACTTACTGATAGGAAAAAATCTTATTTATAGATAAAACATGTGTCCCATAAAAGAAAGAAATCAACTAGTTGATACAAATATTTACATAAAATTGTATCAAATCAATGGATAACTATTAATTCATAACACCTCCGTTGGGTGTCCATTGATGAGAGAATATGTCTCGTTAAAACCTTACTAAGAAAAAATCCTTTGGGATAAAACCTAGTGAAGGAAAGATAGTACAACCTCATGTCTTCTTTATACAATATTGTTCAACACATATTTTATTTCTCCCCCTCATGTAAACTTACATCATTAAGATGACGAAGTCCAAAGTTGTGAATTTTTTGCTCAAAAGTTCTTCCTAGCAAAGAATTTATAAATAGACCTGTCAGATTTTCACATGAATGAATCTTTTGGATATCTATATCATCCTTTCAATTGAACAATACACTATTTTCTTCATATATGGTTGTTGATTCCATCTTTGTTAGGATAGCCACAAGTTTCTTGAACATGTTGAATTATACACCTTAACCAAGCACATTCACAATTTACCTCATGTAATAATAAAACTTTTGTATGATTAGACGATATTGCTGCTATGGTTTGTTTCATAGACCGTCACGAAATCATTGTGCTACCACATGTGAACAAATGTCCTGTTTGCTATCAACAATTATGGCATTATGAGGATATGATAAATAACATGCATTTGCATAACCCATTACATCTTATTTTGAATCATTTGGATAAAATAAGCTCATATTCATAGTACCCTTAAGGTAAAAAAGTATATGTTTTACTCCAATCCAATGTCTTCTTATTGGTGAAGAACTATATTTTGCTCACAAATTTACAACAAATGTTGTATCAGGTCGAGTATAACTAGCAAGATACATTATTGCTCTTATAGCTTTAAGATATGGTACTTCAGGACTAAGAAGTTCTTCATATTTTTCTTGAGGTCTAAAAAGGGGTTTTATCAACATTTAATGATCTAACACCATTAAAGTGCATAATGAATATGATTTGTCCATATAAAACATTTTAAACACTTTGATTATATAAGCTTCTTGATGTACAAAAACACATTTGTTTAAATACTCAATTTGTAATCTCAAACAAAACTTTGTCCTTCCAAGATCCTTCATTTCAAATTCTTTCCTTAAATAATCAATTGCATTTGTGAGCTCATTAGGAGTTCCAACAATGTTTATGCCATCTACATAAACAACAATTTTGGAAAATTCATTTTTGGATCTTTTCATATAAATACAAGGACAAGTAAGGTCATTTTTATACCCTTCCTTTAACAAGTACTCAATAAGACAATTATACCACACACGTCCTGATTGCTTTAATTAATAAAAAGGCTTGTTCAATTTTATTGAATAACCCTATTTAGAATTTGCCTTGTTAGACAAATTAAATCCTTCAAGAATTTTCATATAGGTTTTAACATCATCCATTAGATGTAAATGCAAACCTTGTTATGCAACTAGGATAATCAAATATTACAATGTTGTTGCATCCAATACTAGTGAATATGTCCTTTCACAAATAAATATTAGGTTTTGTGAAAACCTTGAGCAACCAATCATGCTTTGTATCTAACAATTTCATCATTCTTGTTTTGTTTTTGCGCAAAAATCCATATGTACCCAATAGGTTTCACATCTTCAAGTGTGCAAATTATAGGTCCAAAAACCTTTCATTTAGCAAGCAAATCTAATTATGCTTCTTTGCATATTTTAATTTTGGCCAATAACTTTTTTGTCGACAATCTTCAATGATCATTGGTTATTGATCCTCATTATCATTCATAACATTCATCACTATATTATATGTAAAAGTTTCATCAATGTTGACTTCATTTTGGTTCCATATTATATGATTCATGACATAATTTATTGAGATCTCATCATTTTCAACAATTTCAGGTACCTGAGGTTCTTTTGAAACCAAATCATTAATTATGTCAAATAAATATTTTGGGATTTCTACCTTTTCAATTAGGTCATCTTGCATTTTAGTGCTCTTTCTCATTCAAGAGTTTTATCTTCGAAACCAATAGGCCTACCACGCTTCAGACTTGTTATGAATTAATATCAATTATCTTTGGAGCATTAGCAATTGATATTAATTACCCAAAAAACATAAGGTAATTGATTGACTAATTTTGTAAATGAATTATCCTTTAAACTTCTAATTCACATTCTTTTGTATGAGGATCAAGATGAGATAATGATAATTTATTCCAACCAATATCTTTTTCCAATTATTTTCTTTCTCCCCCTAATGTTGGAAAAACTTATTCATCAAAGTGACAATCGAAAAGTCGAACTATAAATAAGTCTCCTATTGGTAGTTCAAGATATTTTATAATTGATGGAAAATCATATCCAACATATACTCTCAATCGTTCTTGATGACCTATCACAGTCCCTTTTGGTGGGGAAATTGGAACATATACACAACACACAAACATTCTTACATAAGAATATTAGGTCACTGACCAAAAACCAATTGCATAATAGAGTATTTGAGACAACTTGTTAGCTTGATGCGAATCAATAATGCAACATGCAAAATTGCATATCCCCAAGTAGCCATTGGAAGATTAACTCTCATAAATTATGGTCTTGCAACTAATTTTACACGTTTTAGTAATGATTCTGCGAGTCTATTTTGAGTATGAACATGTGCTACTAGAGGCTCAACTTCAATTCCAATTGATATACAATACTCAAAAAAAGCATGAAATGTAATTTCATCAATATTATCAAAAAATATTTTCTTAATCAGATAATCTGGGAAGTGAGCTATTAAATGTATTAATAACTTTGCAAATACTTGATTACGAGTTGATAATAAACAAATATGTGACCATCTAGTTCATGCATCAATTAAAACCATGAAATATCTAAATGATCAACATGGTGGGTATATTGGACCACAAATATCACCTTGTATTTGTTCTGAAAATGAGATTGACTCATTTCTAATTTTTCTGGTAATGGTCTTAATATTAACTTTCCTTTGTGAACGTATAGTACATGAGAGCTCATTGGTCTGAAGAAGTTTTTTTTTCTTTTTTGACTCTTAAGTGGATGTCCACATGAGTTTTCGAATATTTTTCGCATCATGATATATCCAGGATGACCCAACCAATAATGCCAAACAAGAAATTCATTTATATTTGTAAGCTTATGGCTTACAATGACATGCGTCTCAATTGCATTAATATATGTGTAGTACAAGCCATAAGGGAAGACTACTAATTTCTCCAATACATATTTTTTATTCGACTCAATTCGAGTGATATAAAGGTATTTAATATCTCCTTCATTGTTTGTCTTACTATGATATCCATTTAGAAGAATATCCTTGAAACTTGATAAGTTTCTATAAGACTTAGGAGAATAAAATGCATTTTTAATATGCAACCTTGTTCCTCTTGGTAGAAGCATAATAGCTCTTCTGTAGCCTTTAATTATATTTATAGTACCAAAAACAGTACTAACATTGACTTCTCGTATTACAAAAAAAGAAAAAAAATTATTACTTTTGAGAATTGTATGAGTTGTTGCACTATCAATAAGACACATATCCTCATCATTAATGCTAGTGTCAACAATCACTCTTAATATAAACATAAAACATAATATGAGAAATCTTTTTTTAGCACTCTCATCACCAACGAGGTGATGAATGCTTCCATTTGGTTTAGCAAAGAAAAATAACAATATCAAGATGAGTAGCATCCATATGGCCATAATCAGAATCACCATCTTCATAAACAAAATGTATTTCTATGTTCTTCTCATTAGTTTTAAGATGCTTTGGTGTACGACAAGTACAACTCAAATGACCTTTACCACCGTAATGTTAACATATATTTTCATCTTATTTGCCATTAAAAGTTCATTGCTTTGTTCAGCCATAAAAGGGCATGAAATAAATTCATATTATTTATTGTTGCATTCACTTTAGGGAATGAAGCAGAACTAGGGCGGGTCTCATGATTTTTCATCAAAAGCTTTATTGCTTTGTTCATTAGGATGGATAATCATTCCCCTAGGACTTCGACTGAAGGGCTTATGTTTGTATATGCCCAATAGTCCCAAATAGCTTAGGAGTCGATGCCTAAGACAATTTAAATACCCCTCCCTAATTCCACCCTCTAAGGTGCCTTTTAAGGATAAAATCGTGAGGGTACTCTATGTAAGACCCATAAAAATTATTTAATTATTTAATCAAATTAAAGAATGGAAATTGGAGCATAAAGTTAATTATAAAAAATAATTTGACTGGGTTTCTTGAAAAAGAGCAACGTGTAACTCTCTTGGCTAAGAGCTCTTTGTTGAGTTTGGGAGGTTATGTGTTCAATTCTTGTAATGTGCCATTATTCTATTTATTTTAATTAATTTTATGTGTGTGCGTGATGTATATATTTATGTTATTTGTGGTGTGTATTTGGTACAAGATAATTGTAATACGTTGTTTGGTAAGGAGAATTTGTTTTGTTTTTGTTTTGGCAATTTTTTTTTTAGTTTTGGAGAACCTAGACACATGGACAAAAGTTGCCTATTAAGTGTGTCTAATAGGTTTAATGGTGCAGAACTAATTATTTAATTAATTTATTTTCATTTTCATTTTTATTATTAGGATAAAATAAAATAGTCAGAAACTTAAGTAATTTTAGTTTTAGGTAATTATTTTTATTTTATTTTCATCACCCTTAATTAGCCAATTTCTAATAGGTGATTAGGGAGAGAATTATGGCTTCGGACGACAAGGATAACTTGGGAGAAGGAGACTATAGGTTGTGAAAATTTTTTGAGCATGGGAAAGCTTCGTAAGAGGAGTGTAGGGCCAAAAAGAGCCGTCAAGATTCATAGCTTGGAATTTTGGGTAAGGGGAGCTAACTTGTTTGTCTCTAAAATTTATGTGTAGTTGTTTATGTGCATGATGATACTTCCATGGTTAGGGTGTTCCTGAGGGTTTTGGAAAAAATTGTGGTTGGAATGGCCACCTATTCTCTTTTTCTGAATTGGTGCAAGTTGAGATATGAACATGGAATGTGTAATCCCACGGAATTGGTTATGAATATTGGGTATGAACCAATTGAGATTGTCATGTGTTATAATCTTGTAACTTGATGAATGATGGTTAATGTATGAATTGGAGATACGAATTCACTATTATTTTGTTGAATGTATGGTATGTATGGTTTTTGTTTAAGGTTTCCATGATGGGTGATTTTGGAATTATTGCCTGAATGATGCATGTTGATGGATCCCTGTATATGTGGCCTAGTTTAATTCTAGGGTTTGATCTCAATAATCTGTCAAAACTTATACATTGAGAATGTGAATTCAAATTGTTCTGAGTTTTTATTGTGATTCTCCAGGATGTATGAAAATAAGGTTATAATGTTCATGTGTTGACATACATGTAATGGTGAGTCCTACGATCATCGCATACACAATAAATACACAAACAAACAAATAGGGGTGTTAAATTTAGGTATCAGAGCCTGGTTCGAATCCATGCACATTTACACACTAACGCATACCACTAGCCATTAAACTACACATTTTTTCATGTTACACACCACATATTTAAAAATACATATCTTCCACATAATATAACTACATAAAATAAATAAAACAATAACTTAAATCTTTAAAATAATTATCCCATATGTCATAATTAAATAAAATAATTAATTTAAATAAATCAATAATCTTAATCAAACTATCAATTTTTCCCATGGATTTGTCTTTATTCTAATTTTTTTTTTGGGTCTTACCAACCTCAAAAATTTTCCACAAAGATCACAACTTCAAACATGTTCCCAAAACCAAAACATGCAATCATCAACATATATTACCACCAAGTAATATCCAATGGTATGTCATTCTCTCATAACCAACCACTCTACCTTTCCTACTCAACAACGACTCTTGGAAAGGGCCTTTCCCTTGCTTTTCCCTAAGACTTATAAGCCTCTGGGTATTATATATTAATTTTAGATGCATAATAATTGATCTTTCATTAGATAAATAGTTTTTATAATACAAACAAAACTTATTATCAATACTTTTTATTATGTCGTGAAAACGATTGACTAACTTTTCTTGGCCCTGATGTTATAGGTTTAAAATATCTTTCTATGCCAAGAAGGTTTAAAATATCTTTCTATGCCAAGAAGAGGGGTTGAATTGGTTATTTGTTCAAAATTAGGTACAATTAAAACTTATAAAAATCCTTTTAAAATAAATTCAATTGACCAATAAATCAGAGTTGTATAGCTACAGAACTAAACATTTCAGTCGATTAAAAATAGGAACGACAAATTAATGTATTCTTGCAATATTATTCAACAGATTGAAATATAAAATCAATCACCTGATATTCTAGGAAATTATACAGAAACACGAAAAACACCAAACTCACTCAAACAATATGCTTTATCCTATGAATAACGTTGAAAAACTATTGTTTCGTTAAAGTTATATGAAGCTTAATCACTAAATTCCACCTCAAGTACAATAAGAAAGTATCAAAATAAGGCAATTTTGACTTTAAAATTACCAAAAAAAAGTGTAATTTTGAAGTCATGTGAGATTACTCCAACTTCATTTTGAAGAAGTTGTGCCTATTTAATATGACTTCGATTCGTTATACTTTTTTTTAAATTTTAAGTGAAGTCATGTTAATTTTGTACAACTTTTGTGTACTGTGATACAAAGTGAAGTTGTGTTAGCTTGATACAACTTTAGTTTGTTTTGTAATTTTTTTTGTTAAATTTGATTGATGTCATGTTAGCTTGATACGAATTTAGTATAATAAAATCATACTAATTTGGCATGACTTCAAAATTACACTATTTTGATAATTTAGGAGACAAAATTGTACCATTTTAAATAATTCTCTAAAGCCTAAATCTCCATATACCTATTATAGATTTATATTTGTTTTCACATGGTAGGGCATAATAAATGTTCTCAACAGAAAAGGATATTAACAAAACATATCATATCACACATGAAGAATGGACTTTGGTGTTCAACGTGAAATCCAAATTAAAAGGTTCCTATATCCTAAAAGTCCAGCCAATTAGGTCAAAGGGGAAAGGGTTAGCATGATTCCACCCTTTGTTGATTCAATTGCATAACAAATAAACAAAATTCTAAATTGTGACGATGAGGGGAACCCGACGAAATAAAAAGGCAAACATTTCCACAAACAGAATGAGGGTAGTCCTAAAACTATTGAAAGATTAATAAAGCCATATGCATTGAGAGGTGGGCAGTACTCATACTTCCTTCAATTGAAGAGAATCTTTCAATTTCAATTAAGTTTCAATTATATGATATGAATCGGCCAAAATTAGCAACATCAAAATTTCACTACAAAAAATGTGTTGTTTACCAACAAATGTACTGTAGTAAAAAATCCGTTGGAAATTAGAAATTATAGACAGATATGATCTATTTCAGACGAATCATGTTATCGATAATACATAATTTTCTTGTAATATTTGAAAAAGGATAAAGCCAAAGAAAAAGAGGAGAAAGAAAATCTGCATTACCTTATGGAACAAAAGAAGATCATCTGATTCACTTCACTTCTTTTGATTTGTAAACACAACACGTTGGATACTCTTCCTTTTGTGAAGATGAAAGAGCGCAAAACACAATTTCGTGAATGAATTTAAGTATATAATATAAAGCCTAATCTAAAATATATTTTTAATCTTCAAGAATCAATATGAAGTTCTCACAAAATAAAAATCTAATTAGTTGCAATTTTCAAAGATAAAAGAGATTTACAACAACAATATAAATATCCAACAACTGTTTTCTTAGTTTATTTATAAAAACTGCAAATAGGTTTTGTTATATTATTATTTAACTATTTAAAAAAAGGGAAAAAAATAAAAGTAAAAGTTAAGCTCATTGCTTTTAAAAAACATACTGTTGCAATGTTTATAATATTTGAAATTTAAATTGTTAAATGGCTAAAAAGGAAAGAAGAGATAATTCATAGGAAGCAATACATGCAGAAAGCAATATCATGATCTTCGAAAGTGAATAATGATGAGAATATTTGAAGATAAGAAGATATATAGATTTAACTCTACATCAATGATCAAGTGATACAAGCACAACTATATATATATCAAGACCTAGATGAAGAGGAAGTAAGAGACAAGAGAAAATGAATAAGTTGTTAAATATTATCAATTTCATTCTTGAAGAGAAAAGAGAAAAGAAAAAATATAAAAACACTCTGAGAGATGATATTGTCATATCCATCTTTAGAGAGTGATTTTTGGTTAAGTGTAACCATTGTAATGTGTGAAGTGAACCCTATGAACTTTAATGTGACTCTATTACGTGAGAAAATTATCATTGTTGTAATTGTGAGTCTTATCTCTAGGTAGATTGAGACATGATACCTGGAGAGGTAGGGCATAGGCACAGATGTATACATGTTACTCAATGGGAATAGAGATGAGTATGAATTTTTACTTTAGAGATGAACCCATCCCCACCCTGCTTTGTTTCCATCTCTAGGTACAAATGAGTATTGTTAGGAACTCCACCATTCTTGGCTAAAACAACAAGTATTATTTGAACACATAATCACTCCTAGCTAAAAAGTCAAATATTGTTTGAAACACAATTACTCCTAGTCGAAACTCAAGTAGTATGTAAAAAAAAAAAATACTAGCTTGCTAACTAAAATACAAGCTAAGCTTCACTATTTTGGGTTGTCCATGAACAAAGCAATGTTCTTTACAAAGCTTTAAGGCATAAAGAGATTTTTTCTCATAGATTTGATATCACACATTATTGTTTCTTTTAACCTTTTTATATTTTAGCTCATCCCCATACCTAAATCCAACGGATATCAAAATTTTCTCCCATTCCCACCCACACAAGGTAAATGGGTATATTCTCGTATTCATACCCGTACCCATTTTCTCACTGTTTCAATATTAATTAATTAATTTTTATAGAATAATAAAAAATTACGTAAAGGAAACATAATGTTATCAAATATTCAATATTAGGAGAATAGTTCTTTTATTCTATATCAAACATTTAGAAAGAAATTATAATGGTTTACATTTCAAATTAGAATACCAAATAAAATTGCATCACAACCAAAACATTTATTAAATTTGCAAACATTAATGGAACCTAATTGATAAAATTGAAAAATACTTTTAAAAGATATAAAAGAAAAACAAATATTCAAATTAAAATATTAAAATATATTTTAAATGTCTGTTTACTTCAATTTTTAAATTTTAATCAATATCTTTTTTTATTCACTAATAAAAGTTATAATACATCACTATATCAAAATCACAAAAAGAACAAGTATTAAATTAATAATAATAAAATTTTAACATAGATACTATATCTTTTGAACTTCAATATATATTGGATGATGATAAAAACAATTCATGGTAATTACATTAAATTTTTGTGTTATAGTAAATAAAATTTATTTATACAATTATAGTGATAAAATAACAGTATGATTAATAATGAGTTAAAAAATAAAAAATAATTATATAAAATATATCAAAATAGTATTTCTCAAGATAAAAATAAGCAACAAATAAAAATAGTACAAAATTATCAAATGTGTATCTTTGAAATAATTTGAGAAACTATTGAATGAATTTGCACAAAAGAAAACAATTGTATAATTAAGGGTAGGATAAAATAAAAAATACCTTAGAAATCTAAGTAAAGTTTCAAATATCAACATAGTCAATGGTTGATAAATACGAAAATTGTTTTAACGAAATAAAAGAATTCTTCAAAGGAATAAAAAATTAATAGTAATATAGTAAAAAAGATTTTTTTTAGATTAGTTGGTAAATGAAATGTTTATGTCATTAAACACTTAAATGGATAGCGTTAAACATTTTTATGTGAAACAAAAATATACAATAAATAAAAATACTAAAAAAGAATAAAAATATTTAAATGTGAGACATAAAAAATATTTAATTGCATTATTTGAACATAATTGTATAAAAGTTATGATAAAATGAAAAATATATATAATATGTGAATGAACTTCATGATAAAAAGTATATATTACTACACACTTGTTAGGATGTACGCTCCTTTGGAGAGGAGAAGAGGAGTGGGTTTGGCCCAAGAAGAATGGAGCGACCAAAAGACCTAAGAGGAGGCGTGGTTGACCATATAGAAGGTCAATTTCGCATGAATAACTTGGAAAACAAGGAGTGTGCCTCCTAGGTGACCTTTGGGCTTTCACTTTTAGGGCCACATACCTTCTAGAAGTCCTTCTTTGTGTATTTGCTAAAATACCCCTCCCATTACTTATATAAAGAAACCTCTACCTCTTGTAAGATGGTTGAATGAGTGTTTATATACATATATTTGACTACGTTGTGAGCATAACTCTCTTCTTTGACCGTCTTCTTCTCTAGTCTTATCTTGAGTTTCTAGACTCAAGTGGTGACATTACCTATCTTGGGTGACTCGGTATTCCAAGTGGTGTGTGATCACGTCTTCTTCCCTTCCCCTATCTTTTCTTCCATCTTTTACTCATTTCACGTTTTTGCTTATTTTATGCTTTGTGTTTCACACCCCTGCCCTCTACTCATCCATTTACAATTTCATGTTGCTTAATTGCACTCTATTTTGTCTTTTAAATTCTTGGAAATGCACCTTCATATCTACACAATCATTTAGTTATCTTAATATCTAATGAGAATTTTTTTAAAATTTTCTTCACTTAAACATCATATTAAGAAAAGCTAAAATATCATCAACACCAACACTACGTCGTCAAAAGTAACGCACAAGATTACAGTATGGTGCAAATCATGATCATAAAATAAATATAGATAAATTGTCATTAATATATAATTGGCACAAATTCTAATATCGACATATTGGAAAATCATTCCTACACGGGAAAAATAGTTTCAGAAGACCAATCTCTGCTCTAGCAATTAGAGACAAGTAATCATTCTTCCATGCAAGTTCATGTTTTTTCGAAGTATTAAACCTCCCAAAAGCAGCGGATATACTCATGCAAAAATTGTAGTCCTTTTGCATTGTCAGATAACTTTAGTAAACATGACAATGTTCATAACTTAAGCATAACGCTATAAGCAAAAAGATAGTGATATATGAGCTGATGGAAGGTATTTTAAAATTTATAAAAAGCCTCCAATAAATGCTTAAAAATATTTTATCAACCAGTGCTGCCAGATAAATCGCCAGAAAATGCACTTCCATATGAAACTGATCCCGTTTGAGAAGCACTGCTGGCTCGAGCTTTCTGATACTGTCGTATCCGGAAAGCATCACGAGGAAGTGGTTGACTTTGAACAGTAGTACTATCATCATCCTCTTGCCCTAAACATTTTTACAATCACAAATGTCAGGATGAGGGAAACTTAACTTTGGACTAAAAACATAAAGAAAGCTTTAAGAGTACAAGCACACACACATTAGAAAACTAGGACAATGCAATTTAGGTATTATTGGTGGTTTAGAGTTTACATGTACTGTCAACCAGCAACTCAACATCAAGTTTTTCCAACATGCTATGGGATATTGAATAAAGGCAAGAAGGTCTACCCCAACTATGTCAACATGCTATGGGATATTGAATAAAGGCAAGAAGGTCTACCCCAACTAAGTCAACCGCTTTTACAATATGAACATATACATATATTTAGGAAGGCTTGACATTTTGATTGTTCATCATAAAAATTTTATGCTGAAACTGTACATGTATATATTTATATTACAAAACATAAACGCAGAGTACAGCTGTACTATATGGTCAACCACAGCATAGTTGACCACTAATTATTAGATGTACATTAACAAGTAATAACAGTACACTAACACTTACCCGTTAGAAAAAGAATTTAGAGAGGTTGTATGAACTTATTTGAAAAATTATTGGACTACCACCTATGAGTGTTTGATAGACCTGGTTGCAAAAGTCTGCAATGACAGTTGTATAGCTCTATTCAAACCTCCCACTTTCTAGAGATAACTTCATTTTCAATTATTGGAATTGAGAGTAAAATTGAGAGTAAGGTTATTCCATATTGCAGAGATGTTCCAATAGTCACACCGCATGGGTCAAATACACACAACTCTACATAAGTAAATTGCACACATATAAATTAAAATGAACAAACAATAATGTATTTATAAGTATAAGATCCTAGATAGATGATGCACATACTGTCTGATTCCTTCCTTTTCCCATATTGTCTATTACTTCCTGGTTTCAAAGACACACCACTTGGAACAGGGTGAGACTTGGTTGAACCAGAAAGTTCACTAGTAGCAGGAGCATAACCTGCTGACAACTGTGATGGAATCCCCGCTTTCCCAGTTTGCACTTGTGTTGAAATTCCTGTTTTTGCACTTTGTCCTGTTGGTAGATCACTCTGCAAGCAAATTGATAGCACAATATCCACATTTGGTGTTGGGCCTGGAAAATTCAAACCATATTTTTCAACTGCATTCAGATACAAATAATCAAGAAACAAAGGTAGTTGTGGTGGTAAGCCCAGAAAAATAGGTTCGTATATAATTTTTTTCCTTAACCAAGCACTTAGCTTCCACATTCTATAATCCATCAAAACTATATATTTTATGAACCACAAACCAAGAGAATTCATGGAACATTCATCAAAGCTTATCAAATAATATCCTGCAGGAAAAACTTCAGTGGCAGTTTCAGTAGATAGCACAATGTATTGACAATCTAAGAACGAAATGGTCCATGGTTACAGAAACTCCAGAAATGCATTGCTTAAACTCTGTAATAATAATATTCTTAGGGAAATAGACAATATGGATGAAAGAAGAAATAAATTAAAGAACCAAAGAAAAAAAAAGGAGCATTAACATAAACTACCTCGTCATATTGGCTGGTGAAGTAAAACTCATCCTAGTTGGCTTTTCAACAAATGATGACAGATCACATAAAATTCCAGAAAATACGTACAGTAAAATGGATAAGAAATCATTTAAAAGAAATTTGTAAAGTACCTTCAACGGCTGGTAGATTTGCCAAAAATGCTACCAAGGCAGGTGGTGTAGCTTTCAGAATTTCATCAAATGCATTAGTTCCAGCACCTGCACCTGGATATTGGATAAAGACAAAGTCATGAGTTCAGGTGTAGTAGCATATAGGAAAATTAACTAGCTACCTTTTTCCATATTGTTCAGTGAGGAAAATGAAATAATATTGAATTAAAAGAAAAATGAAACAATACTTTGAGGATTTGTCATTTCATTTCTCCATTGTCATATAGGACATATGTCATTTTACATTCTTAAGTCTGTGTTTCCTTTATTTTCGAAAGAGATTGTTGAGTTATTCAAGTGTGATGTATGTTAGTTTCATCGTGCCACATATTCTCCTTGTAATGTTCTCTTTAATTGCTTCATTCTGATGTACGAGGATGTCCATCAAATTCTAGTACATCTAGCACTAAATGGTCTGTCACTTTATTCATGATTGCACTCATGTGACAAGGATTTTCCTGATGAAAGAGAAATCTAAAGTGATGTTAGTAGGATATTAAGTGTGTTGAATATAGAGAAAATAGGGATTGAGATTAATCTCCCTTGTGTATAAATCACAAATAGGGTAATCTATTTATAATAGAGAGAGATACAACTAAAAAGAGTAACAATATCTAACAATATTTTAACAATATAAAACAATATCTAACAAAGTGTTCTACTAGAAGTTGTTAGAAATTGCTAGAAGCTATTAGAAGGTTCTAGAGATCTCTTTGTAATTATTACTTTAAGGTCAAAGATCTCTATATATTGAGGTTAATGTAGTATTTCAAATGAATCGATTTTGAATAAAATCCTCTCAAGTTAGTGCATTTTTTTCTTTGTCGTCTTAGATATAGTTCTTTTTAGGGTTGCCTGAAGTGCACCCATTTCCTTTAACTGTTGTCGTGCCCCATCTGCCGCATGGTAGAGCCACTACCAAACCTTTGCTCAAGCAATTGCTGGGCTTCGTTGTCGTGCCCCATCTGCCGCATGGTAGAGCCACTACCAATCCTTTGCTCAAGCAATTGCTGGACTTTTCACGAAGCCGTTGTCGGAGCTTCCACCATTCTCGTCATCGGAACGGTCTCTACTGTTGCCACGACCACCACCAAAGCTTGTTGTCTTATTTATAGGAATCCCTATGATTGATATAAGCATGACAACTCCACCAAGCAATGTTAATGTTCTAACATCAGAAATACACACCAAGGTTTTTAAACTCGAGAGTTTATGTAAACACAGATCATAAACTAGTTTACTTTAGATAAGAAAATATTTATAAATAATATAATAATTTACTATCATATGATATTATAAATAAAGTTTTATATTTTTTTACTGAACTATTATTATTTATTATTATTAGTTGATAATATTATATATTTTTAAATATTTTTTATACTTTTCTAACTAGTTTTTTAAAATAAATTTAATTAGTTATACATATCACATTTAATATAAGACAAAAGTGAGTGAATTTATTTAATATAACACAAAAGTGACTAAACTTTGAGATCCAAAGATTGGAGGCCTAAAAGGCCAAAACGGAAGCATTAGAGAATAATAGTAGCTGGGATTTGGTTGCTCTCCCAAATGGGAAAAAGCCAGTAGGGTGCAAGTGGGTATATACTATAAAATACAAGACTGATGGATCCATTGAGAAGTACAAAGTAAGGTTAGTAGTTGAAGGATTCACTCAAACATATGGAGTGGATTACATGGAAACATTTGCTCCAGTTGCAAAAATAAATACTGCTAGGATGATATTATCCCTAGCAGCTAATTATGATTGGAACTTGCAACAATTTGATGTTAAAAATGCCTTCCTTCATGGAGTAATTGAAGAAGAGATTTACATGGAATTGCCCCCTGGATATGGTGGAAAAACAACTGCCAGCACTGTTTGCAAGCTAAAAAAGATATTGTATGGGCTAAAACAATCACCACGAGTGTGGTTTGGAAGGTTTTCTAAAGTTATGATAGGTCTGGGCTTTAAACAAAGTCAAGGAGACCACACTCTGTTCAATAAACACTCAAAGTCAAGGGGAGTAACAATGGTAGTGGTTTTATGTGGATGATATTATAGTGACAGGTGATGATGAGGATGAGCAACAACGGTTAGGCCAACATCTGGCCAAGAACTTTGAAATTAAGACCTTGGGAAAATTGAAGTATTTTTTGGGAATTGAAGTGACCCATTTTAAAAAGGGAATATTCATATCTCAACAAAAATACATCACTAATTTGTTAAAAGAAATTTGTAAGACAGCATGCAAGCCTGCAAGTACACCAATTGACCCAAACATGAAATTGGGAAGCACCAAGAAGATACTGTAGTGGACAAGGAAATGTATCAAAGGCTAGTTGGTAGACTGATATATTTATCTCCCACAAGACCTGATGTTGCATTCGTTGTGAGTCTAGTTAGCCAGTTCATGCATCAACCGAAGAGGTTCACTTACAAGCTGCACTAAGAATTGTGCAATATTTGAAGGGAACTCCAGGCAGAGGAATTTTGTTTAAACGAAATGGGAATGTGAGTCTGGAAGCATATACAGATGCAGACTATGTAGGGTCAATTGTGGATACGAGGTCAACTATGGGATATTTCACTTTCCTTGGAGGGAATCTTGTGACTTGGAAGAGTAAAAAACAGAACAAGGTAGCCAAATCAGTGCTGAAGCAGAGTTTAGGGCAATGGCACAAGGGATATGTGAACTACTCTTGCTAGAGATCATCTTGGAAGACTTAAGGATAAAATTGGATGAACCAAGGGCAACATGATAGAACCAAACAGATTGAGGTTGACAGTCATTTTATCAAAGAAAAGTTAGACAGTGGTCTGAACTGCACTCCATATGTCTCCTCACAAGAAAACTTTGCAGATATTCTAACGAAGGGGCTTAACAACAACAATTTTGAGAGTATTGATTCCAAGCTAGGAATGGAAAATACTTATTCACCAGCTTGAGAGGGAGTGTTAGAATGTTTTATTATTTGTATTAATTCTGTCAGGATTTGTGTTTTATTATTTCCTTATTTAGCATGTGATAATTACAGTGTAAGATAGTATCCCTGAATCATAGGGATTTGATTGTATACGTGCTATTATTATACTTCCTAAAATAGGTTTTTATCCTTGTATATAGGAATTGTATTCTCAGAATAATAAATTGAACAATTCTACCCTAAATTATGATATATATATATATATATATATATATATATATAGAGGGAGGGAGAGAGAGAGAGAGAATTTCTTATTATTGACTTAATGGTAAAGGTGTACAAGCTGAGTATTTATAGGAGTCACGTTTCTGTTTATAATACCAGAAACTGATAGTTGTACAAAATAATACATCATGAGTATGACAGTTGTATAAAAGAATAGAAACTATCTTATACATTCACTATACTAACAGCCCCCCTCAAACTCCATGGGAAGAATCATCACAAAAATTCTTCACGAGTTTGTCATGAAGAACAACCAAACGATTTGAAGAGAGGGACTTAGTGAGAATGTTTGCATGTTGATCAAGAGCTGGAATATGTAGAATGAAGAGCAGTTGAGCCAAAATCTTCTCACGCACAAAGAACACATCTATCACCATGTGCTTAGTGCGATGATGAAAAATAGGATTATGGGCAATGGAGACAACACTTTGATTATCACAAAAATAGAGTGGGTGTGGTAAAGGAGACACACAACTCTATGAGAAGTTTAGAAATCCACGTAAGCTCAGTAGAAGATTGAACTAAGCTGCGATACTCAGCCTCGGTGCTGGAACAAGCTATAACCTTTTGTTTACGAGATCACCAAGAAATTAAATTTGGGCCAAGAAATATAGTAGCGCTTGAAATAGAGAGACGATCATCCACATCAGAGGCCCAGTTAGCATCACAAAATGTTGTTAGGGAGACCGGCTAAGACAATAGAGTAGGCTGAAAATGAAGCCCATGGAACAAAGTCTAGAGGATTAGCCACAACCCAATGAGAGTCTAGAGGATTAGCCATGAATTGACATACTTTGTTGACAACAAAGCTAATTTCTAGTCTAGTAAAAGTAGCATACTGGAGAGCTCCAACTATGGATCTATAGAGTGTAGGTGTAACAACCCATTTAATTAATGACCCTAATTAAAGAGGCGTCACACAGAATAATATAATAGCACGGTCTTGGACTATAAACCTCACTCCATACAGTTGTTCAAAAGAAGACAAAAGAAAAACTAGGCACACCACGATGCCAAATACAAAGTGAAATAAGAGGGTGACAGTAAATCAAATAAATCCCAAGGTAAGCCAATACATGGGCCTTACCCCTAAAAGAAAACTAGAGTCCATCCTAGAGATGCTAAGCAGCGGAGTCACCGTTTCCCTATTGACCACGGGGAGTTCTCGCATCTACTCACATAAATTGATGATCATCGCAAAAAGAGAAAACCACACAAACAGAACGTACAACAAACGAGCAAAAGGGTAAGCTAGAGTAGAAAATAGTTCATCATACTGTCACACACAACTTTCATATTTCAATAGGTATATATATCAGCCAATCATGTTATGACTTGCACACAATACACTAGGACTCAAACACGACTCATCCGGATACATATAATTTAGTCGGATTCAGCAGATGCTTGCACTTGTGGTGGTATTCCCTACTCTATCGAGCTGCTCACCCCCGAGCCAAGTCTTACAATGTCTCAACCCCACACACAAGGTTAGCCCTTAATAAGTTTTAGGCCTCCTGCTATTCTCACCACAAGAGTCAGTCCGCTCTATGTGAGACTAACTGACTCCTTAGAGTGTCAGGATGCAATTTTACCTTGAATCCTTACTAAATTATATAGATGGGACACCACCATGAACTCCTACTAACAGGGGTCATGGAATTACGTCCCGACCAACTAAGGCACCATCATAAAGTCTCACCTAGAGGCTCATGGAATTACGTCCTAACCACATACGAATCATATTCCACCAACCAAGTAATACTTATCACGCATATAAGTCTTATGCCAACCTTTATTACCAATTCTCATTCATATTCCATATCAAATCCATACCAACTCATTATTCTCAATCCATGAAGCCAACCATACATGTAGCATGCCTAAATCATGTTAAACTCATCCATCGCAGACTATAGATTATCTCATTCATACATAATCACCCAATTAATACTTTAAAAGCAAGATCAATACAAACATAGGGTCAACATTTGAGAACAGAGAAACAACAGAGCAAGCCACATTCTCGCCCAGCTTCTTGCTCAGGCAAAAAAGTTTCCCTTAGGCGAGAGGGACTCTCGCTCAGGCGAGCTCCTTTCGCTTAGGCTCAAGGAGTAGCTTTGAGAGCTGAAAAACAGTGGAACTAGTTTAAAGCGAGTTCACTACGACAAACCCTAGTTGGAACTACGAAGATTGAACTGAATGGAGAAAGAGCATGAGTTGGAATCGACTTACGTGGAGTAGAAAATCTGGTTTGAGCTAGCTTGAAGAGGGCTAAGGGCTAAACCCTAGCAGAGGTTCTGTGAGGGAACAAAAGAGAGAAGTGAGACACTGTTTTTGCAAAAAAGGCAAAAGTGAGAGGGGTTTGGCTGCCTTAGGAGTCTTGAACACCCTATGGGTCAGCCCTTAGGCCCATTAGACTTTGGGGGCAGTCCTTAAAATAAAGGGTTAGAATATAAGTGGGCCTTACAGTAGGATCTGAGAAGAGATCAGCGCCTTGTTTGGATAGTTTATAGGTGGAGAGCATTGGAGAAGAGATGGCATGAGCTTCTGCCACGTGAGTTTTATGAATAAGTCATGAATAAGTCATGAATATACTCCGTTTGAGTCATAAGAAGAGAGTCATCAACTAAATGTTTGACCTCAAGACCAAGAAAATAGTCTAACTGACCAAGCTGTTTAAGAGAAAAGGTGGCATGAAGCTGAGTAGTAACTATCTAAATTAGATTTAAGGTGCTGCGAAAAATAATAATGTCGTCAACATAAACAAGAAGATAAATGATGTCCTACCCACACTGAAAAATGAACAAAGATGTGTCACAAGTGCTGGTAAAAAACCCAAGATGATGTAGAGTTGTTTGTAGCTGTCTTGGAGCTTGTTTAAGCCCATAAACAGCTTTATTTAGCTTATAAACCAAGGACTTGTTAGGAACAAAAAATCCTAGGGTTTGCTGCATGTACACAGTTTCATCCAAAAGTCCATTGAGGAAACCATTATTAACATCAAGCTGAAACAATTTCCACCCACTAGAAATAGCAATAGTAAGAATAATGTGAATAGTGACCGGCGTAACTACGGGTTAAAATGTTTCATGAAAATAAAAACCATGAACTTGATGAAATCCTTTAGCAACTAAACAGGCCTTGTACTTGTTTATAAAGCCATCTGCATTTTACTTGACTCTAAACACCCATTTACAACCAACAACTTGTCACCCATGTGGCAGAGAAACTAGATTCCATGTTTTCTGACTTAACAAAGCATCATACTCCTACTACATAGCAGCCTTCCAAATTAGGTCAGTGTAGGCTTGTTTGACAAAGGCAGGCTTAGAATGAGACAACTGTAGGGAAGGGTGATCCTTGATTCTCCATTGTGAATAGAGATACGTAGGAGCAGAACAAGTCCTTGTCAGGTGCACTTCCCAAAAATCAAAAGGTTTTCCAAATCATTTTCAAATAGTTTTATAAAGAACTACGTAGGACCAAGGTTTTAACCCTTGTCGGGTCCCTTTCACTAAAAATATATATTTGTTCAATTTATTTCCTTATTTTTGGGAAAAATAAATATTATGAAATAAACACATCTCTTTTGCAAATTTAATTAAAAGTACCGCCTTTGGGTGGTCGTTGTAGGGTGCTAATACCTTCCTTATGCGTAACCGACTCTCGAACCCTAAATTTGGTTTTCGCATAATTTATAGTATTTTTATGGTTTTCCATAGTTTTCCAGAATAAACTATGGTGGCGACTTCAAATCTTTTTTTTCAAATTAATTTATTTTTAAGTTCGTTGTCCCGTCGCAATTTAGGTTGCGATAGATGGTGACTCCACTAGGGATATGAAATAGTCAGACCTATTTAATTGAATATGCGAAAGTGATGTGTTCACTTTCAATGAGAAAACAAGAAGGAACAAAATGATTAACAAGCCTCTGTAACTTGTGTGACTTAATAATAGGTTCAACATATTGTCTCCATTGTAAATAATTTGAATCATCTAATTTCCCAGCAATCGAATTAGGAAACGGCAGGGAAGCCATGACGAATAAAAAAAGCACGTAAACGAACAAAGCACGTGAATCAAGACAAATCAAAGCACAACAAAGAGGCGAACCACTATCAGAAAGGAGAAGACAAAGTCGCCTTGCTGATGACATAGCGACAAAGAAAGTCTCCAATGAAACCTACTTAGCAGAGGAGTGCGAGGGAAGAACACAGTCACCAATCAAAGAGCAGCGCTGATGCAGAACAAAGAGTCGAAGAACCGTCAAAAGAGAGAAGACGAAGTTGCCAATGAAACAACGAAGATCAAAACCACCGATTGAACTGCTCGAGAAGAGAAGATGAGCTGGAGAAAAGAGAACGCCTGCGATTGAAACAGATCACAACGGTTGACCACGAAAAAGCGACAATCGGATGTAGACAAGACACAATCAACATATCAGAACTAGTGGAAGTGTCGAACAACAAGGAATAAATAGAACCAACGCTCTTCAAACAAAGAAGAGCGCGACGTGTAGAAGCGTCAAACAAGAGACTGGATTTCTTACCATTGACTTAATGGTGAAGGTGTACAAGCTGAGTATTTATAGGAGTCACGTTTTTGTTTATAATACCATTAACTAACAATTGTACGAAACAATATAGCAACAGTATGGCAACTGAACAAAATAATAGAAATTATCTTATACATTCACCATACTAACATATACGGTTATCAAACTCGTTTATACATACACGGTTATCAAACTTGTGAGTTAACTCATTAACTCGGACAAGTTTATGTTCCTACTCATGGCTTCCGAGTTAACTCGAAAGCAAACTCGTTTCTCACTCGAGTGAATGAGTTTGCTTTCGAGTGAACTCAGTAAAATTGAATGTAGATTTGGTTCACTCGGTCAAACTTGCGAGTTTGGAACGATTTAGCGAGTTCAATAAGAAAAAACATTCAAACAAAAACGGTCTTTTGGAACGCATATGTGGAAAAAACTCTTTGGTATTAGGGTATGAGTGTTTTCTGATTCAGCCCCTTCTTCATTCCTTCTTCTAAAGCACTCTCCATTATGTACATGTTGGACTCTTTCTTGTGGGAGCTCGCCTTTGTGGGTACTCACGATCATGGTTAATCATGTCTGCGACCTTCCTGCTGCACTTGCTCATAACTTGGCTGCGTTAGTAAGGAGTCATCATGGAAGATAAATTTTGTAGGGTTTCTGCTGGGTTTTAGGTCTCAAAATCATTGGGCTCAAACATTTGCATACAAAAAGTTAAGAGACATTTTTGTATTATATTAAATATTGAATATGATATGAATAATTAATTAAATTTATTGTAAAAAATAGTTAAAATAATATAAAAATTATTTAAAAATACAATATGACTAACAATTAATAATATTAATAATATTTCAATATAAAAGTTTATTTATAATATCATATAAGAATATTTTATTATATTATTTATAAATATTTTAATATTTTTTTTTTAAAGTAAACTCTTACGATTTTACAATTCGAGTTTACGATCCGAGTTCACCGGACTCTCACAAGTTTACGTAAACTCTTGAATTTGACAACCTTGCATACATACATACACACACACACACACACACACACACACACATATATATATATATATATATATATATATATGTGAGTATGTGTGGGTGGGATTAAACCCACATCATTCCTGTAACTTTATAAAAGGTTTATTACGAAAAAGTAATCAAAATTTGAATAGGAGGATGTACCAAGTGTATGCTTTGGATCATAGATCACCATCTTTGAAGTATCGGGATAAACGATCTTTGGGGATGTAGTTGAAATGTTTGCCATAGATGTTTTATCTGCACTATCATATAGTATTCACCATATATATGTAAAAACCAAATGTTTGAATGAATATAATCAGTACCTGTAACAATCGTCCCATTAGCCAAAATATACTTCTCCACTTTCTTATTGATATTTTTGGTAAGCCACTGAAGAGATAGAAATGAAAATGAATTACTGTATAGAACACTAACACAGAACAATTTCAAGAGAGGCAGGCTAATTTTGGAAAACAAGTAGGTTTGATGACGACTAATACAATCATCATAATAAAATTTAATCATTTGCAATCTCCATATTACACAAATTGCAACGACTGGGCAAGCCAATGAAGTTGTATCCTGGGATGAATTGTAAGTCAATTGTGATTTCACATCACAATACAAATTACAAAATTTAGCTTTTCATTAATTTTTATTAACCATTTCAGTAAAAGAAATTGAAAAGTTATAGACGCTTAAAATACAAAAAAGAAATTGAAGGAGTATAATTAAATACTTAATATCCCGATGTTCTACTTTTATTCATTCCTCTAAAGTAAGGGGTTCACAGTTTCATCACTAATTCTGTTCACTACACCACAGAATTTCACTCTGTTTTCAGTTCTCTGATATAGAAGCTTCACACAGTCATTCATGCATGATTTTGTTTTGAAAGACATATAATAAGTTCTTTTGTAAATACCTAATTTAACATTGTTACTCAACATCATTTATGTGATGACTGAGTTACTTTTCAATATTTTAACCCTACAATTAACAATTCAAGATTTAATATTTTGACATAGTGATTCATGATTTGTGTCCTAGATGATCATAGAGTCCAACAGGTTGGTTCAATATGAAGGGATCAAAGCACTTTTATTAAATGACTCAGTGATTCATGATTTGACGTCTTTGATGATATGCACAATATTAATATAGGGATAGAGTTCAACAGGTTGGTTCAATTTGAAAGGATCAAAGCACTGTCATTAAAATGCGAAGGTCGATCAATTTCCCTTGTTAACAATGTGCAACATGCGAGTACAATCATAGACTAGTCCTGGTTTCATAATATTGGTATATCTAACATTGACTACCAATATGACCAAAAGAATGTGGATAGGGAAAAACCCTCATCTCATGAGCTAGCTTTCAGGATTTTCCAATATGGCGAGAGAAGCCTAAGATCAGAACACATTAAAAACTAGTATGTTATAGAGAATATTCTCTTTAATTTTATTAAACTCATTAGGCATTTGAACACAAACATCCCTTATTCAAATGCTTTAGTCCAAAATTCGCATTTGTATCTAGATACTTAATAATTCCTCCAGACCATTTACTAAATAGGCACAACCAAAGGTAAAAAGGCACAGCCAATGACAAGTTCTAAATAAAAATTTATCAGTCAGCCTTCACATAACAACTTAAGTCTTGTGGGATAATTTGTTCCAGGTATGGTATCAAAGCCTCTAAGACAGAGATCAAGAGCTTGATTCTTGATGCATTATTAGTAAAGGTTGAATTTCCACACAGTATATGGTGGGCCTAGGTATTGTCTACCTTAAAGCTTAAAAGGTGTTTGAGTGATGAGCCATATTAGATATAAAAACCATTTGTGAGTCTTCATCAAACGTCTTAAGCTTATTGGAGAGTAAGTTCCTGACCGCAAGGACATTATTTATCCCAAAAAATATATAAGTGAATTGTACCTCTTGCCGAGTTAAATGATCAAGATCATTAGAAGAGCACGGCCACAAATCCATGAAACTGTACCGTGATACAATGTCTTGCAGGGAACTCTCTAATGTTGTTCCATCTTCAGCTCCAGAAAGTGCTTCTTTCCTTCTTTGCTCAACCTATATAATTTGACAAGGATAAATCATAAATTACAGGCTGATTACTGCCCTACCATGTTTAGTCCATTCTACAGTCATAAACAAATACAAAAGTACACTCATCAGAATTTTTTAGAAAAGGTACATATCATGGACATGATTTTAAAAGCATTTTCTTCCCACCCTCAAGAACTTATTTCTAGAAATATCAGAACCAAAGTCTACATTGTTACACATTGGCAAAAAAGTTTTGTTAGTCCCAGTCATAGCATTGATTTGGAAAAGATAGAAAAGAAAAAAACAGCTACTTTCATTCTTTCAAATGGTCTCTAGCCCTTTTCTAAAGCCTGATGGGTTAATGTCTGCTAATTGTCAATCCATTAACAAAGGTAACAAAGTATGCATTTCGTTCAAGGTTATTCTTTTTGTAAGATATTGTTTAGATATTATTTGATATTATTAAGATATTGTTAATCACAATATCAAACAATATATTTACTCTATTTATTTTTAGTTACTCTTTTTAATTGTAGTTCTCTCTATTATAAATAGATTACCCTATGTATGGTTTATACACAAGGGAGATAAATATCAAACCCTATTTTCTTTCTTCTCAACACTTTTAAATGATTAGGGGTTACTAGGTAGCAACTGTTAGAATTATTACCTATACCTATTGTATCATTAACCCTATGTGTAGGGTGTTGAGTGTGGGAAACTACCTACTGCCATATCTACTATTGCATGTAATCATCCCTAGTATCTTAGAGTAGTCTTTTCATATCTTTTCATATGTACGTGCTTGCTTCACTATAAATACAAGAGGAAGAGAGTGGTACTGTGGTCCACTACTCATATTTTAAAGTCTCAGTCTCAAGTTGGTATCAGAGCGGGTCGATCCCGCTCTGGTTTCTGTCTCAGCTGGTCCGTCACCGCTGTCCGCGGTTGATCGCCGTTAGTCACCGCCGC
>Ga0209589_1001949_pt1 | contig 35044 bp, 13 predicted proteins | sample CowpeawhiteBW_FD_187525 | JGI IMG/M metagenome (GOLD analysis project Ga0209589, IMG submission 187525) | Root nodule microbial communities of legume samples collected from California USA - Cow pea white BW (SPAdes) (version 2) | ecosystem: Host-associated > Plants > Roots > Nodule | place: USA...
AGGACATATTCATTGCAGCATCATATTTAAGATTATTATATATGTTTAAAATATGGATCTTATTCTTAATTGAAATATACTGGCATAATATAAAATTTAAGACAACTAAATTTAAATCACACTTTATCATAAGAATAAAATAATATATTTTTATCATAAAAACCTATTATCTTTTTTTCACCTACTAAATAGTACAGTAATTAAAATAAGTTTTCTAACACTTGTACATTAAAGTAAAAATTGAAAAAAAAAAATTCAAAAGTAATTTGGTAGAGTAAAACTTTGACCTAATCAAATGACTTTCAATGAAAAAAAATGGTCTTAATAAAGTATAATTATTAGAGGGATGAAAGATAAATATGTGAATGTGACTTTAGCTAATATTAACAGTGTTGAGATTATCAGGTAAAAGTTAAAAATAATTGTAAATGTATTTGGTCAAATAAAAAAAATTCTTAAAATTATGTACTTTTAATGGTTTGCAATGTATTTAAGATGACCTTTTTTTATAAAAAAATATATAAAAATTTTTACAGGACTCAAGAAAAAATAAATGTAAAAGGTTATATATAGTAAAATGTAAGACTAGTTATACTAAACATTAAGAAATAATTATTTCTTGTGTTATGTTTTAGAATTAACTTTTGAAAGGCACAGAAAATACCATTATTAAGCACAAATAAGTATGCTTCTATTGCATGAAACTTTCATATTACAGGAGTAGCATGTGAAGAAATTTAATGGTTTTGAAGTTTTACTTTTAAACCAACAAAATTGGTACAAGTATTCTTAAATTTACTACACTTACATCACATTTATCTGTCACTGCAAATTTATTTTCCCATCTATACCTGATTTTATGCAATAACTGCATTAATAATAAAATGATATAAATAATAAATTAATGGAAGTACTTTATTTAATGTAAGTATTGTAACAATGTACTAAAAATTAATAATGCATGACCAGAAACTCAACTAATACATTATGTATGTTGATATGGTGCATGACATTCCAAATTGTTCATATTTATATATAAGAGAGTGAATGAAGCCACCCTTATAACAGCCAACTATGCTCAGTAAAATTTAAATACAGGGAGCCAGATTATTAATTTACCATTAATGTAAAGGTGATTTTGCCTTCTGTTTTTTCAATCCCACACCCTTCAATACTTTATTTTATTCAACATGTATAATTTCATTGAAATAAATACCTATCACAAGTTCAGTATAACATCTAAATTACTTCCTAACAACAGTGAGGTTAAATGACTAGAAAAGTGCACTTCCAAGTTTAAAACATGATGAACCACTAAATCAACCAGGAACAGGGAAATGATCATTATCTACATTAGTTTTTTATGATGATTATATGCATGCATATATGTTGATAACTTCTTGAGAGAGTTATCAAGCCAATATCTGTTTTTCTGCCAAATTGAACATTATATCATGTTTTTTGACTTAAACATTAGTGATTGAACACTTTTTGTGACCTAGCTGATATATATAAATTGTGTACTCAGAAAAACTGTACCTTGGTTAAATGTTTCTAAAATCTGACTGAAATGGTAGGTGTGAGAGTCCTTATATCATAAGATCTGATTTCAGTGATTTGGTGGAGCTTCTATCTTTCCTTCTGCATAAAATGCATAAGTGACAAACATTAACTTATTAACTAAAAGTGGATATAGAACTAATTGCATTGACATTAATACTGCAGTATAACTGAGAAAGAGAAACATTAATTGCTTTATAACACATTGTATCTTGGGATGATGCAATTCCCAAAACAATGATAACCTTCACGTTGCTAAGAAACAATGTTCATACTATTATCATTATATGATCAATATAAAGTCGTGGTTTTATGATTAAACAAGAAACCTAATCCTAGCTAGGGAATAATTAAGCCCTTGAATTTATGGATAACTTTAATCAACCTATGACTCTAGGAGGCTCTTAATTATTAACATAAGGTATATGTATTTCATGCATGTATATGTATGAAGCATATATAAAGCTCTTGAATCCCAAATCTTCCTTGGAAAATGAGATATGATTACAAAAGTCACCTGCATATTGTTACCTCATGACCAAAAAACTAATATATTAATATATGTTAGTGTCTTTCTTTCTTAATATCGTTTTATTTCCTTATCTAATAACTTGATGTCTGCAAGATCATAAGCAAAGATGACAACATAATACAATAATATATATCAAAGAAAAGAATAAAGATTTTTGATGTTTGATTTGCCTAGTTTTATATATCCTGAGTAACTTTTACTGATTTTTCTTGTTGGTTTTGGAAGCATTTGAAATGAAGTAGATCGTCCCAAAAAGGTTTCATTTCTAGTCTCTTTCAGTCTTTAAATTCCAGCAGTGACAAGGATTCTTCCAAGGCTTTTGATGGTTCATGGAAATTGACTTTACCCTAAAGGATCCGAGATACTCCTATATATATTTTAATAGAAAAGCATCACATTCAAGTCTGTGTAGCCAAAAGAAAGGTTCTGCTCCTATATATGTCTAGTCTCGCTTACTGTTCATCTTACTGTCCTATATGTGTTGCTTTTGCTTTCCCATTTCACACCACATTCCATTTGATATCTCCTTTTTATGCCTTCAACACTGTATTTTGCATTCAATGCCACTCTAATATTTTCAACCATCTATATACTACTGGTTTCTATGAGTCAATTACTCCAAATAAACTTGGACAAAATATATAAATAGTAAAATGAGAAGGCCTTGCATCATTTTGTAAACCTAGAGCAAAGTGCATCAATCTGCCCCATCAGTTCTTCACACACAACACAGGATGAATCAAAATGATGAGTTTTGTGTTTTCTTTTCCTGGCATATGTTTTATATCTGTCATATAATATGAAGTTTTCAGGCACACAAAATCAGAGAGAGAAGAAGATATAAGCTAATAATTTATCACCTGGATCGTCAAAGTAAAGCTCTTTGATTCACTGTCCAAAAGCCTTAGCTGTAATGTAATTATTACAATATCTGTGACAAATCCAAAAAATGTATATAATTAGTAACGAGTGAGTTTGATTTTCAACTGTCGACAGTAACAAGACTGTTACAAAGACTAATTAAGCATCACATATCACATGAGGAATCTAAATCCATAAAAGTCTAAAGGCTGCATATGTTAAATTAAGATAAGAATCATAGATGAAAGGCAAAACATTGAAATAAGCATCAGAATCAGGCTACTTACTCTTTAAGGCATGAGTAAATGGGGACAAACCACCCCAATTTTTTCATTTTCCCAATATCACTTTGTGTGCAGTGCTAATCCAGACAAGAAGGCGGCTGATGAATAGGAGAAGTTACAAAAGCATATCAGCAGAAAATACAAATAAAAAAAAGGTATTAGTAAGTAGCAATGTGGAGGGATATAGAGGTAAAAAAATAGAGGGAAGAGGGTTAGTAGTCATTGATAAATATAATGAATAAATTATTTATGGTAACTACAGCATAGTAAGTGGAAAAAGGTAATGAAATTGGATGAAGGGAGGAGGAATAAGATCAGAAAAAATTACCCTTTTACAGCTGTACAACTTTCTGCACTTTATCTGCAAAGCTAAAATGCCTAACTAAGCAGCAGGAGCAGAAGCAGCAGTGTGTTGAACGACATCAACCCAACAAGGCTAACAGAAACATTAGAGGAAAGAAGAAAGCAACAAGCTTTTCTGTGTATCATTAAATGCAGTAAACGGAAAGAGAGAGAGAACAGTGTTGAAGCAATATTAAAATAGAAAGACCAAAAATATATAAATATATATATATATATATATATATATATACTATAATATTATTAATAAATAATAATATAATATATATATATTTGTGTTGTACTATACACAATTGAAAAAGGTCTAAACGTAATTGATCTCCATATGGATTTCATTTCCCTCTTTAGGTTGTGAAACGATGGATATTCCATTTCTTCAGGGCCCAAATCCCAAGCTAATTAATTCATTGAGCAGTTCTAAACGTACTAAAGACTCCAAAACGTGCAAAAGCTAAAAACTAATTACTGATCAAAAGAAGAAGCAGAAGAACAAGAAAGTCTGGGAGCCTTTTCTTTCCTTTGTAGCTGATGAAAGAAACAAAAGAGAAAGGGAAAAAAAAAATTTAAAATATAATAAAAATGCTGCAAAAGAAAGTGTAGCTAGCCCAGGTGACTTTAGATCAAACTCGTATCTTCTTGATTATTTGTTTCTTGATCAATTTGTTTATCACTGCCGGTATTGCAAAGAAGGATCCAGATCAAAAAGCATTGAAGGTTGTTGTTGTTGTTCCCCTCTCTGATCCCCAAACCTTGCCGATGATGGTGATGAAAGTGAGTCTTCCCTCAAAAGCTGAAGAGGTGGTAGTGAAGAAGAGGGAGGTGAATTGGAATTAGCCATTGTCGCATGTGCCATTGAAGATGAGGACAATAAGCTGAAGCAGTTGGGGTCTTCTGATGTTGAAGAAGCACATTCCATATTCACCCCAAACAGCCTAAGTCTTTTCCCTGCAGTGCTAGGACTTGTGCTAGTACTAGAACCACCATGGTGGTGGTGGAGATGATGGTGGTGGTGAGCAACCGGAACAGAATCAATGATTATAGGAGGATGAGAAGAAACATTCCCCCCCTCTTGTTGTTGTTGTTGTCTTGTGTTCAAGGTTTGGTGATCGGCGAATGGCATTGGTGGGGGGGTAGACCTGAGGTAATAGACGGAGCCAGATCCTGAACTACTCATGTCATGATAGTTGTAGTGATGAGTTCCATTTCCTCCAGCAGCAGCTGCAGCAGCAGCAGCAGCACCTTGCAATTGGTGATGAAAGGGATGGTGATGTTGATGATACATGGTGTTGTTGTAATTGAGGTGTTGGTTCAAATGGTCATGGTGGCGTGGTGGGTTGGGAGAGGGGAGGGAGTAGAATCTGCCAGTGGCACCCCATCTGATGAAGTGAGGCTGATTGGGAAGGAAGAAAGGTGTGAAAAGGGAGGCTGAAGGGTCAGGGCCATGATGGTGATGGTGATCGGGCCTTCTCCTCCAATCTATGTACAACCTATGCCTATACAACTCCCCTACACCTCGCTGGAAGGACACAATGTCACCGGCATCAAGCTTCTTCTCCTTCACAAAACGGCTCCAGCCTTTGGTCATCACATAGCTCTGGCTGCTGTTCCAATAGGAGTACCTGAACCTCCATAACTTACCATTCCTGTCCTCAAAATTTAGCAGCAGCCCCTTCTCATTGGCCGAGGAATCAAGAGGGAAATACTTCTCAGCGTGCTGCTTTGGTATCACCAACCGGTTCAGCTTACCCACATCACTCGGCGTCACAACTTTGTCAAACATGTGCTCCTTCTCAGAAGGCTGCTGCAGGTTGCTAACGTTAGCATCGGCAGAAGAACTAGCAGTTGCATGATGAGGAAACACAGAAGAAGCAGCACCACCTCCTGATCCCTGCAAATTCCCCTCATCCTTGCTGCCCCCCAGTGTCAAGTCCATGAAATCTAGCTGCTTCGTTGTGTGGTGGTGATGATGATTATGATGATTGGTGATGATGAAATTGGAGGCTGCTGCATCCTGGTGTTGGTGTAACAACCCTAACCCAGATGATGAATTGTGAGATTCAGTGGTCTCTGGAGACTGAAGATGATGATCATGATCATGAATATTCATCCCCAGCCATGGATTTTGTTGGTGAGGAATATTTATTACATGATGATGGTGATGAGGACGTGCAGCAGAAGTAGTAGAAGTATAATTTGATATTGAAGGAGCAGGAGATAAAGACAAAGAGGGAGAAGAAAAGGGGTAGTGGTGCTTACTGCTGCTTTCTTCTCTCGTCACGATTTCTTCTGCTGTTTCCTCTTCCTCCTCCTCCTCTCTGCTATCGGAATACCCTTTCACTTCTTGCATCAACTCCATAAAATTACACACTGACCCCACCTTCAATTCTGCTAATTACAGCCTCTGGATCTCACCAAATTAAACAATGTCACCAAATAATTGAAAAAATATGAAATCATAAAAGAAGACAACAAGAACAAGAAGAACAAGAGGAGAGGAGAAGGAAGAGAAGGAAAAAGAAGTAAAGGAGAAAATAAAAAAAAATAAAAATGCAAAATTTAGAGTCTGGAAATTGACAAGATTATATATATATATATATATACAAGAAATAAATATATAGTTGGAGAGCTAAGAAGATATTTGAGTAGGCAGATAGATATGTGAGGCTGTGAAGAAAACAAAGAAAAGCAGGTGGTTATTTAGTACTAGAAGAGAATTGTAAGAGTCGGTGCCTTCATATTTGACCATGAGGCATCAAACCCTAAAGAAAGAGAAGGCATGGAGGATTCAAAACGGGGTTATTGTTGACCTAAACAGCTGAAGAATATGTTAGAGAGATGGAGATGGGAAAGAGGGTGATGTGAGTTTTAGCTAACACAAGTGTGTAGTTACCTCAAAGGAAGCTTCTTTACAAGTAACAAAAAAGAACCAAAAATATTTGTTGCAACCCAGTTTTATTCTTAAACACATCAACAACAACAACAACAGAGAGAAAAAAAGAAAAAAAGAGAGAAGGGGAAAGAAAAGAGGGTTACTACACTTACGTGGGGGGCCCATGAATAATGTGCGTATTGGGGTCATGTGAGCAAGTAGTCATTTTCATGATATTTGGGATAACAATAATAATAATCTGTACAATATATGCTTCCGGTTCTACACTAAAAGGCCACTTGTTTCCAGAAGCAAAGACCTCCACTTTGTTAAATCTCATCCCTCCCCATTTTTTTTTTTTAGTTTCTCAAAATTATTTAATGTGGAAAAGGGAAAGGATATCTATGACAAGTTGTTGTTACTAGACAGAAGAGAAGTAGAGGGAGATACAACACAACACAACACAATGCAGTGCCAACGGTGTAGTAAAGGAGAGAGAAACAGAGAGAGTGCACAGTGTTAGGTTGATTTGAGTTTCTCTTTTTTTTGACTTTTGGTGCCATTCATTGTGTGCTCTCTCTCTTCTCTCTCTTCTGGTCCCTCCCACCTTCATACCCATAATTTTTTTCACAATTACAACACTGTCAAATGTATATGTTTCATAACAAAACATCAGTTTAACTTTTAATAATGTTTTTTTTTTCATGGTTTTTTTTTACCACTAAACATGAGAATCTAATAGCTCTTTCTTTCTTCCTTCATTCTCATTGAATTATCATTTCATTTTCTCAGCTACTGCCTCCTATGCAACCATAGATATGATTCCCTCTTCAATATTCCTCAACTGTATAAATTTAAGGGAAAAATAAATATATTCCAGACCAATAACTTCTTCTTCAAAACCTCCAACTCCCGAGCTCAGTCATAATTTAATGTCCCGGATCCCAAAAAACATGCCAAATATCACCTTTTAGTTCTTTCTGGCTTTTAATTATATTACTTCTTCCTTATTGTCATTATCATCACGTATGCATAATTTATTTTCCTTTCCAATTTCTTCTCTGCATAAACTTTTCCATATACATCCATTTTATTACTTCTTCACACCACCTCAACTTTCGTTCTTATAAATTCGCCTTTATTGTTGTAAGGGAAAGTGGTGAACCAAAACGAACCTACTTCTACTTCTGTTATGTTATGAAATATACTCATGTAAGAAAAAGAAGACAACATTCTTTATTCAATTATTGTTTTTTTTAAACTGATAAAAAAAATACAATTTTCATGTCGTATTTTATGAGCTTATGAAATTTATATTTTTTCTAGGAAAGGGACTTTTTGGTTTTTGTTAATGTTTAATTAATAATTCTACTAATTTTGAATATGACAGTCTATATAATAATTTAATTTAAAATAAATAAATACACACTATAAAAAAATTACTTTAGATGATAGCACAAAATTGTGATATAAATTATAAAATCTGTGGTCTAAAGATTAGACCACAGTTTGTAGGCGTGGTATATGTGAGTGTAGTTATAAATTATAAGTAACGGTTTTTAATATAACAATACTTTAAAATCGTTGCTTAAATTCCTCATAACAGACATCATTTTTTTCAAATCGATTTTATATCTTGTCTATGTTTTTAGATCACATTTTTAATGATTTTGTCCATACAGTTTAAAACAATAGTTATATAATTATAGGTTTTCATGATATTTATACAATATTTATAAAAATGTTGTTTATTATATGTTTAGACCATATTTATTTAGTCGTTATTTAATTTAGTATGGTTTAAACTCCAAAATGTTGTAGTGAAATTTTAAGATTAAAAAGTTTAATTTATATATTTGTATTTCAAATATTGTCGCATTTGGGGTGGTCTTTATTTTTAATTTTAGTATGAATATGCTTTGACAAAACAAGAAACATAATTCATTTGTGTTTCCCTAAACACTAATGATTGAAATATCAAAAACATGCACATGTGATGATATTTAATTAATAATAAGAAGTAGCAGGTAGCTACGAGATTGTACCCAACAATTAATTCTCAGTTTTTTTTTTTCCTTTCTATTGTTGATCAAATTTTCTAAATAAGACAAATTTCAATATGCAGCTTTTGAAAGTTAAAAATTTCCTTAAGAAGATAAATAACTGGTATTTTCTATAGACTTATTGAATATGGATAAAGTATTTAAGATAGGAAAATAACTACAAAGTTGAAACTGAACCAAGTTGAAGTGTGTAACAAATTAAAACAAGTTCACATAAAATATGCAATTAAACATAACCGATGATTTAGTTCTCCTGCACATGGTTGATCCTTTTTCTTCCGTACATATTCATCAATTCAATTACAGTATTAAACAGTGTTTTCAAAAACAAATCACTAACTCAACTCACTCATTTAAGGTTTATTTATTCAGTATTTTCAAATATAATAAGTAAATCTGGTGAAGTTTATGTCATTAAAATATGCTAATAATATGGAAACTATAATAACATGATTTTATGATTTTATAAATTTTTACAAAATTTTAAATGAAATATCTTATAATATTTGAGTCTAATTTCAAGAATACACAACATTATCCGGGAATAACAACACATTTAAATTTAAAAATTATAAAAAAAAGTAATTTGTTTTCATTTTTCATCTTTGTATGAAAAAAAATAAAAAATGTGCTGAAACACTTTTTCCTCAATTTGACTCGTTTTATCAATTTTAGATCTTGACTCTTTCACCAATTTTTCTACATGTTATTTTTATGATTTGTTTGAATCAAACACCACCATGATCAGTTTATTGATTTTCTACTTCGACCGACCAATCGATTCAATTTAATTTTCAGAACGGTATTCTTATATGCATATGTAAGCAAAATAAACGAAAAATTTAATTATTTCAGATTTAAGCTTTTAACATGTACTTCAATATTTGGAACATAGTGTTTAAATTTTTAATGAGAGATTATTTTGTTTTAAAATGAGGATTAAACGAGTTTGTTTTATTGTTTAACTGAGAATTGGTTTAGATACCAATCTGTGTCAATTCAAAGTCCTATCTTGTTAATTCATGTGACACACAAACATCAATTTGGTTATTTTAATATCAATTCTCACATTATTAAATTTGGTAAATAATAATTCCTTAAACACGTATTAATATATTTATTTTAATTTTACTATAAATTTATATTATTTTATTACTTAAAATATCTTATAATATTAATAAATATTAAATACTACTACTGGTTTGAGCGTAACTTAGCCATGATTGAAGCAATAAAACAAGATAGTAATGTTTTATACTCTCTCTAAGTAGAATTCTTACACTTTTGTTGTAATTAAAAAGTTAGTTAACATTATTCAATTTTACTAATCACATTTTTTAAAACAAAATTGAAATTCAAAATTGAATTTTTTTTTCACCTCTTTAAACATGCACAACACACAAGAATAGTATGTATTGAATGTTTTAAACCCTCTTTAAATGACCTATCATAATAAACCCAGATACCTAAAATATTGAAACATCACCTAAGTCTTTCATACCAAAACAAATGTCAAATATATATACTTGGTATGAATCAAGAGCACAATGAATTATTAAAAGAAAACAAATCACCAACGTGAAATATAAAAATCATAAATTTGGTCAAATTTTTAGAAATTTAAATATAAATTGAAAGTCTCACATCAAAATGATAAAGTTAAATGGTATATAAAAAAAATAAACTCGTAAATATTAAATCTTAGGTTTTATATTGAATGTGGTGTTAGATCTCTTATGGATAACTCATACCTCATGGATGATCAATCTTTTTAATTTATCCAATAATCAATCTCCTTGATTTATCCTACTAAAAAAAATTCAACATAATTATAGACTAAGGTGAGTTTCTATTTAGAAAATAATTATGTTTTTCAAATCAAAGCTTATGTTTCATGTATTTAAATTTCAATTTGTTGCAAACATCATAGTATTATCAAACAAGGAGGGTCATCATTGTAGAACTCAAATGCAAGTCGAGGGAAAAGAGTGGATATGAACATGGTAAATGCATATCTTTGTTTGTATGCACAATTTACAAGAAAGACAGATAGTGAAACTCTATCTAAGAGAAAGACCATGGTGTCTCATCAAGGACAATGAAGGTGGGTGGAAACAATGAAGTTGTAAGAGAGAAATGAGAGGGGGACTCAAAGTATGTAAGAGAAATATGTCTCAATTTAATATAAAAGAGTTCATAAAATCTTCTTACATCAATTAATTTTTTTCTGCAAAAATGTTACTATATTACTTTTTTTGGAGATCGATAACAACAACAAAAAAAAAACTCAGACTCATACAAAATATTTTTGTTATCATGAAAATAAATATGTAGTAATAAAATATATACAAAAATATAATAAGATTTTTTTTTCCAACATATCCTTCTACTATTTTATATTGTACATTTGTTCCTACCCTAATAGAGATATAATTAAAATATCAATTCATACCTATATCTAATTATTTCTTCCAATTCTATATTTTAAATAAGATATTAAAATAAATTTTAACCCATATAAAGAATTTAACACCATTTCCAATTTGAAAATTTAACATAGCATGTTTACGAGTTTTTCTTCTTTATAAATAACTAAACCTTTTCATTTATATAATTACATGAGACTTAAACTCACATTTAAGTTTCTAACATGTTTTATATTATATTTTTATTTAAGTAAAACACACCATAAAAAGTGAAAAGAAACTAAATAAATATCACAAAAATCAAAGAATTATGAAATAAGTATATTACACTAACAATATATTGATAACCATGAATTGGAAAGTAATGGGAAAGTTAGAAGACTAGTTACTGTTGTGAACAGTATACACACAATTGGTTTGTTTGAAATGATTGTGTGGTAAAAAAAAACAAAAAAAAAAAAAAACAATGGGGGTTTAGACATTTCACCTTTGGATAGATGTTTGTGTGTGTATGGTTATGGTTGTTGAGAGCAGAAAGCAAAGATGTCGTTGTCTGTTTGATGGGTGATTATATTGTTGGGAGAAGCAGTGGATTTGAATACTGTAGACTGTACAATAAATTGAAAATGGTGCTAGCTAGCTCTATACCAAATAGATGGATGGCTATGTTTATGAAAAGTAAGTATCATGTGGTCCAGTGTGTGATCTATGTGCCTATTTTTATGGTTTGGGCAAACTCTCCAATCACCATAAATTGCACATTTGCATCGTTGATATAGACAACCAAAAAGATTAACATTGTCATACTCAACTTGTACCAGAGAGGTAGAAACATAATTCTTCTTCTTCTTCTTCAAATCCTTTTCAAACATCTCACTTTAATTTTCACATCAACACATTATTTATATATATACACTTCTCAAATACTTATATCATCAAAGTCAACAATCTTAATCATAACACATGACCTTCTTATAGTAGTATCATTTTACATTAACAAAATTTTCTAAACCTTCTTCTACACGTAACGTGACAATAACTTTATTATTAGTATATATTAGTGTTCTTTGATCTTCTTAATCACTTGTGCTTTTCTATCTTTTACATCTTGAAGTTACATTTGTTCATTCTTTTTGTAGAAACTCATGAAAACATGTGCAAATATGTACATTTTGTGAGAAAAAAAGATATATTATTATTATAAATTATAAAAAAGTAAATATAAGTAATTTGTGGGTAGTTTTCATTTATTTTATAGATATCTTTTTATCCTAGATATTAGTTTAAAAATAATAAAAAAATAGTTAAAATGATATTCCCTTAAAAATAAAATCGGTAAGAATTTATATAAAAAATTCTTTATTATTGTTATATACTATTAATAATTAAAATAATATTATATTATAACCTAAATTATTCTTCTAAAGAATTGAACATAATTTATATTTTTCAAAGATTTATTCATGACGAATATAATAAAAGTATATATTTATTATGAATTATAGTTATTATTTTTAAATATTAAATATTTAGCATATACAATACACATGACGAAATACTAATTTGTACTAAAAAACAAATGTACCAAATAGACGTGTCCTTTATTCCTTTAGGGAAAAACACATCTTGAAAACTTATAAATAGTCATGATTTTTTTTTTCTCATAAAGTTTTTTTTTTCTTCTAATATTAATATTTTTGTTACATTATCAATCAATAAAAATTAGGTCAAGAATGTAACTTTTCTAAGGGAACTATTATAGAAGCCGATAAATCTAAGTTACATATTTATAAAAAAAAAAGTAATTTTTCTCATTAGCTTTAATTTTATTGTACTAATGAACTTAATTTATTTTATCTTTGTTCATAAATAATCATAAAAAATAGATATAAATCTAAAGTACAGCGACAATAGAGGGAAGAAAGAAGAGTAATTTCCTGAAATAACGTTATCCTTGGTTTGAGAGAAGAGATGTGGAAATGCTATGAAAAGAGCAACACAGAGACTGATTTGATTTCCCTTTCTTGTTTGTTATTCGTTGGTGGAAAGGTGGACAACGCAATCCAGAAAGCGATTGAAATTCAAATTTACTAACTAATCCGAAGCCATTGAATGTGAAAGAGGAAATACATGTTTCATACCCGAAACAAATAGGTTAATCTGTGACCCTGCCTGTTACATATTTCAATTAATTGTAGTAATCTACCACAATATTTGTTTTACTTTTGTTAGATTCTGCAAACAGTTGGTAACACTTACCAAGAATTTCCGAGGAAATGTCACAAACACATGGTGTGGACAAATAGAAAGAAAACAACTGCATACCTAGATTCCATTTAAGGCCTAGCTAGGGCAATCGGAGAGAGAAAAAACAAAGGTGGTGCCGCCGTCCTCACCCATTCTCTTTTCTTTTAGCTTCTAACACAAATTTAAAGCCTATAAAGCTCAAAACCCATATCTATATAAAATATTAAAATAAAATATCATATCCATTGGGGACCCCTCTCTCTCTCTTTTATATTTCAATAAATTATTATTACATCCCATGCTTTTTCTTTTCTATCATCAACAGATGCATAAATTGTTAATAAATGTATCAACAATTCTATGAAATTACTTTTCAATTATGGAAGATCTCTTTAGTACAAGTATGTAGCATATAGGAAAATTTATATTGAAATTAGATGTCAAACTTTGTAAAATAGCATATTGTAAGATTTTATGTTTGTCTTGTGTATAATATGAACCAATACTATGAGATTTTAACTTTGAAAATTAATATGGCATGTATGTCTTGAAAGTTCTCATGAAATAAATTAAGTATAAAAAAATATTCATTAATTAATTTATACTTCATTGCACAATTTTTCCAACCTCTTTACGATATTCTATATGTAAAATCAAATACTTGCTGTATGATTATACATTTATAAATGTTTACTTATGTAAAGTTTTATATAAATCATTATTGGATTATATATTTATAGTAGTAAAATTTGTTTTGACAAAAAACAAAAATGTTAGTGGAGGATGTTGTTTACAAAGTTTCACATAGGCTAATGTCAATAAATTCCTCTTATATGCTTGTATATTTCCAATATCATATTACTAAATTTTATTTTGTTGTTTGGACATGCATGTATTAATTATTTATGTGTCTAATCTCACTACTTATTGAAACAGTGATAATAATTAATTATTTAATTTAGTAGTCATGTTTTTTTCTATATTGCATTACTTATATTTTAGATAAAAGAAATCACATGGACAAATAATTTAAAAGTTTTAGAAATCTTAAAATCATAGGGTATTTCTGTCTCTAAAGATATCTTTGTTTGAAAAAGTAGTAGGTGAAATGTCCTTGTTTAGAGTTCTTAATGTCTTAACAATAAGGCATTAAACTCTACCAATCCAATTAGGTTTCCTTGGATAACCTACACCCTCATTCTCCTTGTCATCATCACACTACCAATAACTCAACCTCCTCTCCCAAAATCTGAAAATCTAAACTTCATAAACAACTTCAATTTCAATCCATGCTTCAAAATCCTTGAATATTTGGAACTTTCTAGAACCTTGAGATCATCCCCATTGTCTAGTCTTTGAGAAGGACCTATAACATCTATGAGTGAATCATTTTGAGGCTAAGTTGTCGTTAGGCATAGCTAACTTGTAGAATATCTATAAGTTGAAGTTGTTTAAGGACTATAACTTACCTTAAAGTTGTCAAAAATCTCAGGAAGTGTTTCCCTCCGAGGTGGCCTCACTTTCTGAACAATCAATTTCAACAATGCATTAGTAATGCCCTACATGATCTTAGGGTGTCGAAGGAGCATGTGATCTTATACAACTTGTTCTTTCTTATGACTATCTTACCAATTATTGATTTTGTTGTCCACTTAAAGTAAGGGAAAGACATGAAATTGATTAAATGTTCTTTATCTCTATCAATAATTAATTTCTTCTTTTCCAATATAGTTTTTATATAGAAAATATTCAGAAAAAAACATTGAAAAAACAAAAGCTGAATAGAAACAATGTTGTATTTTAAATGATTCATAAAAAGTTATAAAAAAAAAGTACTTTTTATAGGAACAAAGTATACATTGTAGATATATGTTTGTAGTTTTTTTTTATAAACAAAACATGACCATATAATAACTACTTTTTGGTATATGGTGTCTTCTCTCTAATTAAATAAAAAGGATGTTTTTAACACTAATTGAAAGGAGAACTATAATTAAAATTGTTAAAAAGGAAACTTTTATAATATAAGAAATACCAAAGTATGATAAATGTTTTCTTTCTCAATAATTTTCTAATAGGATTAAATATGATCTTTCCCAAACTATTTGAAAAATTGCGTTCCATCCCTGAATTAAATATATAGTTTACCAAAATAATGTAAAACATTTTCTCCATACCACATGGAGTGTTTTACCATATGACAAAATAAAGTTTTATATCACATGTAACAACGTAGAATATTTACTATGTAACAACCGGAATTTTATAGTAAACTATAATAATATAAGATCCACCTGTCATTCACTATAGATATATGATTTTTATAAATTACAAAACAAAATATCTATATATTTAATTTAGATACAAATTATATATTTAACCCTATACTTAAATCATTCATTAAAGCTGCTATTAAACAAAATTGGCATCTAATAATACAGTTGTTGTGAATGGGTGTTGTTTAACTAGAAAAGTTGAAATATTTGATGCAGAGGGAAAGATTTATGGTTAAGTTAAGATGGGAGGGAGTAATAGTATAATAGATAGTGGTAGATATATAATGAGGGTAGAGTGATATGAATGGTAAGGTGCATTACAGCAACCAGGTAATAAATGGTTCCACAAGAGACGAGAATTGTGTAACACTGGCATGGATGACAATAATTCGAGGTACGGTGCAACTGTTGTCTTCTCAAATATAGCTAGCTTCAGCTATGTGTGTAGCATTTTTCGAGTTTTTGGACCACCTCCTCCTCTTTCTAACACCTCAATCCTAGCCTACCCTTATACACACTCTAACTCCACTTATTGCTTCAATAAACCATAAACCTAAACCTAATTAATCCCGCACCAGTACCATGATTTTTCAGTTTTTATCTGCATAATCAGATAAGTGAAACAACACTTGATTTTTGGCTGAGAAACCTAGGTTTACCAAAAATACAATAAAACTGAGATTGCAGGGAAAATGGATGTCAGCCATAATAATGACAATATACAACATTTTCTTCTCTCTATGTTTAGGTAATGGACTTGATTTTTAAAGCTCTTTAATTATCAAAGTCTAATTCTTTCCCTGACTTCAGGTTTATACACCACTCTGTGACAGTAATGTTTTCCGAATCATATGCAAATTTGACATTTACCAAAACAGATAATATGTATGGAAAAGTAGACTTCTGCTGTAGCTATTATATATCCTATGCTATTGCTATTGCAATTGCAATCACCACGTGGCTCTCGGTAGCGATACATATAAATGTAAACTATATTATTTGTCAGCTGTGAGTTAATGATCATAAAAACCGTAGAGTAAATGCTTTTAACAGCCAATGTAAGAATTAGCAACGCAAAGTAGTAATGTGAGACTAAATTTTATTGAATATATATGCATAAATAGTACAGTAGTGCATTTATAGAGTTCATCTTTCTATATGGTCAGGACTTTTGGTGGGGCTTTCAAGTTTCAGATTTCCATTCTTGGAGTTTGGGGAATCGGAATGAAGTGAGAAAAAAAGGAAGGGGTTGGGGTTGGGGTTGGACCAGTTTTTTTAACCAGCTACCACTGCAACTGTGATGAGGGTTTTTGAAATTCAAAGGAATGAAAACAATTAGGAATTTTCAACACAGTAGAGCTGGTTCTTGTGAAGTAGTACTTTAGAGACAGTTATGGGTCATTATTATACAACAAAAGAAAACCTCAATAACTCAACTTGTGTATATGCTTTCAATTTCGTCCTGAATTAATTTCTAGACCCTTATCTGGTATTGCTCACTGCTTTCTCTTCAATTCAATGTTTATTTGCCTGCACTATGTATCTGTTTTATGGTTCACATTTCAGGTAAAATTAAACCAAGTTTAAACAAAAACGTATACCTTACACACAGAATTTTATGATATCTATCATACCTACACCACATACTTTTCTTTCTACCACTCTCACTTAATCTTCTTTCAACTATTATATGCCTTTATAATAATACTTCATCTGAACCTACACCATCTAGCTTTTGTTATCATTATTATCGTTACAATCCATGCGTATGTAATTCCAGAACAACATTAGCACTTTATTAATGATTATTAGTTTGATCTGAGAATTCTGTATTAATTATTATAAATTTGATTTTATGAGAGTTGTTATATGGAAAGTGTTACTCTTTTTTTTCTTACTTTCTACGAGAAACAGTGATTTTCTCAAATAATGTAACATATAGCTCTTCTTTACAGTTATGTTCTTTACAGTTATACATGCTATGTGCCCTAAAGTAGTCTACAGTTAGGGCTAAGTCAAAGTAGCTCAACTTTGATTTTAAAAAAGTTTAGTGTCCAACTCACACATGCAAGTTGGGGATAAACTTCAATTATAGAAAATCAGAGTATTTTTTTAGGGTTAAATATGTTTTTGGTCCCTCAAATTTTAGTGAATTTTGGAATTAGTCCATTTTCGAAACTTTATACCAATTTAGTTACTCATTTTTAGAAATACGTAGATTTAGTCCTTCTTATCAAATTTTGTTAGGTTTATCTGACGTTTCAAGCGTATTTCATGATAGTATTTGAATTGTTCACACCGTTTGACACATTTTCGCTTCAATATTAACTCAAATATTATCATAAAATGCATTTAAAATGTCAAATAAATTTAACAAAATTTGGTAAGAATGACTAAATCCACGTATTTCTAAAAATAGAAGGCTAAATTAGTATAAAGTTTCGAAGAAGGACTAATTTCAAAATTCATTAAAACTTGAGGGACAAAAACATATTTAACCCTTTTTTTATTATTATTTTTATGGTTTTCTCAATAGACTTTTTCAATTTCCAGCGCAGAAATTTTTTAGTTGATAACTTCAATCTTACTGTTTTGCTAGGAAAACTATTATGAATATAGTTAATAACAAAATATATTTGTAATAAATAAATATATATATATATATATATATATATATATATATATATATATATATATATATAATAACGTCAACTCATTTTAATTTTAAGATGAAACAAAATTAATAAATAGCATCCCGGCATTAATAAAATATAAAATAAAGAATACATAATATACGTTAAGAATTTTTCCCTCATGCTTCTTTTTTCATCTTGGGATGTCCTTATCTCGGATCCATGATTCAAAATTTTCTCAATTACCAACATAAGACATATTTTCCTAATTTGTATAAAATAATGAAAGAGTTTTTGTCTGAGAGTTTGAAGGGAAGACTCGAGGAGAGTTTGCTTTGTCGGTGACATGAACATGATGGTGTTTTAATTGTAAACATAATATAATAGTTAACAAGACAAAATTAAGAGAGAAGACATGTTTAATATTTAAAGTTTATGATACATTATATACTCTTTTTTTTTGGTGAGGTAAGTATGAAGAATGTATCGACTATGAAGATGATGATATTTTTCAGCTAATTTTTGGAGAGAGGGTTAACTTCTTTAGAAAGTAAAGTGGAAGGTTTTAGTACCGGAAAATTCATCAAATTTTCATTATTCCTTAATGTAGAACTAGGTGCATTTTGTTCGTGTCTATGGTATTTTGTATTTATTATAAATGTTGCTTGATTTTATTTTCTTTATTAACGTTCATCAAGATTTTTGGCAAGTGATATTGACAAGTTTTCTCTATATATGTTAAACAAAATAGTTGATTTTTGTCGATCATTTATTTAGAGTAGCTTTCATCAAAATTATTTTTAGAACATTGTTAGTTGTAGTTTTTTTAATCAATGTTCACCGGAAAACTTTTCAATTGACATTAGGAAAAAAATTATTGTTAATTTTGGCTGAACCAGTGTCTTACTTAACATTAGAAAATTAATTATCACAAACTGTCGATATATATATATATATATATATATATATATATATATATATATATATATATATATATATATATATATATATATATATATATTTTAAATTCCACAACTCTTTTCTTTATTTTCTTTCACTATATAATTTTTTTTCTCTCATCTAATTGTTTGGCTTCTTCTCCATTTACATAATCCACTCACATCTTAAAAGTATTTTTTTTCTCTTATCATGCATATTACACATTTTGCTCTCTTTTTTAGTTATATTTAAATGGTATATTATAAATTTTACTAAATCAAATAATTTTTAAATCTTATATTTGATTGTTTCTATTCTCTTTTAAAGAATTATTTACTATTTTTATTTCACATGAGATTGTTTGTCTCTTAATTTCAAGTGTTCAATCAGGTAAACCCTTTGTTGACTTTGATAACATAAAAAACTTATTTTTTTTATTCTTTCATCCTTAATTTTTGTATCATTTGAAGAATTTTAGTTTAACCAAAATAATTTTTATTTTTCTTAATGGTTAGACTAATTCAATATTTAGAAAGTTTTCTCAAATCTTTAAGGTACTTTTTATCTTATGAAGTCCTTAATTATATTGTTTTTCTTTGAGTGATTTTGTTCAATAGTGTATCAAATCGTTTATAGGGTACATATATGATTATTTTTACTTTTTTTATATATTTTTTATTATGTAAAATATTATTTTGATTATTTTTTACGTAATTATTTTTATTTTCCAATTCATTTTTATGTGTGTAATTTTATGACTACAATTATATAAAAATATTTAATTTGTTATAATATAATAATTTAATGTTATTGTTATGAATCTTGCTTTTTGTCTGTCTGATTTTGTTGGAATAGTGAATTATAATTTTTATTAGTTTATAAAATAAAGATATTTCATTACAATTTAGAAAAAAGAAGTTAAGAAACATTTGAAATGTTTTTAAACTTGAATTGTTGTTTTCTTGTTATAATTTAAAAAAAAAAATTAACTCTGTGAACTTTAAGTTTAAAAAATTAATAGATATTTTGGTTGTTGTGAAATTAATTTTGTATATGTTTAATTATATAATATTTTATATAATTCTTCCATCTTTATCCAATTGTTTTTTTATACTATAATTTAAAAGTTATATAATTCTAAATTTTTTCTAACTATTTGACATTGAATAAATAAGATTATGTCATTCTAATGTTGAATATAAGATCATTGAAAATTAATTGATTAATGCGATTTTTATATTTTTAACGATATTTTTATTTTATTTTATAAATAATTAATTGATATTAAAATATTAAAAAGTAACTAAGAGCACTACTACTGTATACCAGTTACCTAATTTTGTGGTAGAGGTAAGGATGAGACATAAATTTCATGCATGGAAAACATAGATGAACTTTTACTTCAAACATATGAGAATGAGATAATGAACCCGTTAAACTCTTTATTCTTGGTATATAAACCTAAATTTAGGTAAGAAAAATTAGTAACAAACGTTATTGTAGAAAATTCACATAAATGCATTCAATCCATTTCTAGGAAAGGGTCACCCATGGTTATTGAATTGAAATAATCTAAACCTCAAATTTTCAACTTCAATATTGGATTACGAATCGATTTCTTAGTGAACGTCAATCATGAGAAAACATTAAGCATTGATTCAATAGCTTAAGATTCAAAAGGGAACTCAGTTACAAGAGAGGATTACATCAAATTCAACCTAATCTATTGAAAATGAAAAAGTCGTCAAAAGAGAAAAGAAAACGAATATGAAATAGAGATAAGGATAGAGCCATGAATTCTATATTTGGTCATTTCCTTCAATCTTAAGTGAAAGAGAACAATTCTCAACTTTTTCCTTCCTTTCGGTCCTTAAGAAAAAGTAAAAGAATTACCCAATTATATATATTTCAAAATGAACCGTACACACCAAACGAGTGAACAATACTCATTAGACATCAAAGTCCTAGTCTAATTTATTGAGGTGCAATTTTTCATCTATAGTTCTTCAGAAAATTTTGGATAATTTTTGTCCTTAAAATTTTGGTTATAATCTGATACCATTTTTTATATCTACTACTTGAAATATGTTTTAAAAAAAGGCAAAAGAAAAATAAAAAAGAGAGAAACCAATCTTTAAGCTTGATATAGAAGGAAATATGGTTGACAAAAACAAAGTCAGCAATTTTGTTACTATAACCATGAAGGAATGGTGACATTAACATCAATATCGGTAGAATTTGTCGGTAAAATTTATCACTAATTCATAAATTTTATGATTAAATATATTTTTACTTCCTAAACTTTGACACGAAATTGGAATTTGTCCATGTCTCAAACTTTAAAAATGAATAGATATAGTACTTCTAATTCAACTTCGTGAAAATTTTTTGATGTGTTAAGCTACATTTCTACTTACATTTGAACTCTTTAAACAATTTGACACATTTTAACTCAATGTCATCCTAGAACAACATTTATTATGTAAAAATAAAAGTTAACGTTGTTGAATTAAAAGAACTATATCCATTCATTTTTAAAGTTTGAAGACCAAAATATCTCAAAGTTTGGGACATGGAAGAATTCCAATTTCAGGTCAAAGTTTAGAAACAAAAACACATTTAACCATAATCTACATTATTGACATATATTTTCATTAGTCAATTTCATTCATAAAATGGGTCATAAAATCCTCACTTTAGGTTTGACCAAGTTAGGATGAAATTCGTCAGTATATCTATCGTAGTTATCTTATTTGAAAATTCATCGGTATTTTTTAAGCAATATTTTTTAAAATTCGTCAGTAATTTTGTTGGAAAAATTGACATTAATTTTGATGCCAAATCTAATGGAATATTTATTATAAGAAGAAGAGGAGCAAAAGGAGGAGAAAGAGAAATAGAAAAAGGAGGAAGAAAATGAAGAGGAAAGGAGATAGTGACGACATCGACAACGATAACGATAACAACAATGACGACGACAATGACAACGACATAAGAAGATGACGATGAAGAAAAAGAAGAGGGAGAAGAAGAAGAAAAAAAAACAAAAGAAGAGGAGGAGGAGTACAACGAGGAAGAAAATCAAATAACGGTATTTACCTACGGATTTACCAAAAACAAAATCCATCATTCATTATCGAAGATTATTTATCAACGAATTTAAGTCATTTGTGGTAACAAACCAATTTTTTACCATCAATAAATACAACGAATTTTTCTATATGACGGTAAAATTTATCGATGAATATTTTACTAAAATTTTTGTTCTCATCGCTAAATAGTCGATAGTTTTACTTTACTAATACATTTTTATGATTGTCAACGAATATCAACTACCAAATATACTAGATTTTCTTGTAGTGTAATACATGATTTCTTTTTGTAAGTAGAGTTAATTATAGTTCTTCTTTAGTCATCTCCGCTAAGATTTGTTTTTGTTGATATATGTTAATTTATTTGTTAGTTTAGGATTTTCTTTTCGAATTCAACACTACGTTTTAGTTATTTTCAAACATAATTGGTCTTTAGTTGATGTTTGTCATAGTCTTTCACTAACATTAACTAATATATAATTTAGGTTATTTTTTTATCAACATTAATCAATATTATTTGATTAATAAATGATAAGAAAATATTTCATTAAAACCAATTTTAGTGATCAAAAGTCGTTAATCACTATAGTAACCAATTTACAAAATTAAAAAAAAATTGTTACTAAAATAGTCATTTTTATGAATAAAAAATTATAATTAATCATTAAATTGTGTTTTAAAATAGGATCCTTCAAGGGTGGGCTAGGATTGCTCTTTAACCATGGGTCAAGTTGACATATCTTGATAAAAAAAGTCTACAAGAAAAAATGCAACCAAAGAATTGACCAACATATATTACCTTTTATTTAAAACAAATATTCATAGAAAACATAGATACTTAATATATATATATATATATATATATATATATATATATATATATATATATACACACACTATATTTAACGTCAGGGCTTGTCTAGGACTGACAGTAAGGGATGTCATGTTTTATATCTAACGTTAATTTTAACGTCATCCGATACGACGTCGGGGTTTGTATAAATGTTAAAAGTCAAAAATAACAAACGTTAAAAGACATTTTTGTGTTAGTGACTGCAAGTATATATTTAAGAGCAATAAGAAAAGTATTATAGTTTACTTATGCTTTCTCTTTTCATTCGTGTAGGTTTTAGCAACGAATATAAATTTTACATCTATTTTTATATATAGAATATATTTTTAATCCCTAAATTTGAATACAAAATTATAATTCGTGCATATTCTAAATATTGATGCATTATTTGATTTCCAAACTTAAGAAAATGAATGGACATAACATGAGACATGAAAGTGATTATAACAATTTCATAAGCAGATTATAGCATCCAACAAAGCATGTAAAAACTCAAAACGAAAATACAACACAGAACATATATAGTGAAATTGTCTCAAATTCACAAAACACATATTCAAGTTTTGGGTTTCTATTATCCATGTTATATATTGTTCTTATCGAATTTTGCCAAACAATTCCTGAGATAGACAAAACTGATTGTTGACATATAATTAAACTTTGAATCACATGGACAAGAAGTTCATCTATAAAGACTTTGACACTCAAATGAATAAAAGATTTGAGTATGTAGTGGGAATACAAGTGATAATAAGATAGATTTTACTTTGTATTATATAAACATATATTTATAGTCTTTTTAAACTTATATGGACGTCAAGTATCTATTAACATGTAAATATAATTATGTTGTATCATATATCATGTAAATATATTTTCCTTATTTTAGAGTGATTAAAATATTATTTGGATCTTTGGCTATTAGGTCTATTTCAACATGCTAACATACATAATTAATTATAACAATTTATCGGGTAATTACATATATCAAAGTCAGGTATTTTGCCTTTTACATCCCAAACTTCACTTCTCGTGTTAGTTTTCATTAATCCTTGTCTCAATATGTCTTCCTCCACCTTCCATTATATATATTATTAAGTATTTTCGGCACATTAAATCTATTTCCTTGAAATGAGAAAGAAAGCAAAGAAGAAGTAGGGATCAAATAGTAGCTTGTAAAGGGAAAAAGAAAAATCCTTTGAAGGAAGATTTAGGAGAAGCGATAAAAAAAATCATTGAAAATTTTAGTATCATGAGGTTTTTTATGATGTGAATATTCTAAGGAGCCATTTAGTGGATAAGGTTTCTTCAATCTTTGGCCAATGGTTCTGAGTGGTACACAACGGATATAGAGGTATTGAAATAACTATTTCGTTGGGTTTCAGAATTCTTTTGTTTGGTGTAAGAAAGAACACTCAAAACTAAACGAAAAATTAAAAACTCATCCACTACATTAACCAAAACAAAATTTTAATTGTTTGTATTAATATTAAAACGTATCATTTTTAAGAATATAAGAAACTACAAACTAAATTAACTTAAGTATATTGATTAGCCATCAAGTATGTAAAGTGAATACAAGATTCACTTACCAACTGGTTCTAGAAGATTCAGTTAGTTTATAGTTTTCTTCTTATGATGCGTTTTAATCATCTAAAGTCTGTATTCTAAAAAAATTTGTTATTTATCGAATATATAGTATTATCCATTCTTATATTGTTATCGGACTAATATTAGTGTTTAATCTTATATTTGAAATATGTTTATATTTCAGTACGAGAGATGTGTTAAAGATTTTTCATCGACCAAACATTAAACAAATTTGTAGTATATAAACAGATACAAAACTCAACTTTCAGAATATTTTCTGTATATACTTAGAGTTAAGTTCTTAAAATATAATTTATATAAAAAATTATTCACTGACTTTGCATAATTTATTTTTTCATTAAAAAGTTTGCTATCCAATTTTAATTTTGGGTGAGGGAAGAGTACAGGTCCCTCAGTTGCTCCACTGATCCGTCACTACATACATTCAATCTAGTTTACAAACTTTTTACCTAACATTTATAGCTAAATGTTGAACTCTCCTCCACATGGTGGTCCATGTCTTTTTTATCCATACCTTCACACCCAATTTTTTCAAGCAAGGAACCAATCCCAGCCATGAATTAATTACTAAACATTACCGAAAAATGTTGTGAGTGACTGAGCCGATACAAAGCTTTGTGATTAAACATGTGCACATGAAATATTGAAAGAAAAGGTCTTGTGTCAATTTCCACACAAGCCAGAAAGGGATAGAAAGAGAAAGAACATAGATAATAAAACAAATATTTTCACAGCAATTGAAGTTTAGCATCTTAATGTGGGCATGCATGAGGAGGAAGTGAGAGAAGTGAAATTAGGATATGAATATATGAAGAATAGGGCATGGTGAGAGAGAGAAAGGATAAAATGATCTGAGATGATCGATCATAAGAGGATATAGATAGCCCTACCAAAATAGCCATTAGGCAATGCATACAGATGGGACAAAATGATCTGATGAGGGAGAGTTTATCAAAAGGACAAAACATCATTGATCTATCACAGACTCAATGATCCAAAAAATCTGCCACCACCATGGGATAAAGGGAGACCACAGAAATAGAGGGTGGGACCATATGTAAGGGAATGGGGACACATTCAAATCAACCAGATTGCTGAGAAAAGGAACTTTATTCAGTGGTGGTGAGCTCACCCAATAATTCCATTTGAAGAGCATGTATAACTAAATGTAAGAGACACATCAAGTGCACACAATGTATATATAAATAGTATAGCTTCAGCCTGCACCTAGGTAGGTAGCTGTTCAACCATATGTTATTACAGTTTCCATGCCTTCGCACCCTTCGTCTCTTTTACATCCCCTCATTTTATTATAATATCATTATTTGATGTATAATTTTTTTGACAAAAACTGCAAATCTTCTCGAGATATATATAGATACGTGATTATCAAGTCTTTTATATATATATCTAAAAGATCTATTAAGTTGTAATAATAATTATTCTTGTTATTTTCTTCTTTATATTACTTGATATGGAACTTTGAAGAACAGACTAAACAAACCAACAAAAACAAACCCTAAAGTGACATTATATGGCAGTGTTATGATGATTTGGTGTGTTCATGTGATATATGAGATGGGAAAGTAAATAAGAAAAGATTTGAAGGGTGTTAGTGGTAGAAGTAGAGCAGAGGGTCTGAGGAAACCGTTGGGCTATGTTGGTGTTAGGTCGCTTTCGAAGCATGAATTGCGTAGGGTGTAGGAAGATTAGGCTTTGTAGAGGGTAGAGGGTTCTTGGTGTAGTTTCATTTATTCATGTATTGTAAACATGTCTTGGCTTTTGTTTCTCGCTTTTGTTGCTTTCCAGTACTGCAAAATTGTATGAGTATAATTATGATGGAGTGATCTGCCATATGCTCCCCTTTCCCCTTTCTCCTTCCACCATTTCCTGCATTAACTTCTCTCATCAATACTCTCCAATCCACACATCAATTTTCACCTTTCTCTCCCTGTCACTCTCTTCACTTTTTTATACTATCACTAACAACTCATATATTCTACTTAACTCCAAACTGCTCCACTTCTTCTATGCAATCTCTCTCTTTCACTTCTTCACAAAAATAACTAACTATTATAATGGCCTAGATAATCATCAAATCAAACAATATACACATTCTTATATATCTATGGTTTAACTTGTTTAACTATGTAGATATACTTTTCAAATTTTGAGATTACTATTCTTTTTTTTTTCTTTTTTGTTATGAAATAGACTAGGTCAAAGACAAGTTGTATGAACAAAAGGTCAAAGACATGTGATAAGCAAACTTTATCAAGAAATAGGACAAGGGACACTTTGATGCACATGAAAAATGTCCTGCAAAAATCGAAAAAAACTCCTTTTAAACACAATTCATTTGTTTTTAGTCAAGGCCCACAGTTTAGTATTTATCAAGTCTAAAACATCATTAACATAAAATACCTTAAAGTTAAATAATGTGTGCATTGTATAAAAGTATCATTAAAAAAACTAGTATAGCAAAGTAATGTATAGACTGTGTTCAAAGTCTTGTTTTTTCACTATACAAAATAGGAATACCTTATAATTATCTCCTTAAAGGAAAATAAATATAATAAATTCAAATCCTTAACTTCTTTGACATACATATGCACAATTAATTATGCATAATAGGAAGATGGCTTGAGATCATAGTATGCAGGCATAAAATCCAATGTTTTTTTATATTTTATTTATAATATATATATATATATATATATATATATATATATATATATATAAAGTTTGTGTAAATTTGTTCATAGTTGAACGAATTAAAGTGAAACATTATTTTTTAAGAATTTTAAAATTTGAGTTCAAACTTTTCTTTACTTCAAATTTGTACAACAGATTTATAGGTTTATTGATTAGGTAGTTAAGTGTCACATACAACATTTGTATTAACTTCATTTGGAACTAGACAGGTTCTCAGTGAACTAGTCATTTTAAAAATCAAATTGTACTTCTTTTTCTCTTTCATATTTAAAAATTGAATCATTGAACAACTCAAAGTCAATACCTTTATTGTATTTAGATAAATTTTTTCATTAATAAAATTAGATTAGGTAAAGATTATCTTATATAGTTTATCTAAATTATTATTTATAATTTATAAATAAGTTAATTTTATTTTATAAAGAATTACTTTGATATTTTTTAAACAATTAAAAATATTTATCCAAACAAACCCTAAATTAAATATAAGATATCATTATCTAATTACACCTTGTTTTAACCATTGCAATTTAATAATGACCCCTCTATGCAAAGTGTTTATGATAACAGTAGAATGTGTGAAAGTAGGTTTATGCAAAGTGTGAATAGTTGAAGTTGATGAAAAATTATGTGGCTAGGTATCTAACTAGATACTGCTCCTATTGTTGCCGTCCTAGTATGATTTGGGTAAAGATGATAATATTGATAAATTAATAAATATATAATGATGGTCCAAAACTCTCTAATGTCAGATAATGGTGGTCCAACAGATGCGTATAATAATGTCATACCCAGATGTGACCCTATAAATAAATTATTGCACTCAACAATTTTCTTTCTTTAATTAAATTTGGCCCCCAACATGTATCATGATTATTAATCACATATATTTGTACAACATATATCATACCTAAATTATATACCTAACTATCTCAAAGATAACTTAATATTATTTAAAGAGTTCTAACCAGTGTCATCGTACAATCTCATTTCAAATCTATAAGCATTTATTTTAAAAAATACATTATTGTAAAAAATTTTATCAACAAAATATATATATTATTCTTAGCTCATGCATGTGTACTTAATAATAAATAAGTTGAAATTATTAAAATCTTGACTATTTCAATTGGTACATCCCTTTTAACTGAGTTGTTTATATAAGAGAATTTAAGTTAAAATTTATATTATTAATTAGTGAGCTAACTCATCCCGACTCATTTATCAGGAAAAAAATTTAAATCCGGTCTGGTTCACCACGAGTTGGTGAGTTAAACAGATGAGCTCACTAACTTAGTTAAAAAAGATATATACATATAATTTTTTTTTCTTAAGCCTCAAAAAACCTAAATTATAATTTTGATTAAAATCTAAATAAACTTAAATGCAATTCAAAAATATGTTAAATTCTATATACAAACCAAAATCGCAAAATTGCAAAAATACAAATTATAAAATATGTTGGCTAAAATAATAACTTAACTTAAACGCAAATTCAAAGTCCAACATAATTAAAAATACTTGTATGACTCTTTATCTACGGGTTGGTGAGTCAACCCGACTCACCACGGTTCAACCCGAGTGATCTGGGATCTAAGTGGGCCGGATCAAAAATTAATCAGTATTAAAATTTGTAAAAAGGTTTCAACCCAACTCGTTTTAAACCTGTGGTGAACCGAATTGATTTGCAAATTTCAACCCATTTTGATAGCTCTGTTTTAAACGAGATAAAAGTCTATTGAAGCCAAAAAAAAAGGAGACAAAAAATATTCAGAAAACTAAGAAATTAAGAATAAATACCATAGATCACAATATGTAATTAATATTCTCATAGCTTAAGTCTATTGGTTTTAAATGCTTGAAATGTTTAAAATACATCAATAATACTCATAATTATTTTTATTTCAGAAAATGAAAAATCAAGATGACAGAATTTTGTTGATATTCAGATATAGCAGAAAATTCATACAGGTAGCAAAAAGTTGGAATTTGTAGTAAATAACTAGTTGTCCTTCCTCACATAGTTAACTTTTCATATATATAATACAATGAGTCACCATAAGAGTATGGACCAAATAAATTAAATAGTGAAATGTTCATAAAAAGAAAATTATAAAGGCATGTTTGGAAGATGCATAATGTTACAACTTAAAATTTATTTATATATCAAGTGTGAGATTTTTCTTTAACATAAAAACATCTAAGAGAGTGACAAAACATGAATTTTCACTCCAGTTGCCAAACGTGACTGTCACTATATAAATGGATCAATCATTGGAATTCAGAGCAAAGAAATTTGTATGCCACAATTTTAGATAGAAAGAAAATTAGAAAAAGAAAAGAAAGAAAAGAACTATATACGTAAAGAAAAGAAGTTAGGATAATATTATCCTTTTGGAATAATTAATAGAATGCATGTAAAAGTCTCAATCAAATGAAACAGCTAGTTACACATTAATTTGACATAAAAACATGTATTTTGTGTTGGTAAGACTTTCATTCTGTGTTGGAAACTCTTGCTGCTGAGATTTGCAATGCAAGCAAGAGAGAGAAAAAGAATGATTTCAGATGTCAATAATAATAATAATAATAATAAAATAATAATAATATAAATAATAAGTGAGAGAGATAAAATTGCCTATTGTACATGGCACCAAAATTAAATGATAAGATCTAGAAAAACAAATTTGACTTTTCAAAATTTTTAGTTCCTCCTGATGAGAATATTGTCAGACAAGGCAGCACATGAACAAATGCGGGTTATATACACCACATAATATTTATTTCCATAAAATTTGGTCATAGGAATAAATTTATAATAAGTGACTCTAATTTTTCCACATAACCAATTAATTAATTATATATCTAACATTGCCTAGCATACTTAATATATACAACATAAATATTTTAAAGAATTTCTGTGAGATATACTATATTAGATAATTTCTTGAAGACCATCTTACATTGATGTCATAAAATATAGAACATTATTTTTAGATGGGTTAAGGTCATTATTAGTTACTTATATTTGTATAAATTCTTCATTAGACATATTTGTACATAATTTTGTTGGGAATATTATACATATTATTTTGTTGCTGATAAAAGAACACTTCCACTTTTCTTTCTATTTTCCATTCATGTGAATCACTTTTCCGTGGACCCAAATAATTTGATAGAAACTTATCTTATATATGTGGAAACCTCCCTAACTCCATATGCGAAAATAGTAAAAGAGCATAAAAGAACATGTGAATAATGTGTGGTTGAAGATTGGATTTGTAAAATGGTATATATGGTTACGTGTACGGTTGAAATTGAAAGATGAAAATTAGGTAAGGAAAGTGCGAGGGCACATAGGAGAGTGCGCGTGAACCGCCGACCACCTGATTATCTAATCACTCTTACTTTATTCCCATTTTATGCCATCAGATCAAATCTGAATGCGTGATTCACATGTCATGCACTTTCAAAATATATACATATATGCCTCTCTTTCTCCATCACAAAACGTCACTCATCAAATTCACTTTCTACCTTTTTCACATGCTCTTTTTACCATTTATGTTTATATTTATATTCTAAATAAATAATTCAATTATATTTGGGTTAAATATTTTATTTCCCTTCACTTTCAGAAAATTTTAAAATTAATCTATTTCAAAATTTTAGATCAATTTAGTCCTTCAACTTTTGAAATACGTGAATTTAGTCTTTTTAATCAAATTTTTGTTAGGTTTATTTAATATTTTATACACATATCATAATTGTATTTGAGTTATTTATATTATTTGACACATTTTTATTTTAATGTTAAGTCAAATACTATTATGAAACACATTTGAAATATCAAATAAACTTAACAAAATTTAATTAAAATAACTAAATCCACGTATTTCGAAGATGAAGGACTAAATTAGTCAAAAATTTCGAAATAAATTAATTCCAAGATTTAAGTTAAGGGACAAAAAACATATTTAACCCATTATATTTTTATGAGTTACCTATCTTTTTGTCTTTCAGACTATTCTATAAATAAATATTGTATAGACATTCTTGAGTTTCTATGTATTTTTTCTTGTTTTAAATACATTTGGGACATGGTTTATTTAATCTTCGTATGAATAATTGATATTATTAATTCTCATTCTCATATTAAAGTTTAATATTGTCGTAAAATATTACTAGATAAAAATAACTTTAATTTGACAACAACTTAACTCACAAAAAGTAAATCGAGTATACTAATCACGAAATGTCTTAAAAATCAAATGTCTGTGTATGCATGTGTTATGTTCTAGTTTGTAATATTATAATAATAATAAAGTTAGTATTGACATCCAAAATGTTATTCTTATTATATGTAACTTTTTTTTCCTTTTTTATTTAATTATCAAGTTATCTATTCTTTGCATTTTTTTTCTTTTTTCTTTTATTGTCTTTTAATGGAAGGAAATGTATTGTTATCGTTATTCCTTTTGGTTTTGAAGCACTTTAACATGTGACATGTGATTAATTGAATATCTTCCTAATATCCATAAAATTGATGTTGTTCAAGGGAAGTTCTTTTCCAACTATAAACCAATACATTGAACTAGCATCTTCCTTATAGAATTTCTGACAAAAATACTCTTTGATTTTATTCATCCCTTTTAAGAACTGTTATTGTGTTTATACATAATGCATGTACATTGTACTTTTCAAAATCGTATCACATTGTCTTTGTCTTATCTTCTTCAAAACGAAATTATTAAGAATCCATTCATTAGTGATGTGAAACATTACAGAAAGTTAGTGCAAAAATAGGTTTGAATTGTTTTTTTTTAATTGAATATAAATAAAAAAAAATTAAATGCATTAAACGCATCGTTAATGAGGCTTATCTATAGGTATATACTATTCTACTGTTTTATTCCTTATACAGTACATAACTTAGTCATTTAACTAACTTTTTATATATATTAATTCAACACTTTCTTTTTTATTCTATACGTTATTTTATTTTTTTGGTTAAGAATCATTTTTTTGTATTTTTGTTAAAATATAAATCCATGCATTATGATGTATTTGATATATTTACCAAAACTGTATATTTGATTTTGACTTAATATTAAAAAGTTGTGAAATTATATCTTTTACTATTATTTTAAAAATTCACCACGGTTAATCATATTTTTAGCAAATACCTTAATTAATTCAATAATCAATCTGTTTTTTTAAATGTTCATGTATAAACGAACTAAGTATGCCATAATTTTATTATGAAAATTCTATCTTCTAATGAATAATAATATTTAAAGTTAAAATTATTAAGTATACATAAATGTATGTCATCATTTGTTTATAAAAAAAATTATTATTGATAAATACAAATATTTAATTTCAAAATTATTTTCGGTAACATAGTTTGTATAATAAATATTAGAATACTACTAATGTAAATTTCAACTATTACCATGATATTTTGATGTTCTTCTACGCTAACCTTTTCAGGATTTTTGTTTTAAGGAAAGAATTTATTAACAAACAAAAAGCAAGCCCAGAACCAATTATTTTCAAATTTTTAGAATAATGCCCATGCAGCCACTTCTTTCTGCAGCCCCATAGTTTACATGTACACCTTCATTGATGGTTAAAAGACCAAATTATCTTTATTCTCGTTGTTTATTTCGGAGGGTACATTTCAAAAGTTATTTTTTCCTTTTGTATTATATAATATAGAAATATTTTTTGTATAAAAAAATGTTCAGATTACCTAATTTAGGAAAACATTTTAAATTATGTAATGAAGAAGTAAAAATGACTTGTAGATTGTATAATCCAAATATAAGGAAAAATTTTCAAATTGTATAATGTGAAAGTCATTCTTTTAAGAAACAGGTGAGAATTGCCGCACTTATGAAGGTGCAGAAGAAACATAGGGAGGTGCAAGAAGAAAAGGCCTGCCTATTCCCGAAGTAGAATATACTGGGCCGATATGATAAAGAATTTAGATGGCATATGTGTTCAGGCCCATTTTTTAGAGTAGAGTGTGCGCCTTTGGATGAACTTTTTTCAGTACTTGGTTTTAGAAAAAAAAAATGGTTTGGATGAAATATTTTACAAATGTTTATTTTGAAAAATAAATGAACAGCCCTTTTTTTTGTGTCATGAAAACTATCTTGCTTTGTACAAAAACCTAGTTATTTCAGGATTCACAACATCAATTAAAATTGATTCAATGCAACTTAATTTATAAATAAGAGCACGTATCTTAATAAGGATTTGAATTATGATGTCAGTATGACAACACGGATTTTGACCTTAAACTCCAAAGACCTAAGTCCAATGACTACAATATTAATTAAGAATGTGTTAGAGTTTATAGGATGTCATAAATACCACTGTAATTGCACAGATAATTACTGTTTCATTGTGATTTATCGTTACTTCAATTTAGGTCAATGTATTCGTGTTGGACATGTATTCGTGTTTAATATTTTATGATATCTTACTGATATTTATCGATGAAATCTCTAATTTACACTGTAATAATACTTTTATAATAACACTAATTTATATTCTTTTTTATGTTAACAATTTTGATACATATGTTTTTAATTTGAATTCATACAATAACAATCATATATTTATCATATTTTTATGAATTATTGTATATTTTTTAATATTCATATACCATATCTTAATATTTTTAAAATAAACATATCGACGTGTGGGATAGTGTCATATCTAATACATGAATCTTTTCCGTGCATTATAATCAATAACACAAAACCCATAATTCAGTCAATTTTGTTTGTATTAAGAAGTTCGTACTTTTAAAATCTTATGTAATTATATTTCAAATTATCTAGCAAAATTTTCTTGAAAATTCCTTTTCCTTCGAAATCTCAATTGTTTACACTCTTAAATTACTTTTAAATTATTAAAGTGATTTTTAAAATGCATATTGTAACATCCCGTTTTCATAGTTTTTAAACTATTAAACAAAACATTTAAATTTTAATAATTCAGAAGCAGATGATGACGTACGCCAGTATAATATATAATACAGTCATCCTCAAACTAACCATACATACACTGATCAATACATACAACCCATACACTACTAAAGGGTTACAAAACACCCGATCAGCTAAGCAAAAGAAAAGGGTACATCTACTACTGGTATGCCTAACATAATCATCTCCTGTCCCGGAGGGGTGTATCCTCACCTGCACCTATATTTGCTCACGTCACTCAATAAGGACGATCATTGCATAAACAGAAGACACAAGGAGCACACATCATACAAGAAGGGTAAGCTAACTTGAACCAAGAGCAATTCATGCAATTGTTACACTTAGGCAGAAAACAGGATTTATCACGCAATTTATCAAAATCATCCAATCAATCTCAAGCATACATCACACACCATTCTAGACTCGATATCCGGATTATGTAAGTGGCATTGGAGCTCTTGGTGACTTGCACTTGAGATGGTTCCCAAACACTGCAGAGTTTTAGGCACAAGGGGTATTCACCCAACCACTCTCAAGGTAAATCCCATCACCTCTATGACAGATCGGATTCATAGACCAGGACCTCCTGCTACTCCCCCCGACGTAATCCATCATACTCTACTTGAGTCTTAATGGTTACTAGGAGCGTCAGGATGCCACCAATCTGAGTCCTCATGCCCTTACATTCACTAAAACCATATTCCTTAGGATTTCCCTTGAAA
>Ga0209589_1001950_pt1 | contig 35043 bp, 17 predicted proteins | sample CowpeawhiteBW_FD_187525 | JGI IMG/M metagenome (GOLD analysis project Ga0209589, IMG submission 187525) | Root nodule microbial communities of legume samples collected from California USA - Cow pea white BW (SPAdes) (version 2) | ecosystem: Host-associated > Plants > Roots > Nodule | place: USA...
CCGACCAGGTTATATGTATCCGGATGAGTCGAGTCGAGTCTTAGTGTATTGATTGGAAGGTCATAACATGCTTGGATGATGTATGCATATTGGACTGTGAAAGTATATCTGATTGCATGATAAAATGTTTTTGGCTTTAGCTTACCCTTGCTGGTTTGATTGCCTTGTATGTTGTTCTTCTACCTTTGCGATGATCATCAATTTATTGATGGGAGCAGATGTGAGAGGTACTCGAGGTCAATAGGGAAGAGATGATTCTGCTACACAGTCTACCTAGGCTGGACTTCATGTTTTATTTGGGCTTTTCTTTAGGGCTAAGGCCCGTGTATTGTATTACCCCCAAGGCTTTATTTCGAATATCGGCTATCTCTTACTCCTTTTAGGTTGTAGGCTTTGTAATGAGCTTTAGTATTTCCTTTTAAGTACCTTGGATAACTGTAAGGAGTGACTTTATACTCTGCGACTTGGCTTTTTTATATTATCCGGTGTAAGATTTCATTTAATTATGTTATTATTTAAATGGGATGTTACAATATTCTAATTGGAGAACTGCACTTATGTTTCATTTGTATTTAATTACTTACACTAACAATTAACATTAGCATTTATGTTTAGCGTTTGGTGATATAGGACTTGTTTGGGTTAAGACTTTGGGATTATGAAGGAAATAATGGAATGTAAATAGGTATGTCCTGAATCTAAGGAGTTAGAACCCAAAATCTCTTCTCCATATGTACTACTTTCAAATATATATGCTGCATTAGGACTATGGGATGAAGCTAGATATTTGCGGACAACAAGGATACAAAAAGATATCCAAAAATTGTCTTTCTGTGGTTGAATAGTAGTGGAACAAAAGACAAACTTATTTGTTGGGGGTGATATGTCACATCTTAGTTGTGATGAAATTTCACTAGCGTTAAAGCACCTAACAACACTAATTAAAGACAATAAATTCCAAGATGGTGGAATTTCCTAGGTTAGTTAAATGTATTTTAATTTCTATGTGATTGGGCGTCAAGTTTAATCAAACAAATTTCATCACTCTAAGGTTGTTTTAAGGATTTGATTCTTCCAAAATCATTTATATGTTGGCGTTGAGGAGTTTAATCAATTAATCTTGTCACATGAAGATTGTTTGTGCTATTTCTTTTCAACTTTACCCTTGATATGTGGGCATCTAATGCTTTATTACATAATGGGTTATTATCTCCTTTGGGCTATTTCTTAGTGGATAAAAGTGGATAACTAATGGCTATTTGTTATTACAAAGTTTGACTATAGAACAAAGTAACGAGCATGGCTACTATGTATATTACTTTCAATAACATTTAAAAAATGTTGCTAAAGCCTAAAAAAAATGTTACTATTTGCAAAGGTAACATTTATACACATGTTATATATAATGCATGTTAGCAAAATGTTTTAGTAACATTTTTACATATTATTAGTATCATTTCTAAAAATGTTACCGATTAGCATTTTTATTAACATCTGACAAATGTTGCAAATTTAATTTTTTTGTAACATTTGAAAAATGTTACCGATACATTTTCTAACATTAAATGAAAATGTTATCTATATATTTTGTAACATTTAAATGAATGTTACCAATTATCTTATTTTACAACAATTAAGAAAGTTTATGAATTATCTTTTTGTAACATTTTAAATTTGTTACTAATTTATCTATCTAGAAATAAGGATAATACATTTTTTTTTTAAATTGAAACAATCCTATGACAATATTTAGGTAAAATTCAATTTAGGTTTCTTATTGACATTATGCATTATAGCCCCTAACGTGAATTGTGCGAGAGAAAAGGCTTCATAATAGCCAAAAGGAGATATAGCCTAAAGGAGAAATGCAAGCACAAAAATATTCTAATTCTTTCATTTGAATACAACCATGGTTTCTGAATACTATATCCACTCAAATCAAATATTGACTTTGTATAAATTGTCCCATAAAATGCTCCATAAAATGCTACAAACAAGTACCTAATTGCATTAGCATCATGACTTGCTAGGCATCAACAATAAAGTTTGTGACAATAAGAAAAAAAAGTCTATAACAATAAGAAAATATGTTCTCAACCAAATGCAAATACAAGCAATGTATACAACCATGACAAAGTCCTTATTTTTTCCCACTTTTCTTGAGCTTAACACCACTAAAATTTCCGTTTTGTGGCGTCTTTGCTTTCAACTCATTCAATGTTTGTAAAAAAAAAATAATTAAGAATAAATAGGCTTATATCATCTTGAAAATCAAATTGAATGTATTGTATTAAATTATTATTGAAAGAAAAACTAAAATTATTAAATAAGCTTTAACCTTCAGAACTAATTCAATTGGATAACTTTCTTCAAGGCTTGGATCCACTAATTTGTGAATACCTTTTAAAGGATTACCCTGTGAATTCAACACATAAACTAAAATCAACACAAAAATTTGTCTATTTAAATATTCATGACTTAACCCCTAACACACATCAAGCAATATATTCAATCTCAATCTCAACAGGAAAATACACTAAAAACTGAACAATACAAGAAGGGAAAATGATTAAATATATATGAATAATGTCTTGAAGTATGAACAATACATGCAAAGGAAAATTATTAACTAAGAAATGAATAAACGAATAATAAGGGAAGGGGAAAACATGCAGAAACAAGTATTATTATCATATATAAAGAAACAAATAAAAAATTACCATATTGGGAGACATAGTAGGAGGATGCTCGGGCATATTTAAATCTTTTAAAACTTTGACCTTCTTTGCTTTAGATTCTTTTGATTTACTATAAAATTTATAAAATGATAATTAACATCAATTTTAAAAATTCATTAACAAACTAAAAACACAACTAATTGATGTTAGATGTGATGAAGTTACCTTTCAACATGCTTCCTTTGAGCTTTTTCCTCCTTCCGCCTTTTCTTCCTATGAGAGTTAATTTTGTCCTAAATTTGAAGAGAAAAAATGATACAAATTTACAAGGATGCATATATTTACAATAAGCAAACAAACAATGACCTAAAATGATGTTGAATAAAACTATACCTTCATATCTCTTTCATTTATATTTGGATTCCACATGCTAGAAAATTCTGGAATTGCTATGTTGGAAAGCATGTTTGCAGCTGAGCCAAAAATGTTTTAAAACCAGTAAACATTTCAGTTTTGATGGCTTCCACTTGTTCTTATAATTTTACTTGCATCTCCTCTTGCATCTCTACTCTAGCATTCCTTTTTACTTCATCTACTATTTTCTGGATTTCAATTGTAGACTTAGTCCCCCATAAATCTGTAGGTGCAACCCCTTTTCCATATGTGCGTACAAAGCTAGGTCTCTCTTTAGTTAAGTCTTGGGAAAATAAATCATCCTAAGTTGTGCTTTCCTCTGCTTCAGGGTGTAAAGTAATGGCCTCCTCAAGCTCTGACTGAAAATCAAAGCACATCTACTTAATTTAAAAGAATTATAAGTGTCAAACAAAATTAAGTATAAATGATAGAGATGTTCATACAACAATTCTACTTGTTCCATCTTTTGTCTTATTTCCATCCTTTGGCTTATGTGTCAAAAGGAACATTTCTACACGGGATGGCTCTTTAGCATCAACATTCTTCATCCTCTATTAAAAGTAAAATATGTAAGATTAGTTCAACCACTCTTCCTACAAAAGCACAAGAAAAATTGTCCTTAACTAGTCTTCTTACCTCTTCTTCATGAATTTCTGCAAAAGTTTTTGATCCAGTGGTATGGACAAATGTATACTTTGCTCTACTAATTTTATTCTTCTCACTACGTTCCTCTAAAATAAAAACACCACATTAACAAAGGAAAAATTTAATCACAAAGTAAGAAAGTAACCTGGCCAAAAGGTAGAAAAAAAGATCAAATTTGTACAATTCAACATCTAATTAATATGAGAATTAACATCCAATACCAACAAACAAAAAAAATAGCACCTCTATCGCATAACGAGGAAATAACATAACTAAAAATAAACTATAAATTACTATTACTTTAGCCATGTTAGATTTCCAAAACTTAAGAAGTATTTTCCACTGTTCAAGTGGAATAATGGAGGGTCGATTCCTTAAATTGTACTCCTCCTTCATGTTTGGCTTAAAGAACTTCTTTTTCAAGCAACATTTGTGAGTCCTCCAACTTGAACCAATACTTTGCAAGACCCACTTTTTACCACGTTCTTCTATATCAAACTTTGACTACACCAAAACATATTTGAATTAACATTAATATCAATTTAGAAAAAACTTGTGTGTTCAAAATAAAACCATAAAGTCACTCCAAATGGAAATAAACAATATTCAAAAAGTACAAAGTCCAAAGTCCAAACCTTGTTTTGACTATCCCACAAAGTCACAAAAATTGATTTCGTCTAATTAACATTTCAATATCAAAACAAGTTTTATTATTCATGTGAATGGCAAATTAATTTTCAGAAAACTCTACAAAATGTTTTGATAGCTTTTTTGTTCCATACCACTTAAAGTGATGAAAAACATATTCTATGATTGCATCTTAAACCTTCACTATAACATCCCAAAGGAATATTACTAATTTTTAATAAATAAATTCCAAAATAAAATAAATACCGCATTTAATATAAAACCATTTCCCAAAAACGCGGGAAATTTAAAACTTTAATACAATGTAATAAAAACAGGAGTCCATAATTAATAATCTGAAGTAATAATCAAATGGCTCCCAAAAGGATTACAAAACTATCTCAAAACCAAAATGATAAATATATCTACAAAATCCCATGCTATCCCTCGCTCCGAGTCTATGCTTCTCCTGTCCCACCTGTCACATCATCTGCTCTCGGATAACGAGCTATCCAATCATCGCCACACACACACAGAAAGGGTGAGCTATGCACAATATATAAAACAGATACATTAAATAATTATGTCACCCATCCCAAAATAACATAACTAAAATTTCATGCTTTTCAAATTACCCAACCATGACCTCATAGTCCTCCATGAGTCATATACATGAACTAGGTCTTGGGATTTCCCTGTGCTCCCACGAAACTAACTCGTTCGTGGTCCAACCCTATGAGCCTATCCCGCTCATAGTCCTGCCCTACAGACTCCTCGCCTGTAGTAAACGATCCAAGCCTCATAACTTGGACCCTGGCACGCACGCAATCACCATACTATGGACTCCTCGCCTAATAGTAGTCAACGGGAACATATCAGTTCCTTGCCCATCGTGCGCCCAACATATGCAATCACCATACTAAGGACTCCTCGCCCATTAGTAGCCGACAACAACTCAATCAGTTCCATGCCCATCATGTGTCCAACCACCAAGCACATCCCAGACCCCTATTGGACTTAGTCCTTCAAGCCCAAACACCACACCACATGCCTATACTTCCTATACTTAGGATAAAGCAGCCAAATCACACACACAAGCTCACACAAACATGGAATTTCGCATAAACTCGTTTAAGCTAGGGACTCTTGCGCAAGCTAAGGTCTCAGCCTCGCTTAGGCTAGTTCGCCTCGTTTGGGTGAGCTTAAGACAGTCACGTTAACTTGCTTAGGCAAGATTCTCTCGCCTGGGCGAGTCACACCTTCGCTCAAAACAACACACAGACCTCGCCTAGACGAGTATTCGACAAAACCATCACCACTGCACTTCGAGAACTCGCTTAGGCGAGCCACTCTCGCCTAGGCGAGAGTGTTAGTTGCTCAAAACTCAAAACCTCTCGCTTGGGTGAGATATCACGCTCAAAACTCTCAGGTTTCCTCGCGACCTCGCTAAGGCGAGTGCCTCTCGCCTGGGCGAGAGACCATGTCGCTCAACCCTTGTCCTGGTCGCCTAGGCGAGAACCACGAACCAGAACCCAAAGTGATACTCTGCAACTCTCGCTTAAGCGAGGTGGACCCGCTTGGGCGAGCCTTGTAGGGTCTCAAGTCTGTTCACGCACTTAATTCACCCCAACTTTGCCCAATTCACACAACAAAACATACCAATATAGAATTCGATCATTACCCAACATAAAACAATGGCTAGCACACCTCAAACATGTTACTTCATCTATTCATATTACCCCAATTCGAAATTGAGTCATCTTTACCAAATTCCATACCAAACCCTCATTATACCCAATATAAGCACACAAGACTTTGCACCCAAATGTCCAACCAACCAATTTGCATTCACAGTACATAGGATACGAAAATGTACATCATCCATAATTCATGTGAGAAAACCAATAAATCCAGAATCATAGCACACACATCAATGAATTCACATGCACAAAGACAACTCCCCTAACCTGGAATTTTGGTAGCAAATTAGTAGCCTTTGAGGGTTCTTCTCCAATTTCCCAATCTGCCAAATTCTTCCTCTCAAGTCTTCTCCTAATAGCACCCAATTCTCTCCTCACCCACTCAGAATTCGTATTCTTCTCACAAGCAAATTGACAGCAGTGCCAAAACCCCCTTTTTTCTTCAAAATAACCTTTTATATGGGTCTCATTTAGGGGTTTAAATGTTAAAACGAAATTAGGCTTTATGGTGGGTTTAATTTTTATTAAAGGATCATTATATCATGGTTTCTAGCTCCCTCCTTGGCTGCCCCTTCTAGGTTTTCTGTTGCCCTCTCATATTCCCTCCAAAACTACACTAAAAAAAATAAAGTTCCAATTTCATTCTTAACCAAGTTTGAACCCATGACCACTTAGTCACCATTCAAGTGCATAACCAATTCAACCAATCATGTTTCATGATACTCTTCAATCAAGATAACCTTACAATACCAATTCCATTCTCATACATATTATCAAAAATCATTAATAAAACAATCAACACATAATTGACATACATAGGACTCGAACCCAAGTTCTCTCACACAATCAAATTACTCTCAACCATTTGAGCTAGCACTTTTCCACATCACATCAAACAATAATTAATGTCATAAAGGCGCTTTCTACTCGCATTTATTAATTAATTAATTAATTTTCACGGGTCTTACATTCACCATAGGTTTAGAGTTTGAACAGAACAAGTGTTGTTACCTTTGAACAGAACATAATAGAGTGTTGAGCAGAAACATCTCTTAATTAATTTGTTAACAACAGTTTAAAGGATCAAGTTTATCCATTGTGATGGAGTTAGAAGCATGAACATGCAAAATAATGATTGAAATATTTATGAATTCCTATAATAATGAACTAGTCGAAAGGAGATATAAATAGAAAATTATGACGGTGAAGACGTAACAGTGGAGAAATATTGGTGGTTTTGTTTTAGCAGTTCTAGACCAATAAGAGAAAAGTAGTGTGAGTGTTTTGATCAAGGCTGATGAAATACGATTTACAGGTGTGTTATGTTTTGGTTAAGAGAGGAAACGAAGAAAATGGGCATGAAATGCATACCAGTGCATGTGGGATTACAACAGAAGCACATGAAAATAAGTAGTCAGTGGATGTGTTTTTTCCTACAGGTTTAGGATGATGGGAGAGGTTATGAATTTGCATTCTATGATGGTTGAAATTTAATTTTTTATCAGATTCAATAGGCATTATATTATTCCTTGCAATAATTTATATGAAGATTTTGTAGTTAAAATTACTTCTTTTTTCAAAATCACAGTATCTATCTCTTTCCAGACAAGCACTATATAGTGTTGTTATTAAATCATGGTGCATTTGAATAAATGGAACTAAGTAATATATTGTGTCATTAAGTCCACCCAATTAATCAAATCAAAGAATATGAACATTGATTACCACCGAATTGCTCACTTTCTATAGCTCTCAAGCATCTTCAAACTTTTTTTCCCTTTTTTTTCCTTTTTTTCTTAGAATATTCAAACTCCTAATATTCAAATAATCACTATTGCTGCAACAGGAGATCAATACCTCAGTTTTTATTATCTACTTACAAGTGTTAAATACCTCAGTAGGACAAGAGGTAACATGCTGGGGCTATATTAAAACAGGGTTAAATAATCATATCCAGAAACTTACAAGTGTAAGTTTATATCACATTAGGGTAAGAATATTCCAAACAAGTGACATCCAACTTCAATAAATCAATAATGGATACCCAACCTCGCCACACTACAACTTTTCTCCACTATTAGGTAATGATTACACTTAATCCTTCCAACACTACTATAATTTCCTTTTGAGATTCTGGATTTGGATTATTATATCTCTCTCTTAGACACTACTCCAAAGTCTCCCTTCACACTTGTTTTTGTCTAAAGCACAAAAAAATTACAAAGACAGGAGTGATGCGAGTTGTATAACTCTTAACACTAATATATTGACATTTAATGTTCAATCTTGGTCCAAAATCAATTCAAAAATAAATAGAAAGCATATATCAATGATAAGAAAAAAAAATGATACCTTGACTGTTTGCCACATATCCTCCCAATTATCTTTCAACTCTCTCCAAGTTGTGTATGTCAAAAGAGCAATGTGTGCATTCCTAGCTAATGTTCCTAAATAAGAGCTCAAGGCAGCCATATATTGACCAATAGGTTGGCCAAGAATATTTAGTCTAACTTGAATGCGATCTTCATGACTTAAACCATGAGTCTTAAAACACTTTGTTGGACCCCTTTTCTTCTTGATAACAAGACCTGTTTTAATAAATGACAAAAGAATAATCTTGTTTTTGTATTTTTTTTTCTAAAGAATATATATTAACAAGTACTTTACACTTACTATCATCATTAATAAAATAGGGTGCCAAGGGTGTTAGGCAAGGACTTGATGTTGTCTCCTCTAGCTCATTAAGAATTTCAGTCATTAATCCACTTAGTCATGAAGCCTTACGCTTCTTGGTGTATATTTGAACTTCTTGATCATGATAGGTATCTTCCATTGAGCTGGCAGCCCATGAAACTTTACCTATTGCCCTTATTGTACCACTATAAAAAAAAATAAAAGCATAAGCAATTTAAATAGTGAACTCAATCATCAAGTGACTCTTGTCTAGGTTCTTCTCTTGTTTCTTCATCATCTGTTAAACTTGCATCAATGGTTGTTCCAGGTACATCGTCCCTAAACCAAATATTTTCATCTTCATTAACCGTAAATTGATCAAACATTGGACTTCTTAATTGATCATCCAAGAGCTTTTCTACATCTTCATTCTCTAGATCACCATATATATCAAACAAATCTCTAGGGGTGGTGTTAGTAACAACATACCAATCATCATTTGGGTCTTTTGTATAATACACTTGCTTTACTTGAGATGCAAATACAAAAGAATCATTTTCATAGATCAACCTTCGAAAATTTATGAATACCAATCCAAAACCATCTTGTTTAATTTGAAACCAATTACATTTGAACAACACAATTTTGAAATGTCCATAGTAATCCAATTCAATTATATCTTTCAAAACTCCATAGTAGGTAACATTTTCTACCAATGGATTTTCATCTTTCTTGCTTCTAAACTTGACTGTAGATGAAACAACCATAACCTCTGAATTTTGTGTTTTTCTTTCACAACTTTCAATGACAAACTTGTAGCCATTTATTGCGTATGCAGAAAATCTTCTCGCAATTGTATTTGGCCCTTTAGACAACCATTTAATATCTTCACTAACATCTAAATTCCTTGCTCGATCTTCAAACCATTCATGAAAAGTAAGACATTGATCTTTAGCCTTATTCCATTTTCTTAAACCTTGACGATTGTGACTGAAAACAAATTCTTCATGTTGCCTACATAAAAAAAAAATGAATATGCTATACATGTTAAGTAAACTATAATAAAGTGTAGTAATAATATGTATTCTTGAGTATGCATATCTTCTTACTTGAGAAATGGTTTGATAGCTTCATAATTGAATAACACATATCGATGAGCTTGCTCCCATGTAAGAGGATCCAAACTTGTCATGACTCCATCTCTTATAGGACCATCTAAACTCCTTGCTGGTTTATTGAATTTTGTTTGGATATCGTCATCTAAGTACCTTGAACAAAATGTCAAACATTCATCTGTTATATACCCTTCTGCAATAGAACCCTCTGGATAACGTCTATTACGCACATAGTTCTTTAACTTAAAAAGAAACCTATAAGCATAAAAGTATAAAACTTAAGTACAAATTAAGAAGAATCCTACAAAAGCACAAAACTATAAATCAAATTACCTCTCAATTGGATACATCCAACGGTAATGCACGGGTCTTGAATTCTAGCTTCATATGCTAAATGTATTGATAGATGAACCATTATAATAAAAAAAGATGGAGGGAAAATTATTTCCAATTCGCAAAGAATCAATGCAATTTCAACATCCAAACATTAAAATAATTCAACATTGATAACTTTGGAGCATAAAATCTTGAAGAATGAGCTTAACTTAATTAAAACTCTTGCGACTTCTTTTGGTAAAACTCTTCGTACTACTATTTTAAGTAAGTCTTGCATCAGAATATGAAAATCATGACTTTTAAGCCCTAGAAGTTTTTGCTGCTCAAGTTGAACACAATTAGAAATATTAAACCCATAATTTTCTGGAAGTTTCACTCCTTTCAAGATGCCTCAAAAGATATCCTTTTCTTTTGATGAAAGAGTAAATCGTGCAAGTGGTAACAAATACTTATTTGGTTCTATTTCTATTGGGTGAATGTCCTGCCTTATACCCATCTTTACCAAGTCAAGGCGAGCTTTGATATGATCCTTTGATTTCTCATCTATATTCAATAGTGTTCCAATTACATTTTCACAAATGTTCTTTTCAATGTGCATTACATCGAGATTGTGACAATGCAAATTAGTATCCCAATATGGCAAATCAAATAATATACTTTTTTTTGTCCATGGATCAACATTATTTCTTTTCCTCTTTTGAGGATTTCCAAATAAATTCTCTCTTTCGCCAATTTTTTCCAATATAGTAGAGCCTAATAATGGAACCGGAGCAACTCTAAATTCTTCATAGCCATCAAAACACTTCTTATTTTTCCACTATTTGTGATTGGAGTCCAAAAATCTACGATGACCCATGTAGCACATCTTTTTACTTTTCGGCAAGTACTTGGACCATGTATCATAGTTACACATAAGGCACACCAACTTTCCACTAGTACGCCAACCTGATAGCATAGCATAGACAAGGAAATCACTTACAGTCGAAAGTAATGCAGCTCAAACATTAAAAGATTGCTTACTAGAGGCATCATAGGTTTCAAATCCTTTCTCCCATAACTCCTTTAGCTCATCAACTAGAGGTTTTAAATAGACATCTATGCTACTTTTAGGGTAAGAAGGACCTGGAATAAGTAAAGATAACATCAAATAAGGTTGCTTCATGCAGGCCCATGGAGGTAGGTTGTATGACATTAGAACAACCGGCCAAATACTATATTTGCTACTCATTGTCTTATATGGATTAAATCCATCACTTGCTAACCCAAGCTTCACGTTTCGTGGATCCAATGCAAAATCAGGATGTAGTGAATCAAAAGTTTTCCAAGCAAGTGAATCTGCAGGATGTCTTAATTTTCCATCATTAGTATGACCCTTCTCATGCCATTTCATTGAATCAACAATTTTTGAAGACATATATAACTTCTTGATCCTTGGTTTAAGAGGAAAATACCTCAACACTTTGGCTGGAACCGAAGGAGAAACTACCTTGCAAGAAACTTTCTTCTTAATATTTAGACATCTCTCTTTATATCTAGAAACGCCACACTTGGGGCATGTTTCTTCATTCTCATGCTCTTTCCAAAATAGGATACAGTCATTAAGACAAGCATGGATTTTTTCATAACTACAACCTAACTCTTTGATTAAGTATTTGCAATCTTGGAATGTTATCGACAAAGAAGAGTTTTCAGGAAGCAATTCTTTAAGCAATAGTAGTAACACACTAAAGGATACATCGCTCCACCCATAAAGGTTCTTAATATGGATTAAACGAACAATGATTGATAGTTTTGAGATATCATGTATGCTTCTTGACGAGCATCACGTACTAAATTGTAAATCCTCAGCATTTCTACATCAAACTCTTGATCTTCATCCAAGAAGTCATCAAAATCACACTCAGGCATCATGAAAGTATCGTCTAAAAGTTCATCCAAATTATCATGCATATTAGCCTTTCCTTTATCCACTTTTAAAGATCCACCTTCCCTATGAAAAATCCATTTATCATATCTTTTATCAAATCCATCACAAATTAAGTATTCATACACTTCTGCTCGGTTACTCCAACAACAATTATTACAATTCTTGCACGGACATAAAATTTGATCACCTTGTGCTGCATTACTAAATGCAAAGTCGAGAAACTTGTTTAAACCATCTAAGTACTTGCTAGAAGATCTTGGTTGACACATGCAACTCTTGTCCATGACTCTGGTTTTCTCGTTAATTTTCCTTGATAATTGTTTCAGCTACTATTAAGATAGTTGATGTAAAAGACATAATTGAATTAGATAATTGTTTCAACTTTGTGATCCAAAAATATATCACTCAAAAAATCAATATAAGAAAGAATTAGTACTATCTTCAACTTAAAACAAACATAAGAAAATCAATTTATAAATTTTATTCTTTATATATTATTCAATTTTTTTATTTGATTTAATATGACACTTAAACTTACATCTAAATTTTGAACAAAATATAATAAACAAAGAAGAAAAAAATCATTGACAATTTTTGGGCATCATAAAACAGTCTTCTTATATGATTGTAGAATAACAAATATAAATTTCTTTTAGGTAGGGAACAAGACCTTAGCTAAGTAATTTGTTTTAAAGTAATTGAACTTCTATAATAGAAGCACACTCAATTAGAAGCTGAAAAAAAAATGTACTTATCCCAAATAATAAACACTATTTTTCTTCTCTTTGGAGAGGGCACCAAACTCAACACAGATCCATATTTTATGAGTAACATCATGAAACCGTAGGACCACAATTATACGATTTCCGAGTTGCTCTCCACTTTTAAAACGAGTCAGAAAAATAATGTTTATGATATTTGAACTTTATGTTATACAAACATAACCAAATTGAATACTTCAAAGCAATGATGGTTGACCATTTTGTGTGCAAGTACAGCAAGGCATGGCTGCAATCAAAATCAAACAAATTTCAATATTTGTTATGTTGACATCTCAACTGTTCATCATGGCTCTCTCCCACATAGTAACGTTGGAAGTAACAAATGTAACGTTGATAGACGAAGCATGTGACATGAAGGAAAACACTCTTTGCCACTACACACGTATGCACTAACCTATGTATGTGGAGACAACTTTTCTCAAATTTTTCACCATCAACTAATTAAACATGTAGTTCAATTTTTTATAAAAAAGTTTATATACATTATTTTCGTTAAACTCATTAAAAATCGTTTATTACTAGTATCTAAAATTATTTATAATATAACTTCTTGTGGCTAAGAGAAACTAACGAATAAAGATTATATGGTATCTAAGTCAGCCAAAAGTTAAGACTACAGAAAGAATATAAAGAAAAACTGAGCTTCTCAACAAATAGTAAGACCATGTTTGAAAAAAGTATCAGCCACACTCTGTTTTTGTATCATTATATATATATATATATATATATATATATATATATATATATATATATATATATATTAAAGACTTAGAAAATATTTTGACACAATAGTCATGTGTGATCCTGACGATGAGAAATCTTTTTTAGAAAGAATATGGACCAAGTAAAACTATATTTATACAGAAAGAAATATTAGAGCAAAAAAGTTGGTGATTATAATAGAAAGCACGAGCAAGAGTATGAAGGTGGTAGAGAGAATCTTAAGAACACATACAAACAAAATGAATCTTCCAAAAGAATATACAACACAAAATAAAATTGATATATCACATAGTGACTTATCAGTTTAGCTTTCTAGGATATGCATAGGTAAGTCTTGAAAAATCATGCATCTATCAGCAAAGTTGCTGATAAATTTTTTACAGAACTAACTACATAAGAAAAATAACTTTTCAATCTGAAACAGAGTTCCTGTTGTGTGAGTGGAAAATAAAATAAAACTCACTTAAAATAAATTAAGAACTAAAGTTGAGTGTTTTTTATTAGTATGTGGATATGAAAAACTTTATATAACTAGAAAGGACCACTGAAGACAGAGTTAAGAACTCATATTGAGTTTTTATGACAGAGATAGAGATACTCTTGCACTAACTAAAATATTACTTAATTTGTGATGAGTATGGGACCCAATTACCCTTCTGATTAGTGAAGAGGTAATAGTATGAAATGTAACACAAAGCTCTGTCCAATAATTATTTTTTCCTTGCAATGGATATATGGTCTACTTTTTCAGATTTGGCTCAGTAAAGTAAGTCATATCAATAATTAGTGAAAAAATAATGGCCAATATTTTAACACACATGCATACATGATATTTACCATGGATTTTCTCAATGATAATATATATTATTTATAGAGTTAAGAATCTAATCCTGTTTTTCCTTGTCTGATTCTTTCCTAAAGGGTGGGAATTTTCCTAAAGAAAGAGGAAGTACAACAAGAATAAAGATGAGTGTGGAGGCCCAAAGGTTGGACAATGAAAGTGACATTTATGGCTTCACTTTGAAGAAGCAATTCAGGTGCCATAAGCGTTAATCCCAAGCTATATAAATACACATAAGTTTGAGAATGGTTGATGAATGATTATTCTGGGATCTTCCATGACCGTAAATTAGAAAAATAAGTATATATTAAGCATGATATTTTTGGAAATATAAATTGGTTATAATCTTAAACTTAAACTTAAGCATGAACTATGTACAGTGGTTAGTGGTTGGATTTGACCCTACCCACTTTGAGTATGTATGTATTTATTGATGGCATGTGTTAGTGGATAAAATTTCCTTTTAGGTACAAAAAAAAATGGCTTTTGTCCTCTGCCTTTAACCCACCTAATAACGACAGGACTATGCAAATGGTTTATCATTTTTTTTCCTACATGTAATTCTTGGTTTATGGCTACTCATGCATCTATTACAATCAATAATAACATTCATAATTCAGATAGCATAAAATATCACGAATATTTCCAAGAAGAATTAATCATGAAGATTCTATAATCACCAAACTTGACTCAAATGTTGTCCAAGTTTAAATGCCACGAAGCAATCAAATCCAAAAAACGAACACATAAACACCGTGAATGGCAATAAATTTTGACAAAAAATAATTACTTAAATCATACACGTTACTAGTCACAACATCATAAAGATTGAAGAACCAAATAGATTCTTATCAACTTGATGAAAGATCAAGAGATTCTCTGAAAAAATATTCAAGGTAAACCAAGTTTATGCAGAAATTTTTCCTGTCAATGCCATAGAACATCAATAAGGAAAACAAGAGAAAGAGAATGAGAAAAATGATGATATCCATGAAATGCTTATGAGTCTATGAAGAGAAGATTATGTATAAACAAAACCGCAACTCTAATGGGTGAAACTAAAACGTAAACACTGTATTTTTTTTGTTGTAAATTTCTAAACATAAAGAGAGATCCCATTCCTTCATTTCAGCCTATATATATTGATATGATTGAAGATCAGAAAGGTTAGATACATAGGAAAAACATAACAGTAATAAAAGTATAGCACTCAAAATTAGAGGAAAATTTTCAACAATTGAATTGATTAATCTTCTTCACTAATGTCTGTATCACGCGGTTACATTATCAGTTTCTGATTCAGTCCCTCAGGTGATTATTACTTATACAGATCAGCCACAGAACAGAAACAAAATTATACAAAATTTCTTATTGAAGTACAACTATATTACAATAATCGATTTAACATTCCATTCAAACTGAGATTAAACTAGCAGACAAAACACACACAGGTTTATTTTTCACCCACCCATAATATCTTTAATAACGCAAAGAATACCTCCCTCCTTTGTGATGCCTTCACCGATTTGCCCTAATGTGAAATTAAAACCAATTAATCAATAATTTATTAGTAATAAAGAGATATATTAAAGTTAAAAGGAAGAAATACGAGAGAAGAAGCATTAGAATCTTTAAAACTGAAAGAAACGTGTCGAAAGAAAATTTTTACACACAAATCTGAAGATGGCAATGGCTGCAAGATGAGTCAACGAAGACAAAATCACGTCTCGTAGAATTTGGAAGAAGAAGGAAAACGTTGACAGATTCAGGAGTTTGAAGTGAAAAAGAACGTTGGAGAAGTTGGGAAACAGAAACATGTGAGGTTCGATTGCGATGTATACCCTTAATCTGAAATAATTTTTAATGTTTGTTTTTAAATTAATTATAATATTATTTTAAATTTAAGTTGAGAAACAGAGATATGCGAATTCCATATCCTAAATCTTAAATTAATTTTTAATTTTGTTTTTAAATCAATTATAATATTACTTTAAATTTATTTTTAAATAAATTAAAATATTAAGTTAAAATTGATTTGGAACGACGTATAATTTAAATAACCAAAAACAATGTTTAAGGTTGGTTGTTAATTTAAATATTATTAAATAAATTATAATATTACTTTAATTTATTTTAAAATAAATTAAAATATTACTTTAAAATATTAAATTTTAAATTAATATTAACTATTTCAATGTTATAATAAAATTAGTGTTATCATTTTAAAATTTTACAATTAAGGTAAAAAAATGAAAATGAATTACTTATTTACAGTAACATTTATTTAAAAATGTTACAATATCATAATAACAATATTTATAGTAACATTTTAAATTAGTTATGGTAACATTTTTTAAAAAGTATTATTATAGTTATTTATAAGGTAACATTTAGGATAAATGTAACAAAAAAATGTTACTAAATTTAATAAATCCTGTATAGAAGGATGTGTTCTCCTTTATTTTGTCAAGCATAATGAAAATTACTTATTCATAATTTTATTCAAATTATTCATTTTGTTAATGATAAAGTACTCCCTTTATTTGAAACGTGTCTTGCCTTTATTGCAGATACTATATCACGCCTTAGTTGCAGCCATAAGTTCTTATGAGTCCGTTTTTAGAAATAATAGTTGTGTCCTGTGCATTTCCATTTCATTTTTACGACACATCCTCGGATGTTTCTATTGCTAATATGATACAACTTTCCTTTGAGAAATATCCTAGATAAGGACATCGGGAAAGAGAGAAATAATAATAGACGAATATGAGTCACATAATCAACATATAGAAATTCATTCATGTCATTAAATAGCTTAAACTTTTGGGAAAGTTGATTGTGGGTGAAAGCTATATATATCCTTTGATATCATAAACTAACCTTGTTCCCAGGATGTCTTGCCAAATGAAAAGCCACGCATGATCAAAGGGCTTGGACTATTTCTTTATTGAGTTGGAATACAATTTATTGTGCTCAAAACTGATATCAACTTTACAAAGGAGATTATCGTGAAGGATATTTTTTATTCAACGTTAATAGCTAATTCCCATTTTCATTTGCTCAATATCCCTAATTTCATGATCTATTGTGTTATGGAATTTGGATGGTTTTTGTGATGGTTGCTTTGGCTTTGCTAACCAATGTGTTTTCCATATTTCAATGCTTTTCTTACAATCTAACCTGTTAATATTATTACGAAAGGTTTATTTTCTCTACATCCCTAATTGCTATAAATGACGTTGGAACATATTTCTTCGGTTTCTATTTTGGGAGAACACCTCTGATCGAGCTTTCTCCAAACAAAACATATTTTGTTGTTGCCGAAGGCTATTCAGTAGAAATGCTTTTTTGGACTAGGTGCGTCTCTAGTTTAAGCATGTTACTGGTTATTTTTCAATCAACGTGGAAACTAGAGTATTTTGTTTCATTTCAGTTCTAATGTCGCACACATCTAAGTCAAATATATTACATTTCACTCTGTCCATTGCCCATTAGCGTGTTTTGTTGTAAAATCATTTGCAATGTTTTCATTATGTAGATATTGAGGAACCTGAGCAACTAATTTTATACGCAAAACTCAGACATATATTGCAAGAAAGGTGTTTATGACAAGTTCATTCTACACTTAATATAAGCATGCTTCAATTGGTGTTTTATCTGTAGACGAAGATTCTGTTGGAACAAGTCGTGTAATTAGTATATAATTTTTTTAGACCTTTTTGTTAAGTGTTGAATTATATTAATTTAAAAGTGTAACGACCATTACATGTGAGACTACTTCTTTTAAATTGCATTTTTTATTAGATGATGTTTTTCAAATGGTGATTAGATATATATACCGATGACAGGGAGTGTCAGTAATGGTAAACAAGAAAAAAATTGAATTTCCGACAAACTTACCGACAAATTATCTTAGTCTAAATTACCAACAGATGTATCCTTCGGTAAGGTCATCAATTGAAGCAGAAATTGTGTTAGCCGTCAATAAGGTCATCAATTGAAGCATAAATTGTGTTAGATGTAAGACCCGCGATATTTAATTAATTAAATAATTAATTAATTAATAAATACGGGTAGTGAGAGTCTTTATGATATTTAATGTTGATTTATGTGATATGGAAAAGTACCAGTTTAAAGGGTTGAGTAAAGAGTATTTGGGTTCAAGTCCTTGTATGCCCTTTATGTGTTATTTAATTGATTATTAGTATTATTTTTAATAATATGCACGATCGTGATGAGTTAGGTTAAGGGTGTTGGACTCGTAATTTTGACGTCATTAGTTAAATTGTGTGTGTATAAATAAATTATGCATTATTCATCTCTGTACGCATCTCAAATTTTTGGTTTTTAGGGAAATTTCCAGAAACCACTTGGTGGGCATTCAAAGCCGCCAAGCAACGCATGTGATCAAACTCAGGTTTTGGGTTTTTGTTTTGAATCGCTTGGTGGCGAAGAACTGTCGCCAGGTGACGTATGTAGGGTTGTTGTGTTTTGGTTGTTTTTCTTGGTTTTTGGGAACTTGAGGGACTCATGGAAGTCTCTATAATCTGGGATGCTGGACAAATATACCAATTGTATGGTGATAACCTATAATTTCTATTATTCAATGGAGATTGATATATGTAAGTATTAGGGTTGAAAATTTGGAGGATTTATGTTATGAAACAGATTGCGTAATCAAGTGTACATGGAGATAGAAACTGGGAACAATGATAACATCTCTACGGTATAAAGTGACTTTGGCATATTGTAGTAGGCATAGGATGACTTTGGTATTTCAAAGGGATGGTATAGTGGAATTGATAAATAAATTTGGGAATTAAAAAGATTAGTAAGACCGTGGAGTATTGGTTACCATTCATTGAAATGGGATGTAAATAAATGGCCTTACCGTGGGGAAATTTTAATGGTCTATTAGAATCTTAGTGCACATAAAGAGAAAACTAGTAAACTCGTGTACTAGTGTAGCGCCTGGCGGTAAAGTTGACCCGCCATGCGATAGTTACAATTACAGTAGCTTTGGGAACGCGTGGCGCCTGACGGAGTTCGTTCCACCAGGCGATAATTGCATAGGCAGTAGGTGTAGTGATGCTTGGCGCCTAGTGGTACGTGTCCCCCGCCAGGCGGTCTGGAGGCGTGTTTCGCTTGGCGGCTCAGGAGTAGCGCCAGGCAATATTGTAGAGGCAAAAACTGTGTTTTACTTACTTTGGATGTGCATGGTCTACAAGACTTTGATGATATCTTGAAGGTCGACTTGCTGGTATTCCTTGAGTTGTGGCTCGGGATAGGGGTTAAGTACGTGGCATTCCTTGAGTTGTGGATCGGAATGGCATCTCTTGAGTTGTTGCTCAAGATAGCAGATAAACATGAGGAACTCTTGAGTTGTGGCTCAGGTTGGCGAGTGTTGTCGGTGTGAGTATGCGAGTTGTGGCTCGTACATATGGGTCTAAATAGATTGCCCTCCTCAGTATGTGGTTGACGAGTTTGGTAATCTTGGGACATTACGAACTATGTTCGTATTGGGAACTCCACTTGGCATTACAGAGTACGGTTTGTAGCTGGTTTCCTGCACGTGCTCTACAAGTTGTGGCTTGTAGGTGGGGCAGCAAGACATCCTAAGATATTCATCTAAAGACGTAGATCATGGATGACATGGTGGTTTCCATGTGATATGGAATCAAAGGATGTAATTTCTTTGGTGTGTTTGTATGGATATATGTTATATATATATATATATATATATATATATATATATATATATATTGTTTTAACTGTTAGCTCACCCTATCTGCCTGTGTTTTGCAATGATCGTGGACGCGGTACACAGGAGTAGAGGATGTTGTAGGTGGATCTAGTGAGGCTTAGAGCCGAAGCGGGGACTAGTCTGAGAGAAAGATTTATCAGAGTTTGGATGATTTTACTATATTTTTGAATAAATTGTAAACTTTACCGGTTATGGATATTTATGTGAATTTTATAAGCATGGATTTATGGTTATTTACAATGTAATAAGGTTTTAAATTTCCCGCGTTTTGGGGAAATGAACTGAAATAAAGGAGGTATATTTATTAATTTTTATTTTATTATTTAAAATCCGTAATATCCGGACGGGATGTTACATTAGATGTCATTAATTTCATCGTAAGTTACTTTCTCATTTAATGAAGGATATGTTCCGTTAGTAATGGCTCGATAATATCTAAAATCATTTTTAGTTTCCCCCCTCTTGTTTTCATTTCACTAAAAGCTAAACCTCATACACATGAGCCCTAAAATTCTCCTCCTCTATTGGGCGTTGCCGCTGTTCATCGTGTCATTGTCGGCACTCACCGTAGTGTCTCTGGTTCCTGCCGTCAAGCGTCTCCCCTTCCTGCCCTCAAGTTAATATGTGTAAGGGTTTTTTCTTCTCTTCTCTTTTCCTTTTTGCAATTGCCTAATCCTTTTTGCAATTCCTCTTCTGCTTTCATGACTAAAGTCTTCGTTAGTTGAGGGAGGCTTGGTATCGGGGAAAATTTTGAAGTTGTTGTCGCTCCGGTCGTCGCGGGTCCCTGTTATGGTAATTGGTTAGGGTTTTACGGGTTTAGCTCATTTAAATAAATAATTGGGTATGATTGTGAATTCGTTGTGAACTGGTTGGGTTTTCACTATGTGTTTGGTGTATATTTTTGGTGATGGTGTTGTTGTGTTTGGGGTGTGACAAGTTTTAGCTATAGGGGCTTTTGGGGTTGCTGCACTTTTATTCCACCATGTAATTAAAATGCACAAGAGATTTCATAAAAATTGTGTTCTAAATATCCTTCATGTAAGATCCGCTAAATTTAATTAATTAAATAAATAATTAATTAATAAATGCGGGTAGTGGGAGTCTTTATGACATTAATTATTGATTGATATGATATGGACAACTACTAGCTCAAATGGTTGAGAGTATTTAATTGTGTGAGAGGACTTGGGTTCAAGTCCTATGTATGCCATTTATGCGTTATTTGATGTTTTATTATTGGCAGAGGAAACCCTAGCTGAAGGGGCTGAAAAACAATCCATAATGGACTTTGAATGGCAATTAAGTTAGCTTAATACCAATTCTCATTTTTCTCTTCATCATTGCTAATTAAGGCACTTTTTAGTGGGAATTAAGGGAGAGAGAAAGTGTTTTGGCGCTTGCCATTGGAGAGCATTGTGACTAGTGAAATTTCAGAGAGAAAATATGGTTCTTGGGTGAAAAGAATAGCTGAATTGTGGTGCCACTAAGGAGACCATTGGTGATAAAAAGAGAAGCTCTAAATTATCAAATTTTAAGCAAGGAATCCAGGTTAGGGGAGCTTTACACGTTAATCTTTACGTTAAGCATGAATTGCATGATAAGTATGTGATAATTATACATGAACCTCCTTCTGTTCTGTCAACTTTCATGTTTCTAGAAATTTCCAAAAATCACCTAGCAAGCTATAGCCGTCAAGCAACACGTACATGCTGGCCTAATTCTGGGTTTACGACGCGAGCCATGTTGGCTCGATTTTGAGGTTTTGTGCGTTCTGGGATGATTTTGATAAGAAGGAAAGCAAGTGTTAATTGTTAAGGGATGATATGATGTTGTGCTTCATTAAATTTAGTATAATTGATGGTTAAATTAGATAGAACAGTGTGAATGAAATTTTAGGGTTTTGAAATTAGGGATTTGGGATTGATGAGAAATTGAGGTGCGATTTACATTGAGAAATTGTAGGCTCACGATTAAATTGATATTACATAGCCTAAGATGAACGTTGGCCTGTTGAATGATGGTAGTGAACCAAGGAACTCATTCTGGAAAAACTTGGAGGCTTGGGAAGTTGATTTGCGTAGTGCGAGAAGAGTTCTGGGAACTCTAGAAATTATGCATTTCCTGGCGACAACCTGTGTGTCGCTAGGCGCCATGACAGGAGGAATGGAAGTTGGTGCTATGAGGTGCATATGAAAGGCTGGGGTTCAGTTGGAACCAATTTTCTTTAATTAATTGGAATTGTGGATTATTGGATGGGAATTTAGGGTGACAAAATTGACAAAAGAAAAGAGTAGAAATTGATTTTAGGTGTGACTTGGTAATTGGAAGGATACTAGACTGAAAATAGTACCTACATGGGTTGGATAACTAGTACCAGGCACAATTATTGAAAATAGGAGAAACTAGGGACTGGGCAATGTTAAGGGGCTGTATGAGATAACACATAGTATGTGTAATGGTTAACAATTGGGAAATAATTGGTACTAGATGTAAAGGAAGATGTTGTGCTTAAGAGGAAGAAGTTACCTTGGTAATGAAATGAGTGCTGGTAGAATAAAACAGTAAGAAATGTGATGATAATTAGAATTTGCCTAAGCGAATATGAGTAAATAAATGTAAAAGGGTAAGTGAGTGCCAATGAGTCCAATATATGGTCTTGGAAGTACTAAATAGAGGAGTAATAGATACTCTAAAGGTGTGCAATTACGTGACTAAGGTTAGTGATTGAATGAAGTGCAGTAAAAACAAGAATAGAGGTTGTACTGGTGTGGCGCCTGGCGGCGGGGTTCAACTCGCCAGGCAATAGACAGTGTTCCAAAGGGGCTGCAGTACGTTAGGCACCTGGCAGTGAGGAATGTCCTGCCAGGCGATGGTGAAGAGGTAGTGAACTATTAGGCGCGAGGCGCCTGGCGGTACACATCCCCCGCTAGTCGGTCTGGAAGCTTGATCTGCCTAGCGCCTAGTGTGCTACGTCAGGCGATACCGTGAAGCAAAGGTGTTTTGCTTGCTTTAATGTGCGTGGTCTACAAGGCTTTTAGGATATCTTAAAGGTTAACTTGCTGGTGTTCCTTGAGTTGTGGCTCAAAACCTATCCCTTGAGTTGTGGCTCGGGATAGGGGTTAAGCACGTGGTATTCCTTGAGTTGTGGCTCGGAATAGCATCTCTTGATTTGTGGCTCGGGTTGGCAAGTGTTGCCGGTGTGAGTGTGCACATTGTGGCGTGTACGGATTGGGTCCAGTAGATTGCCCTCCTTAGTAATAAGCTGACGAGTTTGGTAGTCTTGGGACATTTCGAATGTGTTATGGAATCAAAGGATAGATTTCCTTTGGTGGGTTTGTGATATATGTATGTGCTTGTATATATGATTATTTTATTGTTAGCTCACCCTATCTGCTTGTGTTTGGCAATGATCGTGTACGCGATACGTGTGAGCAGATGATGTTGTAGGTGGATCTGGTGAGGCATAGAGCCAGAGCTCGGCTAGTTGGGAAAGGAGTTTATCCAAGTTTTTATTATGTTTTGAAGCAAGTGTAAACTTTTGAATTACCAGACTTGGATTATATAATTGAGTTTTATATAATTATTTATGATTGTTAACGTTGTTTTCTACCTTTTATTGATGTTAAGTTTCGTGAATAAAATCAACTTTTACATAACTTTTATCTTGTTTAATCCTCTAGCTTATGTTGTTTTTGCATTGTTTCGTATTTTAGTTGTTTTATACTTTTTTACTTCTAATCTCTATTATGAGTGTGTGAAATAAAACAATAGGAAACAGTTCTGGTGGAGGAAAACAATCTCAAACTCAAGAAAACATGATTAGACATGAAATATTGACTTTTACATAAATAATCATGTCTAGGGGCACCGAGATCAAGTCCAGCACTGCAAACATGGAGAAAGGACTCATCTATATGTATATATTGCCTTGGACCACCCTTGGAAGGCAAAAAAAAAAAGACCATTGGACGCCAGGGTCACTCGCTGGGCAAGTTGGTGGCTCGCTGGGCGAAATGACTGATCAAAACTTATTTGAGTCGTTGGACGAACATATGGCTCGCCCAACGAGTTACATGTTTGAGAACGTCGATTTTAGGCCTTGCTGGACGAGAATATGGTTATTTAATCATGTTTCTACGAGAGTATTAGGAGATTCCTCATTTTTCACGAATATAAACACTTTGGGTGCTTGGGAGAGACTCTTGGAGGCTATTAGGGGTGTTGGAAAACTCTCCCTTCTCTTTCTTGGATCTCCTTTTTCATCCATGGAGGTTTTACCCCTTTTGGGTTTGAGAGGATGATGGGCGACAAAATTGGAGGAGGAGATGCGAATGGGAGGCGCAAATGGAGCATGAAGCAGTATTCAAGAACCTTGGGAGATGGATTGTTTCTACTTTATGGTTCCAATTTCTTCCCTATTTTTCAATTTTGTAAAACCTTAGGTTCTCCACCATGGAGAGAAATTTTTATTTGTTGAGATTAGATGTAAAACATTGAATTCTTGTGTAAAATTGTGTTGTTAATTTATATGGTTTTCCAATTCATGTTAGTATTTGATTTCCATGCTTAATGCATGTTGTGGTTTAATCACCCATGGCTTGTTTGTGGTTCTTGAGGTGTTGGAAAACATCTTTAGAATCTAGATTTGAAATTAAATACCTAATGGATGCTTGTATCTAGGAATAGAACTTGGTTCATTAGTAATCTTAGATTCTTGAAACTAATGCATGATTTCACTTGTTAAGGATTCAAGGAATTGAAACTTGATGAGTGATCATAGGCTCAAAGGCTCTAGGAATAGGATTTGAGTATTCTTGTGAATTGATTTTTACATGAATATGGAATTGGGATAATTTAGAATGCATGAGAATGAAATGGTTGAAGTCTAATCTTGACAAATTGTAAATACACTATGTTAATTTCTTATTGCACACCAACTGTTTCATAAAATACAAAAAGAGTTTCTTAGTATTTTTGTGAACTTTGTGTCTAATTGAGTTGCAAATTGCGAGAGTTGTCATGCATTGCACAAGTCCCTTGGGAGAGAACGATAAAATACTTATTACTTGCTATGTGCGACCGGTGCACTTCCCGTGTTGGTTTTTCACTAACAATGATAAAACTTTCAATGTTTAAACATTGGAAAACTTTAAGAAATTCACAAAATTAAGTAAAGACTTTGGGGAATTAGATGATAAATTGATAATTTAACATTTTCATCATATTCATACTATGACATACACAATGTATTCTTTAGATTTTAGAACATTAAAAATTACATAATACATGTCTTTTCCAGTTATACAAGAATTTGAAATGTTAATGCAAGAGTCCATAAAAGAAGTAATTAATATACATAAGTGCAAGTTTTTTTTTTAATTTTATGCAGGCTTGCGGACTGGCCCGCGCGGGCCTATGCGGGCTCACTACCCTGATTCGCCCCGTGTTTTTTTCGTGGGCCTACGGGCTGGCCCAACGGGTCAGGCCCTAATTGCCACCCCTAATTAGAATCATAAAACTTAAGTTAAGGTTCTTCATGCTAAGAAATCTACCTAAAGAAACATGACTAAGCAACCCATTAGGCTATATTTCACTTAAGCAACCTAAAACAATAGATCTTGGCAGAATATTCCTTTTTGCAATCATGGGAATTTTTGTCTGTAGTGAACCAACACAAGACTCACCTAATTTTAGTTTTTAATTCATGCTCAAATTTCTCTTTGAATGCATCTAAACTACTTACCAAATTGCTCAAAGATCTATAACGGGAAAAAAAAGACTAGAATTAAAGCTAACTATACAAAAATGTAGCATGCAAAATATCAAGTATCCAAACCTAGACATGCTCCCTAAAGTAGGCTAAAACTAAAACTACACTAAACATGGCAACAAAATTTGGAGGTAACTAGCTTGACAAGTTCTAAAATACACTAACACTGTCAAAATGTATTCACTTCCTAAAATTGGACCTTACAACCTAATTTCACTATCTAAAGCCAAGACACCAATCTAAAACTACTCTACAAATCAAGAAATCTTAATGTGCAAGCAATTTATGTAAGAAATTGTAAACAAATTGTGCAATTAATTTTTAAGTGTTAAAATAAAGATATGGATCAACTCAAGTTTTTAAATCTACATAAAACTCAACATTTCACTAACTAAAACATAAACTTCAAGTTAGACTCATCCAAAATAGGCTAAAAGTTCAAAATTGAACTAAGCTAGAATTTGGAAATGCTAAGGAACTAGGTACAAGCATTATAAGTGGTATATAAAGGATAAAAACAAAACTCAAAGTTAGGAACGTTAACAAAAATTAAATATGTCAATAACAACCTAGAAACTACACATCTTAACAACTAATTAGAGGAAAGTAATAGGCTAACCTTAAACAAGCAATAATCTAAGTAGACTACTTCCTACAAGTTTAAAAGTGTCAAAAAGGTCTATAATTAATATTAACAGCTGAAAAGTATGTTGAATGAAAAATATTACCTATCCAAACATAGTTTGACTTAGGTTCTTCCAATTAGGACAGTGATGAGTTTGGTCACTCTTCGGAAATCTTACCCAATAAGTGAGATATATCCCCACAATATCATGCGTTTAGGAGCATCTCTCTGTTTTCATTGCCTTCCATATTGGACTTAAGTAATAATAGGTTTATTACTTAATTCCCATGTTCTTTCACTATCACAGATGTAACATTGTCCTGCTTTTCCTTGTCACAGAACATGGGCGATGTTCCTAACTACCGTCATTGGGTGTAAGATCATTGCTATAGTGGTAGGAGAGGCTTCAAGGACTCTTTTGTGATAGGAGTTGAATAGTTTATCCAGACAACTCATCAATATAAATATTATGCTCGTGAGGGAGGATTAGATGTTCATGCATCAAGTGCGGATGTACTCATATTTTGAAAGATGAGGAGGTTAAAGTTCATCTATACAAAAAAAGGATTCATGCTAGATTACTGGATTTGGACATTTCACGGTGAAGAAGTGCCTTTGTTTATTTGGTTGAACATGAAATACGTTTTCCTACTTCAAGCATGGTTGTACATACCTCTAAGATGAATCAAGCAATGTATATGTAAGAGATGTTGAATAATGCTCTTGGCCAACATGCTTTATTTGAACAAGCAGAGGATCGTCGTTTAGAAGAGTCTGCAAATGAATTCACTTAGAGATTTTACAATTTATTGGCAGAGGCAAATGAACATGTATTTGAAGAGGTAAAAGAGTCAAAAATTTTAGTATGCATTAGACTTTTGGCCTTCAAATCCAACTGGAACGTTCCCAACCAAGCATTGGACCAGATGGCAAAACTCATTTTAGATTTAACACCACTAAATAATCCTTTTGGGAAAAAATTATTATGAAGTTGGGATTAGAGTCTAAGAAGATTGATTGTTGTGTGAATGATTGTGATGGCCATGATAATTGGAGTCTAAGAAAGAAAGATGAAGAAGATTGTGATGGTCATGATGATTGTATGAGAACGGTGATGAGTGCATGATGATACTGGTTTTTTATCAGAGTTGTGTTGTGATAGATGAAGTTGATAGTTAATGCATATTTTGTTTTCAAGCATTCAAGCAACGATAGTGAGCACAGTATCATTATCATGAATCGGTAACAAATCAAGCATGGAAAACGCAACACAACGTCATTCATTCAAAAGACCAAACAGTTTCACATTAATTTAAACATTCAAGTACTGGTGTTTACCTCTTGTAGCCGCCCCTTGCGTTGTTTGTTGTTGGATGATTCTTCTCCTCCCAATCTCAGTTGCTTCATGTCTTTTCTCCTTTATAATGAATTTTCTGAGATCTCTCCCCCTAACCTATGAATCTTAGTTTTTCTTTTATTATGTAGTTCCCTCTTTTTGTTTTGTTCTCTTTTTTCTCTACCCCTTCCAACCTTGAGACGTGAGATAAGGCTGAAAGTAGATGTTGCTTCCTGCTCCTTCAGCCATCATAACCATGGCTAGCTAGCTACCACACGTAATTCCCAATTAACGTACAAAAGCAAAGTGTGGCATAGCTTATGCACCTCTGAACCTCTTGTTCTTATATTTTTCTTTTTTTTCTTTTTTTTTTCTTTTTTTTATATACATATTTTTTGAAAAAGGAATAAAATGAAATAAAATAAAAAAAGTAAACAAAATATGATTAAAATTAAAATTAAAATTAAAATAAAAAATAAAATAAAATAAACAAGATAAAGAAACCAAGATTAAATAAAATAAAACAAGATAAAATTAAATTATAGTTAAAATGAGATGAAAGTAAAAGTAGGAATATATCCATACTCAAATCAATGTTCACTACCTTTTTTTTATTATTCCCTCCTCTTCCTAATTATTTTCTAAAAACAAAATTATTTCTTATCCTGACGAAATTGGGTGTTGACAATAACTCATTCTTTTGTTATAAGCAAAGGAGTTGGGACGAACTACTCATATTGGTGAGGTATTTTAACAAACTCATATGCGTAAAGGAACTGACCAGTTTATTGATGAAAGATCTCGAAGGACATATGTAAGCAAATACTTTAATTTTATTGTAAAAAAACTTTAATTTGTATCATATTTAACTAATTTTTCATTATTTTATTTAATAGGAACAATTTGAAAATATACTTTCATAGGTCAAATCTGAACAAGGCTCATGTGCTGGTGGATCAGAGGAGAATACCTAGAGCTGTCAAAATGGGTTGGAACTCGCGAGCCAACCCGACTCACCACGGGTTCGGGCCGGGTTGGGTTGAAATTTTTTTACAAATTTTAATACGAGTTGATTTTTGACCCAACTCATCTAGAACCCGGCGCACCCGAGTTGACGCTGTGGTGAGCCGGGTTGGCTAACCAACCCGCAGAGAAAAGGGTCACAGAAGTGTTTTTTATTAAGTTGGGTTTTGCATTTGGGTCATGTTAGGTTGTTTTTCTTAACTAACACATCAATAATTTGTATTTTTTTTATTTTGATTTGTATTTGGATTGTATTAAAGTTTATTTAGATTTTAATTAGAATTAGAATTTAGTTTTGACTTAAAATAAAATAAAAAAATTGTATTTTTTTAATTAAGTGAACCTGTGAGCCAACCTGTTTAACCCGCCAACCCGTGGTGGGCTGGGCCGAGTTCAATTTTTTTTTGACTCGCTAAAAAGTGAGCTGGGTTGGATTGACTCACTAAATCATCAACCCGTGATGGATCAAACCGGGTCGGGCCGAGTTACCCGTTTTGACAGCTCTAAGAATACCATTGATGATCCTGCTACAAATGATATTATTGGGACAAAGTGTTGGGTTGAGGTTGTCGGTGAAAAGAATAAAGAAAGAATATATGGGACAAGACAACTTGCAGGTGGAATAGCAGCCTGAAGCCCCAATCTTCTACCTCCACTTCTAGTGTTGAATAAGTTACCTACCTAAAACAACGACTACAAGAAACTCATCAAAAAATAAAAGTAATTGATCAGTGATTGCAAGAAAATGATCAGGCTTATGCAAAATTGAAAGGTCAATTTCAGTCGTTACAAAATATACTCCTGAAATTGATGCCTCCTGACCAACAAGTCCTTGGACAAGCTGTATCCAACCTAACATAGTCTCAACAATAGCCTACACATGCCCAATCTACACAAGTCCAACCAAGCCCATAGCAGCCCAGCCAAGTGCAGCCCAACCTAGTTCCAAACCCTGAAAACCCTACTGATTCTGATGACTATGCAGATTATTAATGTTTCTGACTTTTGAAATTTATGTTTAGAATTAGTATACCTTGGATATTTTCATTGATTACTAACAATTTTATGTTTGATTATGTACGATGAATTTGGAAGTTTATTTTTGAATATTTGATATGAATTTTTGTAATTGACCGGTACGTGTGGTTTGGAATGTTTATGCAGGTTTGATTATGTTTGATTGTGTGTGGTAAAGGAGAAAATAAAACTGATTTTGTAGCCACAATTTACTTTATTGCAAGATTTACCGACGGATATGTTTGTCGATAACTACCAACCACAGACATCCATCAAATAATTACCAACAGAAATATTCGTCGATGATTACTGACTAACGTTTTACCGACTGATTTTTGCCCGTCGAAATTCTGTTAGTAAAATCATATTTTCGATGGATATTTTTCATTACGGACGGAATGTGACTTTTGGTAATTAGTGATTTTTTTTATAGTGTACAAGTTAAATCTAAACCAGAATTCAACAATTTATTGAAGGGTTCGTAGTTTATTTTCTTTGTTAAATTGTTTCTTCGTTCAATTCTGATTTTCATACTTTCAATTCATAAATTTGTGATGTCACTCAATTTTATAATATTTATAATATTTGCATAGACTATTGATTCATTTTAGTTTAATGTTGAAGAAGAAAATCACAAAATATGAATTCAAAAGTTATTCTCGTTATTGTTCATTATTTATGTTAATTGGGTTAAGTAAATTAGAAATTTTCATTTTACTTTTGTTAATCTTTCACTTTCGTATTTCAACTAGGACAATTGGGAGGAAGATTAAGTTTTTGTATAAATATTACTTGACTAAAGGTTTATAAGTGGGTATCTTATTTATTGCATGCAGTTTGAGTGGTGCAAGGTGTTGTTCCAATTCCTAACACTATCTTTTTTTTTCTTCTAGTAAATTCTTAACATTTTTTTTCTTTTTCATGACATTTGTAAAATTCAAGATAACATTTCATCCAAGAATCCTTCGAAGAATCATTCTAAGAGTTCATCAAAGAGTTATTCCTTGGTGCCTAGACGAAAATATCCTCCAACCTAAGGAAACTGGCCTTAGATTTTCATCAAACTTTGAAGGAGAACCACCAAGACCAAGTCACAACTATAAAACAATATAAAATATGATATATTCATATCAAATATTACAAAGAGAATTAAAATTAAATACAACAATTAATGCCATTACTATAGTGTGACATATATATTCAGTATAGTAGATTAATGCATTCCTAGGAGTCGTTAAAAGTGTTTTTTAGACACACTTTGATTAAGTGAAATTACTAAATGAATTTAGCATTATTTTATTGGTGCGACATTCATGGGATCATCAATTCATGTGACTTTTTGTATTTTTGGTAAATGAATGAGAAAACAACATTATTGGATTCTCAAAAGACGTAGAAGGGTGTCATTTAGAGTGAATGCCCACCCTGAAGTCTTTGTCAGTAATAAAAATTTTGCTTTAGTAAATGCAATTAACATAGTTTCTTAATGAAACTTTTAACCTTTGTCCATTTCACATGACTAAAAATGTTAAAACAAAGTGTAAAAGTTTAGTGGATTTTGTAGAAACATGTCTCAAATGCATGGGGAGGTGTGATGGTTATGCAAGTAGTGTGCATTCCAAGGGTGTGTTCAACATTTTAAAACTGTTTGTGTAATTATTAGGACATAGTGAGCACATGCTTACGTTAGAAAAGTTAGTAGACATTTCAACTTTAGATTAGATCCTAAGAAATATTTGAATGAAATTTGTATTTGGGTGGATCTCTTGACGACAGATGGTGAAGATATTTATTGTATCACAAATTTTAGCTTTATGAATATTTTTTAAGTTCATGTCTTAATATGTTTAATAGTACTTTTCGTCTGATCATCACTATTCACTTATCAAACTTAATGGAAAAATGTATGATGTTTTATCCTCTATCAAACAAAACATACTCATTATTTATACAACGTCTATCAAACATAACTTCATATTTTATGCTTTGTTATATTTAAATGCTTAATGAAAATAATAAGAGAATTGGACTTTTACTCTAACAATATATAATGGGAACAATATATTATACTAACTTGACTTAGGACAACCTAGTGATACATTGCACACCAAACCTGTGAAGTTGGACCTTTTTGTCTTTGATAAACAACAATTGCCAATAAAAGAGTGTTGAATTTGTCAATGCACTTTGGTCTAACATTTGGAAACATAAAAGAGGATATTAATGTAAATCAACAAAAAATATCATATTTGTCTTCATCCATTTTTCCTTTATTTTCATCCAAAACAAAGTGTAGATTTTCTATTTCTCAAAAGGTATTTGTTCTTAAATCATGTTTATGAAATACTCATACATAGACTTGCAATACAATCATGTAACTACTAATACATTTGTAAGAAATTTCTGAAACAATATGAATCGAAAATTACTTTTTCTCTAGTAGATAAGAGTAAATAAAATATGGCAACCAAAATGTTAAAATGAGTCAACAAATTGGGCAAAAGTTAGAAATATGTTACATGAAATATAGACAAAATTCCTTATTCGAATCATAACCTTCTTAACTACATGAAATGATGACTGAAGAAATATATTCATTGAAATACACTAAAGTGAAAATACATGTTGTGTCAATTAACTGAAGTTCTCTTGACCTATCATATCGAATATTTTGTTGGCCACAACTATCACCATGGTCATAAGAGTTTTGTGCCTCATGAAGCAAGTATTGACTCTCCCCGAAGTCTTTCCTGGTATTGATCCAAGGGTGTTTCTCCATAAGATTTTAGTCCCTCCAATATCATTGCCACTTCCTTCATACCATGCCTTTCTTCCCCTATAAGCTTCAAACACCTGGAAGCAAGAATAGCAACCTCCATAATCTCCTGCTGGTTATCTTCATCCACAAGACCCATTTGAAGAACATCAAACAAACGATCCTCTTTTAATCCATGCAGAAAGTAAAATGTAAGACTTCGTTTCTCTTCTGCCCTGTCAAAAGAGAAAGGTTTCTCTCCTGTTAACAGTTCTACAAGCACCACACCAAAGCTATAGACATCACTTTTTTCTGTCAATTGACTTGATTGCATGTACTCTGGATCTAAATATCCAAAGGTTCCTTGAACAATTGTTGCTATTGCAGTTTGGTCAAGTGGAACAAATCTTGAAGCTCCAAAATCAGAGACTTTGGCAGTGTAAGTGTCATCTAAGAGTATGTTAGCAGTCTTCACATCTCTGTGGATGATGGGTATAGAAGCTGCTGAGTGTAGATATGACAGAGCTGCGGCTACTTCTGTAGCTATCGTTAGACGTGTTTTCCATGACACATTGAATTTCTGGCCTTGGTTATGTAAATATTCGAAAAGGGTGCCATTGTTAACAAATTCATAGACTAGTAAAGGAACTTCTGTCTCAAGACAACATCCTAAGAGTTTGACCACATTCCTGTGATTAATCTGTGATAGTATAATGACCTCATTGATGAATTGTTCTACCTGTCTCTGATCCACTATTTTGGACCTTTTGATAGCTACAACTTTGTTATTTGAGAGAAGTCCTTTGAAAACTGTACCATAACCTCCTTTACCGATGATTAAGCTCTCGTCAAAATTTTTGGTCGCTTTATTAAGTTGTTCTACACTAAAAATTGTAGTGATTTTAGACGAGTCTTCTATTTTGGAGAGTTGTTGTCTCAAAATGATACCTCCATTCTGCTGAAAAAACTTGTGCTTTAATTTTAAGACTTTCCTTTTCTGGTACATCAAGTACAACCAAGAAACCCCTATAAACTTAACAGTTAATCCTACGCATGCACCTGTTACCAAAATATGAATATGAATAAAGCAATTATACAAGAGTGATATAATTTTAATAACCCAACTTTTTTTATATAAGAAAATATAGTTTAATATCTTTTAAAAAAATAAAATGTTCTCCGACTAACACTATTAAAATATAAATCCCAATGAATACACTTCCGATGAATGATTAAGCAAGGGAAACTGCAACCTCGAGTAAATGCCTTGGTCGAGGTTTTAACTCTGGATAACGTAAAATCAAATATCCATTAAAATAATTTTTTTCTTACCGTGAACATTTACTTTAATAACACTAGCGTAACACAGGCGCTATCGCGCCTGTGTGTATGTACTTTTTAAATATGTGTGATATTATATTAGTATGTGATAATATTATAATGTTATTAAGTTAAAAATAAAGAAGAAATATATCAGAACAGATAAAAATAAAGTGAAATATATCAAAACAGATAAAAGAATAACCATTGATAAATAAAGAAGAAGAGAAGAAGCATAGACATCCGATTTTATAAAAAATTTGTAAAAGTAACGATCAATTTTTAAAAATTTAATAAATTATTATATTTAAAGGGTAAAATCGGTATTTTGAAAAGTGGACACAAAAAGGGGAATCCCCTTTATATATTGTTATAGATAATATTATTTTAAGGTAAAAAATTAAACTATTATATATTATCTATTAATTGAGTATTTTTTTTCTTAAAGGTTTCATAGTAACACTTTCTTTTCATATAACCACACAACTTAGTTTATTAATTCTGTGTTGAATAACATTTTTTTAAGACAACTATACATTAATATTAAAATATTGGGAAGTATAAATTAAAATATTCAATAAAAATTAATAAAATGAGTTATGGGAGAGTTAAATTAAAAAACAAAATTGTTAAAATATAACCTGCCTTCTAACTAAAATGATCGGTGGCTTAAGGGAAGAAAAAGAAAACTGAGATGAATTTATTATTTGCTTACCGATGACGATCCCCATAAATGTATCAGCCCTTGGGTGACATTCGAAAGAGCCATTAGTTTCACGACAATACTCTTTACTACTGCAATTGTGTTCGCCATTTGAACACTCCAGAATGTCTACAAACAAAATCAAATTAAAAATCTAAATGACACATTAAATAAGACACCCGAATAATATATATATATATATATATATATATATATATATATATATATATATTTTTTTTATATATATATATATATATATATAAATAAAA
>Ga0209589_1001955_pt1 | contig 35020 bp, 16 predicted proteins | sample CowpeawhiteBW_FD_187525 | JGI IMG/M metagenome (GOLD analysis project Ga0209589, IMG submission 187525) | Root nodule microbial communities of legume samples collected from California USA - Cow pea white BW (SPAdes) (version 2) | ecosystem: Host-associated > Plants > Roots > Nodule | place: USA...
ATAAGTTGTAATTAAGCTTAATTACTAATTTGGTATCAAATTAGAGAGGACAAAATTGAATCATTTTAAAAAATTGGGGGACTAAATTGAATCAAAATTGTAAATAGAGGGACTAAATTGAAAACAACCAATGTTAGCTTGACACATGGCACAATCGTGACCTGCCACGTGGCAGTACATTTTTTAAATAAAAAATTTTTAAATTGACACGTGTCACAATCATAAGGTGACACGTGGCAGTTTAATTTTTTTTTAAACAAATTTTAAAAAAAAATTTAAAAATTAAAAAAAATTAAAAAAAAAATTGAAAATTCTACAAAATGACACGTGGCAGGTCAAGGAGATGGTGTTAAAGTTGACTTAACGGCAATGACCAAATTGAACCTTTTAAAGAATTAGAGGACCAAATTGAACCAAAAAATAATAAGGGGACCAAAATGAACAAACCCAACAAATTAGGGGACCAAAATGATAATTAAGCCTAAATTTAATTAACGAAGGTAAAAATAAAAATATAATTATTTTAATTTAAAATAACAGATTTTTTAAAGAATAAAATTGAAAAAGAATGTGTAAAAAAAACGAATTCTCTTTACATATAAATATGAAAATAATAATAATCAAAAAGTAATATTATTAGACTTTAAAAATATGTTAATTAAAAATTAAGTATTTTTATAATTTTATAATAAATAATTAATTGAATTACAAGAATAATTATAAAATTTAAAAGATAAAAATAATAAAATAATTTATATTAATAAAAATAAAATCAATAACAAAATGTTACACAAAAGACAATGTGAAAGGGGTTGTAAAAGTTAATATTTTACAGATAATAATTATAAATATCTAATATGATGATTTAAATACTTTTTCTAACATTTAAAACCCCACAAATTTACGCTAACTTTTTTTTTTTCACAATTAAAAGTTATTGGCGATTTGACCTACAAGAAAGTAAAACAATTCCAATATACCATGACTAATACACTTTTTCTTTTTATAAAAAATTATCTGCTTCTTCACATAGATAAATAAAAATAATAAAATGAAATTTTAAATATTTTTAAATTTTAGCAAAACCCTATAAACAATAAATTGAATAGCAAATAGAATCAGACTCTGCAGAACGATGCAAATACTATTTTGGGTTTTCACAAGTTCTTCCCAGTTGAAGCTTTGGCGGAAAAAAAATCTATGGCCCTTTTTCTCTGCAAATTGATTCAGTCTCCCTTTCATTGATGGGGTGGTGCACAATGTGCTTCACTTGTTGCTGGAAAGACCACCCTGGTGATTTTATTTTTGTTTTTTCGAAATAGAGTTTTGCTGAATTTTGTAGTAAAGTTGTAAACTTGATTATTTTTATTGTCTGTCGTTTTTGGGCTGGGTTTGTCCAATGGTTTGGTTGCCTTTCTTTTTTGTTGATTGAGAATGTGGCGTCTTTGCTATAGAAGGAGAACACAGATAAATTATGTGTGAATGGCGAGAGTAAGAGAGGAATTATGCCTAGTAGCACATTTACCAAGAGGGTTTAGTGGCATTGAGGTTAATCTTTAAAACAACAAGCTTTAAGTGGTCATAACATTTTCCTGAGACAGATTATTCTCCTTGCCCAAGAATCAGGGGGTCAATATAATTTTGATTGCAAATGTTTTGTCCATTTAACGATGAGGAAGAGTTCTCCATGAAATGTCTCAAGAGCATGTCATTTGATATCAATCAATTAATAGTGTTGTTAAGGATTCTAGTTTTGGATAGAAAAATGACATTCGAGACAATTTCTTTGAAGAAGAGAATGATATGATTTTGACATGGTACATATAACTTTGAATTTTCTCTATAATTTTCATTTTTGTTTTTAGTTAAGTGGTTGAATAGTCACATGGAAGATAAAAAAATTCACAAGAAGGTAAATCATTCATGTGCTTAAGGTGGAATACATATAGTGAGAATTAAAGAGAGCATTAGTGAGAGTTAATTACTAGTCAAAATTAAAGGTAATTTAGTCGGAATTAATGTGAAATTTATAGGATCTTATGTAATTTATGAATTCTGAAATAATGTGTTGAGTTTCTAATTTCTTCTCATTTTTTTTTTGTCGAATTTCTTTTTCTCTTATCTTTTGTTTCTTTTTTTTTTTTTTTTTTTTGTCGAATTTTTTTTTTTCTTATCTTTTTTTTCTTTTTTTTTTTTTTATCGAGTCCTTCTCTTTTAATTTTGTTTCTTCAGTAATTTATTATCTCTCTTTATCTCTATATATGCTCTTTCTTTTATTTTCTTCTTCTCTTCTTGAACTTCTCTTTCAATTTCCTTTTAATATATGAAACAAAATCATTAATTAAAAATTTGTGACACGCATGGAGTTGAGGAACAACTTTAGCACCATTTCCTGCCGTAAGTTAAAAAAAATTTAAAATTAAAATTGAATGTAAAAAAAATTACTGAACATTAAGAGCTGAAACTCTTTTACCAACTGACCAGAAAATAGAAAGTGTACTATTATGATATTTAATTTGGGGAAGAATATTAATACTATACTAAATCAAAATCATGAGAATGTGATGATAAGTTATAGGGTTGATTGTCACATATTATCCTAAAAAAATCAAATTTGGGTTCTTTTAACTCAACTCCATAAAGTTCTCACATAGATAAACTTTGCATTCTTTTAGTTCTCACATAGATAAACTTTGCATTCTTTTAGAATTCTTGTCTCTCTAATTGCATAACAAGTACATGGCTAAATTATTTAAAACCTTCTAAATTCCACATTAATTCCTGCCAAGTAACTTCTAATATCCACTATTAATTAACTCTCACTACTACTTCCTTTAATTCCTACTATTAGTGTTATTATTTCTACCTTGAGAACATGAATGATTCACCTTTACGTAGTTTTTCTATCTTCCCATATTCAACCACTTAATTACAAACATAATATAAGTTACAAAGAAATCCAATATTATATCGACCCTCTCAAGACTATTTTATGTAAAAATTATATATTGAACAGGCTCGGTGTGAATAATGATTTTCATTATCTTGGTTATGTAAGTAGCTCCTTCAGCACATCATAAGTAGAGGGTGTTGTTGTCTTTGCATATCATAGTTTAAATTGAAGTTTCTGTCAGCACATCATTATCTATGTCTTTGTGGGATTTTAAATTGAAGTTTCTGTCATGATTTTTGCTAGTCAATGCAAAATGCAATGGTAGTGGTGGCCGCAATTAAGGTATCATGTCCATGTGAAGTGATACAATTCATGATTTTAAACCTTGGATCACATTCACAGTTGTGGAATCGTGTTGGATGAAGGAACTTGAGTAAGATTTACAGTGGCAGAACATGAAATATCCTTCTGAAACTTTTGAAGACACAATATCATGTTCGAGAAGTAGGATCTTATCTTCTTCAATTGGAAATGGTTCAAACTTGCTTTTATTAATGGAAATAATTGATTCATATTCTTGCAGTAGTCCTTCAGGAACAACATCCATGTGTTCTTGAAGCAAAACCGGGTCTTTAATAGAGGCGGGACAATCAACAAGGGCTTTGATGCAGAGAAGAAAATCTGACATAGATCAATCTTCAAGAATCATCTATCTAAGCTCAATGCAAAGCTGCATCACTCCTGGTCTTGTTTATCTGTGAAAATATTCATGGATCTTATCCCATTCTTGAGAGGAATGAACACATCCATGTATGTGAGAGACAATGTATGCTGGATTAATACTTACCAGAATCACAATTGGCTTTGACGAGAAAATGAAGCAGAATAATAGGATTCACTACTACACATAACTGTGCTAACAGACGCAATCACTTTTGTACTGTTCAGTCTATAATACACAAATATATTTTCTCTCCAATATTGTATCAATTATATAGGTGTTATAGCAAAAGTAGCTAGTGCAGGGATCCTCAGCAAAAGATGATCTACAATCTCTCCTGGTGCTGCAGTTAAAGTCTCATAAGGAAGTACATCTATTGCTTCTTACTGAACCATTTCATGAGGTTTACTTCCCACTACCTTTGTTCTATCAACAGGTGGAGAATCTTAAAGACATTGGGAGACTGCAATGGAGACTGCAATAAGTGCCTTCTATCTCAATGATTTCATTGGAAGCTGAGGATTTGGCAATTCGTTTTCTTCATGGATACACAGCAGTTCCTGTGTGAAAAGGCATTTCTGATATTCTCAATTTGTGGTTATTTAGTGTATCTTTTTGGAAACGTGGAATGAAATGTTCCAATCGTTATTGGTCATTGGTTGCCTCTTCAGTTCATTCAGATTGAGCAGCTCAGCTAGCTTCTTTGTACTGTTTTGTTAATGTTCTTTTTAGGAGGTATCTTTTGCTAGATCTTCAGCAACGTTGACATGCAGGGTTGCATGTTCCTTTGTTAGCAATTTTTGCATTTTGGTATGTTTCCTGTGGATTTATTTTCCTTGCATGTGTACCTTTTCTATCTTGACAAGTTCTTGTTTTAGAAAAACTAGAAAAAGAACTATGTAGCTCACAATTTTAACAGAAAGTTTGGTTTTTTAATCTGATATTCCATTGTTTTACTACCAATTACCCTCATACATGTGAGAGGGGATACTTTTTCCTACCAATCCTATTATTATATTCTTAAAATAATTTAATCTGTAAATAAATCGTTTTATTATGGATCTGTGAAAGAGTCAAATTCAGTATTGATGGTTGCAGGTTAAACATTCAGAGGATCAGCTCTTTATACTTCTGACATTTTGATTGGTTTTGCATTGTTGAGACTGCTACTTCTAACATTTTAACTGGCTTTGCACCATTGAGACTGCTGCCAAGGTATTTGTATTGTTCAGATTATCTTATATTGATATATAAAACGGATTGCGCTCTTTTGTGATTTTGTCAAAACTTTATATATCTTTCTCATGTGGAATTGTCCAAAAAAATATGATATTATTAAGGAAAAAATCGCCCCTGATAATATCATTGAAATCACCTGTGACATTTCTCCTAAACTTGTGATGATCATGTTATTTATAGAGTTTTTATTACATTAAAAACAAATTATATGAAACGCATACACTTCAAAATGACTTACCTAGGACTAGTATTGAAGCATAAACATTCCTTTTGTGTTCTTTGGGTTGATTTGGCACTGGTTGTTAGTTGTCATCATCATATGTAATTCTTGTAACGTGGTTGATAAATACACTCTCTTGTACATCTTTCAGTCCAATTATTTCATCGTATCATTGTATCAAATTCTAATAACTAACCCACCATTCTCCATAAGGCTTCTTTTTGACCTTTGGATCTTGTGTCACTGGTCTTTGAAAAATACTAGTTTAGGATGACATGCGTCATATGGTTTTGCAGTAATCATTTTCATTATTATTAGAGCTCCTTTGACATTATCATATCCGCTACATCGTTTAGTCACTTTCTATTTCTATATTGTTCATCTCGTTATATAAGTGTATGTTCCTCTTTTAATTAAACTAATTAGTATATGTGATTGCCTGCAAAGTCATGCTTGAAATATTGTTCATCACACTAGTTTGGTTGATGTGGATGCTTGAAACATTTTTTGGCGAACAAGATCATGAGTGGAAGAATATTGTTGTTGTCGATAAGTCAAATGTGGAGAGTTATATACATTGAATTGCAGACTTCCTTGGACCCCATGAAAGGTACATATGAACCCTGCTACTATTTTCCTTGTTAGCTTCTTTTCTTTTCCTTCATTTGAATATTTTGTTGCTTTGTTTTACTTTTCGTGGTTGGATCTTTTTCGTGAAACTTGAATAATGGAACGAGTTCTAAAGTGTTGAAGCTTTGATAATGATAATAAAGAAGTTCCACGTAATGGTTCATTTGTTCAGTGCAAGCCAGTGGCAGAATATTATTACGATGACTTCGATTTCTGTTAAGATCCTATTGCCTAAGTCAAGCATGATGTGCATACCATACTTGAATCAATTAAAAATTTTCGTAGTGAGTTCAACATTAAGAACGTTCTTCCAAGTCTTTTTCAAATATCACTGTCTACTGTGATGGAAAATCAATCATGCTTTTGAAGCACAAGTGTAGACTAAAGTAGAAAGACTAACTATTTAAGTGTCTTAGTAGTAAAAAATGTATCTCTGAGGTATCCAAAGAACTTTGCCATTAATGATTGCATTTTTGTTTATTTATCCAAACCAAATGTTGAGTTCTAGGAGGATTAATATTCTACCTGCCATGTTTTACCTATGCAGCCATGATATTGATCACAAGTTTTTGAGTTCAGATTTTTTACTGAATTTTTGGTATTGTCTTTTCGCTGAGTCTTAAAAATATACTAATATACTGATAATCAGTATATTTTAAAGACTCTAACAAAAAAATCATACTCACCAAATTCAAATTTTAAATCTTTCTGCATAAACTTAGAGTATTTTAATGGTGCAGATTCTACAGTGAGTTAAAAAGCTAGAGAAGTGATTGTTTTTAGTACCACTACCACAATTATTAACCCAATGTTTTCCACACACCCAAATAGTAATCTCTATTGATTTTACAGAGTTAAAGTCATTTTGTTACATGTAGTGAAGATATATATGATTTGACATGACATTTGAAATGAACAATTTGATACACTAGGATGACAAGACCTTTGTGGTATGGGGTGAAAGGATGTGATCATGTAATAAACAAACATGATAAAAGAATGGTGTAAGTTGTTTACTGTGGTGTAGTTGAAGAGGATAAAAAGGTTTTGGGAAGATAAAACGTGAAAACAGCCAAAAAGTACAAGTTGGAATACCTTGTACCCAGTGGCTAGTGTAGTTGACGTTGATTTATGATGCTGAAGTGTTCAATTTAATCTTTTGCAGTAGTTTGGTGGATTATTTTGATTGCTACTTGCTAATTGTCCTACTTGTTCTGTATTGTGGTTCTAAAGTATGTGGATACCCACCACAACTTGAACTACTTGCATTTTTAATTACTTTTTGTTGTGAACAAAAATCTTGTCTTAGGGGTTTAAGCACCAACGAATCTGCCACAAGGCATTATATGCATGGTAATATAGTATCAACTAATTGAAAATCAATTCAGTATTCAATATCTTCTTCCTTTTGACATGTTAGATATGTTTGAATAAACTTTCCCAGGAGAACTTCTTGGAGAAAATAAATAAATTCATATAACTTCTTAATTTTTGTTAGTTCAAGTAGTTTTATATATGATGAAGTATGCAAATTTTCATATTTTTTTCTTATTTTAGAAGTCTTTATGAGAAAATTGCTCTTTGTCCATAATATACTTTTGATGAAAGACTGATCTATAAATTATTAGTAGAAAAATTATTGGGAACCTCAATCTATTTTTTCTGTGTTTATTTTCATGATTTTTAATTTTTTTTATGCGAATTTTTCTTGTTACTGAAGTGACTTTAATAACATAAAAATATCTACAAAGCTAAAATAACAGTGAGGTTAACAAAGGGGTAGGGTTAGGTTTCACAAAACTTTGGTCTTGTCTATTTTTTTAAGTCTTTGAACTTGGTCTATTTATTTGATATTGCTCTGTTTTAAAGCTTGACTTTTTAAAAGCATAATTTGATTTGAAAGTATATTTAAAAGTCCAATGGTAAGACTTTTTTAAAGGTTGAAAAATGGCTTTAAATTAGCTGGTGGGCCTAAGTTTGAACATTATATTAATTTGATAATGTTCCTTATCTCATTTTTTTGTGGTTCAATGTACACATTTCTAGGTATATGCTTGGTTATATAATTTTATAATGAAATTTTATTTTTCAACTAACATTTTCTAATTTCATAAACGATTAACTGTACTCCTTCAATATCATGACAAGTGCAAATTAAAATATGGCAATAATTTATGTATTAGATTTGCAGAACGTGGAAGGAGGATGACCCGAATTATTCGTACCTGCACTAGTCAAAATTTATGGTCATCTTCAAACTTCTAATAAAAATATATTTCATTTTTAATATAATAAAAAAATAATTTTAATATAATTTTTTTAATTATATTAAATTTATCTGAATTTGATTAATGATTAAGGTATTGTTTTAAAAAAGACAATTCATATTAATATACAATTGATTTAAAAAAGAATTTTTATTTTATTTTGTATATTTAAAATTTAAAGTGATTCTTCAGTATGGTAATTATATATTAATATTGATTCTTTTGAATAAACATAAATGATACGATATAAAAGACAAAATATAAAACACTGTCTAAGTATTTATTTGTTTATTTTTATGACTTATAAAACGTGCGCATGGGTGGTCCATGAATCTAAATATTACCACACACAACTTTTTGTTTTTGTTTACATTACAAATAACTCTCACACGTGAGTTTATCCGATAATCAACCACGTATAGATAATGATTAACGATAAATAATTATGAAGTTAAATATACTTTGTATTTGGTTAATTACACGTGTGTCGGTGTGTGTATTTATGTGTTATCAGCAAATAAAAAATTAATTATGAATATAAAAAATACAAGGAAGTAGAAGTACTCGAGGATAACGTAGACAGTGAAATATACGTATATTTTGGCTTTATACGGTGTTTACGACAAGTCGACAACATTTTAGGGGAACAAATTGTTCACAATAAAAATGTCGAAAAAAAAAAATCGAATCAAATTATGCATGTCTAAAATCTTTTAGAATATTTTCTTTTGTTTTTGTTTTTTTTTTCTACTTGCTAGATACACTGTATCTATTCATGCTTTGAAAATATTAATTTTTCATATAGGACGTAACAATGTTTCAGAAAGTACTAACACTTGTTAATATTATTCCGTTTACAAAAATAATAAAAACAAAGTAAAAGGACACATGTTTTTTTTTTTTGTTAACAAAATTATCGATAATTTGATATTATTTTTTACGAAAAGTTTGAATTAGGGTAAGTCATGGTTTTCTACAAATAAGATTGGAAAATTTTAGTGCAAATTTATCTTTCAAAAATGAGAAATTTGAAAATTGAATTTGAATCATGGTCAGTGTGAACAAAATAATTCACCAAATTTGTTTATCTTCTTGGCTTACAATATGATGTTCTTTGAAAACACAATTTATTATTAGCCATCGTCCTTTCATAATTTAAAATGTTTTTACTCCTTTTAAAAAATTAAATTGATTCACGCTTTCAATTTGTAATTATATATTAAATTTTTGTTCTTAATTTGCTAAAGAGTCACTTCAATATTTATATTTACATCAAATGAAAGCATCGAAAAGGAGTTACCAAAATTTATATTCAAATTATTAAAAAATATCAATTAAAAAGTAGTTATAAAATTAATCTTTTTATATTTCTATAATGTTATAACTACACAATATGTTTCATCAAAATAACTACTAAATAGCATCTTTTTTTCAAATAATTAAATCAATAAAATCAATAATGTTTACAAGAGTAAAAATAACTAAAGAATATATATAATCTACTTTCCTTTGTACTAAAAAATCTAAAATCTCTTTCATTTTTATTTTTTCTTCACTTTCTTTTTCCAAATCATTAAAAGTACAATGTTCAAATTTTATTTCATAAGTACGACAAAACATTGAGTCATTTTACGCCGAAAGAGAATTTACATATTAACTTTTTTATTTTATTTTATTTGTGTGTGTCTGCGTGTACCACCACCACCACCTTTAATTTTTATTTCTTTTATTTAACTACAAATGTTTTTATATGAAATTCATAATTTGTCACGTCTAGCCGATTTTTTGGACTTGCAATTTCGTCACGCGATATTAGCGGATCAATTTCATCTCGTCCCAACAACATTGTCACATATTATTTATATGTCACTTCATTAGATCTACCATTTCTTTTCTAAACTAAATAACTAAATAAACCCAAAACAATGATTTCATTTATTTTTTGCCTTAATTAAGAGTGATTTGTCCGACAAACTTTTTTTTTCTTCATCTTCTTGTACGAGGTTTATTTTTTAACTACAATTTTGTTGATATTTGTCTCTTTACTCACATTATTCCAAGCCGATTTTATGGACTTGAAACATGGTTATGAGATTCTAAGTGGATTAAGTTGATTTAATTTTTAAAATTATGTTATATTTTTGGAGCGATCTAGGAGCTTAGGGAGACAAGAAGAAAGGGTAGCATATGATGAATGACAATGATAGTTAAGGGAACTCATATACCTAATAATAAAGATTATGATTCTAGAAAAGGAAAGGTTTTTGAAGAACATGCGAAGAAAAACAATGAGCCGAAAGCTTTGTGATGACGAGGCTATGCTATTCACAAAAAGTTAAATATTATTCCATTTTTGTTTCTTCTCATATAAAAACTATTCTAGATTTGGGAAGAGAAGAATATTGTTGAATATCAAACCCTAGTTATTGGTCCAATAATTTTCTACCTCAAATCGTAGAAATCTAATGATGTTCAATTTCTATGAGATCTATTGTTTTTTCCTACTATCAAAAAACTTTATTATATTCTTAATACAAGTCGTGAATGATGATTTTATGAAATTATATTATGTTATATATATATATATAATATTATGTTATATATATAAAAGTTTCAAACATTTTTTAAGAGAAAGCAATACGTGTATCCATGATATTTTTTCTTTAAAAAATTGTCGGCCAATTATACATACATATGTTTGCTTTGTATAATTATCTTGTCGACTTTTTGTAATAATTGATTGAAAATTCACTTTAACATGATTTACCATTACACACATTTTAATATTTTGTTTACAAAATTTATAGGATACATTATCATTTTTCTTAATTAGATAAATTAATGAAAAAACTCTCTTTTTTTTCACAAACACGAGTTTCAAAATAAAAATAATAATATTTGATGATGTATACGCATCAGATAAAAAAAGCAAATTTATTTGGATACATTTTATTAAATTTAAATTCTGATGAGTTTAAGTTTGTGATATCGTTTCTTTACCGAGTTTTAATGTATTATTTATATATTGTGTGTTTTCAAAATACATTATTTTTTATATTTAAGTTTTAATGTATTTTAAAATATTAAAATCAATATATTATGAAATCAATACCTATATACGAGGGAGGTATATTGAAGTTTGAAGTTTCGTCAAGATTTTATCCTTAAAAGGTACCTGTAAGGATTGAAGGAAGAATGATATTTAAATTGTTCTTAATCTTGATTTCTAAACAATGTAATACTATTGGATGTATCAGAACAAGTCTTTGGTCGAGGGCTAAGGTAGTTTTTGTTCCCACCGATAATGGTAATGTTCTCAAGTCCATTGAGTGTGTCGCTAAGGTCAATCACCACATTCGAGATATTGTCCGATTTGAAATTTAAAACTGCACCACGATTTTATCATTAAAAAACACATTAAATAATTGAAGGAAGAATGAATATTTAAACTGTCATTGATTTTGACTCCTAAACGATATAGGACTATTTAGTGTAATGGAACAAAAACATAATAAAAATAAAATACCAAAAATCCAATCAAATATTCAATAGAAAATTTGGATTCTATATCACTTGTAATACAAATTATTTTAATTAAATTGAAATAAGTTAATTAATCAAATATTATTTTCTTGAACCAATACTCAACTCAACTCAACTCATGTTCTATATTGGATTATGCTAAATTTACGTGACCAAACAAATTACAAACTTTTTATGATTAATCACTAACAATTTCACTAGAGAAAGAAAATGTCAAAACACAAAATCAAAGTCCATGGTATGAACAAAAATGTAAAGAACACGTGCATTTTGAGTTGTGGAACGTGAGAAAAGAATGAAGAAGGCTTGCACATGTTGCCAAAAGAAAGAAAAGCAAAGCATCTTCAACTCCAACATCATAATCATAGCACCTCGAATCGTTAAACGTGGCAACTTTTTGAGTAGTGAAGTTCTAAAATCAAGCTTGGTCTTTGTGCCATGAAGCTCTTGAAGGCCCCATTCATGCATATATAATTAACTCATCATGGTCCACCTCCATGGAAAAACAACACCATCACTCACCAAACTTCAACCAAACACTAATAATAATAATAATAATAATAATATTATTATTATTATTATGGTTTAATTGGTTGGATGGTACTCACTTTTGTTCAGATGTGTCAGTTTGGTATCCGCTTTTAAAAATAATCTAGTCCAAACTTTTGAAAAAGTGTCTTAATCAGATCTTTTTCAGACAAAATTACTAAAGCCGTTAACTTAATTCATGACTTTTACCACTAAATTTTGATATAAATATCAATACTGTTAACGGTGTTAGTAATTTTTTTGCTGAAAATGACTTAATTAAGGTATCTTTTCAAAAGTTGTAACTCAATTGACATCTTTTTAAAAATGGTATCAAACTGACACATCTAGATAAAAGTGAATACCATCCGACTAATTAAACCTAATAATCTCATTCCGAATATCACGTACGTGTGCGTATTAATTTCCCATTCTCATCATTCATTTCTATGTTTAGTTTCTGGTAAAATAATATCCTAGAACTCAAAATCAAAATCACACACCGTTTCCTTTTTCTTTTCTCTTTTTCTAGACAACTTTAATTTGTTCGTGCTACATGTTTCATCTACACCACCCAAAGTACGTTTGGTTTACCATTCAAATTGCTTTTCACTTTAAATGTTCAACTTTATGTTAGTAGATTGAGTGGCTTTGTTTATATTGTATTGTATTAATCACTTGTTTAGTTCAGTTTCGCTAAACGTGTCTACCTATTTTTCAAAAGTCCTTAAAAACATAATAAAATTAATTATCTATTCTAATTGAATTTAATCAATTATACACTTTAAACATACACCAAACGCACTAAACAAAAGTTGATAAAAACAAATGACTATCTCTTTGAGTATTATAATAACTTACCACCACTCTTGAATATTAAAATAAGTTACTACATTTGAAGAATAATGACAAAACCTATACTATTTTTTAATACAACAACGGCGCTGAGGTTTAAACCTATAACCTTATGATTCTTAATACTACGTTAAATAGTGAATTTTAAATTTTTAATCATAATTTTAAGTTTTTTATAATATATATATATATATATATATATATATATTATAAAAATTTGTTATTTATAATAGTTTGTATTTAATTTTCTTTTATATTCAAGAATGAATATTTTGAACATGAAATTAAAAATTAAAGATCGTCTAATAAGAGCTTGATAACATATGTCATAGAGCACTTCAATGGATTTTGTTAGAATATACTCTAAATCTTCTAATATCATCTTAGTCAAGTGAATTTATATCAAACTCAACACTGTAAAATTGGTGTAAAATACATTTGCATTTCATTGTATTATGATTTGGTTATATCTATGATCAATATGAGATCTTTTTATTTTTTTATCAGTAAAGGAGTATACATTGTGAGTAAGGATGTCAAAAAAATCTACACCCACAGGTATTTGCGGATAAAATCTTTAACGGGTAGGAAATTGATATTGTAAATGAATATCCACAGGTAACGGGTACGAGTATTTTTAATACTCGCATGTTAACAGGGCGGGTACGGGTATCATAGTATTCGTACCCGTGAATACACATATCCGCTATACTCTAATTTAAATTAAAAAAAACATGATTAAAATATTAACATATTGATTTTGAATGAGTTGTTTTTTTTATCAATTAATTTTAAAAAAAATCATTTCTTTGTAAACTGTCATTCAATACTATTTAAATGGGTTATTTGAATTTTGTTTAAAATTTATAAATGTTATGTATTGTATTTTATTTGAATTTACGATTAAAATATGTAGTTAAATTTTTATTTTTATTTTTTTGTAAATAGCCGCGAGTACCCGTGAATATCCGTGGATATTAAAAAATTATGCGGATACTCGCATAACGGATATGGATATGGGTATGGGATATATATTTATCCAGCGGGTAGGGTACGAGGGAGCTACTACTCGTATCATACTCGTCCTGTTACATTCCTAATTGTTAGTGTCCCAACCCTTTTAAATAATGTGAAGTCTGCTTGGAAAATTATTCTATTATTTTCTCTAATAATTTTCAATCTTCCACAAATAATTCTCCTATATTAGATTTCCTAATATGTTGATATTCGTACATTTTGATTCTTTTTATAAGAATTGAACATCAATTTAATTGTAACATGACTATAAGGTTTGCTAAATAAGGAATACTACATCACGGAAAAGAAAACAGTTTTCTTATTAACTTAATTAGAAATTGTTTAAGTGTACATGGAAGTACCGTAAGAAGTTCGGGGCTAAACAAGAATCTTTACTCTAAAAAAAACAGAGTTTTTCTAAGCAGAGAAGGGAGTATAGTCTTGAGGAGTCGCTAAAAACCTAACAACAAAAGACAGAATATACATAATATTGGATGTCTACTCCTTAGGACTGAGAAGGAAAACAAAGCAGAAGCACTAACATAACTACACCATAAGGACTTTTATAACAACGAAGTCATTGTATCTGAGTTCTTCTTGGTAATTTATATCCAATCTTTTTCTAAACCGGTGTTGATCTTGGATTATTAAATATTATGTTGGCTGACTCGATTGGTAAGCAAGAAAAACCTCTTAGTTTGTAGGATAATTCTGGAAATTTCTAGAAGGTTTTACTTTACTAAATAAACAACATTTATACATAAATTGTAAAGGGTTTGAGCATTCCAAATGCTCTATTAAATATATTTCTTTTTCGTCGATAAAAAAATAGAAAAGAAAATCCAAAACCCTTTTAATTGAAGATCATAAGATCTAGGTAAGATATTAGGGGTATCAAAGAGAGGATGAATAAGTTAGCTCAATATGTTAGATCTTAAGAAGATTATGCTTCTTTGTTTAAGTTTATCATTACATTTTATCCTCTAGTCTCTTTATTTGTGAATTATTGTTAGTATACCTTTTCGTGATGGAACTTTTTTTTTTATGTTTATATAAAAAAGTCCAAATATTCTTCATTAATATATTATTTATTGCTAATAAAAAAAAAACTAATTTTGGGTTACTGGTTATAAAATAAAATTGGGATTAAATCTAAAACAAATACATCGTAAAAAAAAGGTCTCATATTGAAATATACTTTCATTCTTGTGTTGAGAAACTTACAAGAATATAGAATGAAAGAAGGGTTTTGTGTTGGTTAAAGAAGAAGGAGGAGAATGTTTCTTTTTGGAAAGTGGCACCACAAACACAGTTCATAGGGTATCCCAAAGATTTTGTAATTATTCTGAGAACTTGAAGCGTGACAACAGCACAGGAAAGCAAAACACAAATGCATGCTTCTTATATATGCAATCCCATTTGTTCTCGCGTGCTTCAACCTTCACTGCACATACTCACGTACCATACTTTTCCATCACTCAAAAACACTTTGTTTTTTCTTTTTCATGCTTCAATATTATTAATGCATATCTTGTTTATGTTTTTCCCACAAATTACAATCATTAGATTCATTTTCTTGTCATTTGATTGAGAGCATATAGTGTCACAAAGTACACACTTACTTGTTTCCATGTATGTGTTTAATGGAGAGAATATTTTAGATTTAAAGTGAATTTACTTGACTTGAAAAAAAAAGGAGAACTTTGGTGGTGGGTATCTTTCAATGGGACATTTTTATGGCTTCAGATCCATTCTGGATTTGAGGAATCAATTTGGAAAGGAAAATAACCATATATGCTATGTACTTTGCTATATGACAAACAAAACCTATTTCATGTTCCATAGTACTTTATGTAACCAACATTTTATCGTGAAAATAAGTTTTATAAATTTATATATTACTTTTAAGTGCATATATTTCATCTTTAGTATAATAAAAAAATGGTTAAATATGTTTTTGGTCCCTCAAGTTTCAGTGAATTTTAGAATTAGTCCATCTTTGAAACTTTATACTAATTTAGTCATTCATATTTAGAAATGTGTGGATTTAGTTCTTCTTACCAAATTTTATTAAGTTTATTTGACATTTTAAACACATTTTATGATAATATTTAAGTTAACATTAAAGCAAAAATGTGTCAAACAGTGTAAACAATTCAAATACTATAATGAAAGACGCTTGAAATGTCAGATAAACTTAACAAAATTTGGTTTAAATGACTAAATTTACGTATTTTTAAAGATGAATGACTAAATTGGTCGAAAGTTTTAAAGAAGGACTAATTCCAAATTTCACTGAAACTTGAGGGACCAAAAACTTATTTAACCCTAAAAAAAATTATAAGTCTTGTTACAAAAACACAATTTTATTTTTTGAAATTTTATTAATAATTAATACATTGGTTACTCGGTTCTTTGTAGCTTCTTTCTTTACTCTAGTTTCTTCCCATACCTTGTATATGACGAGGTTGAAATTCAGTCATAAATTGTCACTATTATGACCTTCGTCAAAGCTTGTCTTTTGTATGAGAATTTTTTGAACTCAACGAAGATCTTAACATCTACTTCATATGTGATTTAAAAAAGTATTCTTTTATTAATGATAAGGGAATGCAATCATATTCCCATAATATAATTGGAATCTCCAAAAGTTTTTGACTTGTCAAGATTTTTCATTCAATATAACTTTGTTTGCTACTTTAGTTTTATCATTGATATATGAATATATTCAAAATATTTACAATTAATATCTTATGATATAATAATTTATTTTCATCTATTAAGATTCACAAAATCCTATAATCATCGATCCTATAAAAACCAATTATTTTCATTGATCAAACTAGGTCTCTTAATTAAGAGTTGTTTGTTAAAAAAGAACAGAAAAGAAAGAAAACTTAGGATAGCAAGAGAGCCCAAAGTACATTAAAGACCTCCAATAATTTAAGAAAACACCACCCAAATTGCTCTAATAACAAAAAGTTATATAAAATCAACAAGTTCGTATAGAAGAATTTCACTAATAACTACAAGAAATTTAGCCAACCACACAAATTCAAATTGGGTGAGACAAAGATGACGATATTGGATTTTGAAAATCTTCCTCCAATGGTAGAATAAGATTATATGTAGGAAAAATCCTAAAAGGTGAGTGATATGAAAATTAGGATATGATATTATAAAAACTAAAATGGATTTCGAGACGTTAATTTCACATTAGCAATCCTAAGTTTAAATCAAGAAATTTTAATAAAAAATTATCATCTTAGAAATAGCTAATTACATCTTCAAAAAAGTAAACATATACATATTATTTTTCAATAAAATAAAATTCTCAATTCACGACTTCAATTAAAAAATAGAAATTATTATCCTTCAAGTCTCAAATGCAAAAAAGTACAATTGCAATTTAAATGACGATTAACCAAATAAAAATCTATTTAAAACTATATTTTTTTAAACGAACTCTGTTGATAATTAGTGGAAAAAAAATGCACCTTTGATAAAAAAATAAAAATAAAAAAAAACCCTTTAAGGTGCCTCTATATATTCAAGGTGACGATAATCCATAAATTGTTTTTTTTTTTTTTCTGTTACTAAACCTCCTGAAGTTTTTAATGAAAATGAAAATTGATAAATTCTTTAAAATTTTGCTAATTTAGTTACAATTTAAACTTTATTTGCTATGGTCAACAAATTTACTCAAACTTTAAAAAAATTTATATAGACAGAAAACAAAAACTAATGTTTAACGAGTTAACCCCTAGAAAGTGTTGATAAAAGGTACTATTGAGTATTGACCCTACAATCTCACATCTTTGTCAATGCATCATAGGCATTATAATTGACCCATCAAAAAAATTCCATATCATAACATCCATTTTCATGGTTTTTGACCACATAACAATGATATATCATGCATGAATTCAGGAAAACCCTAAATTTTCATCCAGATGTAAAAGCAATTTGGCATGAAAATGAGATCAGAGAAAGTTGTTCATGCAATCTTTAATTTTGATCTTATGTCAAGAAAATGCCCTAGATTCATTCAATACAATAACTAACCTTCTATCTATGCTATGGTTGTTGTCTAGTCATATAGTCGTTGAGATTCATTACCATCAAATTATTTTTATGTATAAGTGGCTTCATCACTCTAACACCTCCCTCAACCCTAATTCAATTTTTTTTTTGTGATAATTAATATATTTGCTCTAAACTCAAATCCATTAAAATAAATATCATTAGGGTTATGGTTAATTATCGCAAATGAGATATTTTTTATGTAAAATTTGTGTTTAATTACTCTTTTAATTCCTGTTATTGTTTAAAATTATCAAATTGGTCCTCCGATTTTTTCAAGTTTCAATTTGGTACAATTTGATATTTTTGTTAAATTTTCTCAAACAAATCGATGATTTTTTTTTATTAAAATTGATATTATGATTATGTTAATTATATCAATAGAACAAAATAGAACAAATTATCATTATTAACAACTTCAATTTTGATAAAAGAATCCTTAATCCGTTTTAAAAAATTATACGAAAAAAATCAAATTGTATTATTTTTTTAAAAATTGAAACAAAAAATGAAACTTACAAACCGAAGATTTAGTTTAATATTTTTGGACAAAAATAGAGTAATTAAATAAAAAAGTTATATTTAAATTATTCAAAACAAAAGTATTAAACTTGTTGTCCTGATTGGGTGTAGGGCACGCGTCCACGTTTTGGTCTGATGACACCATAATTAAGATTTAATTTATTAAATCCATGTGGTAAAGAATGAATGAAAAATGAAGCATTTGAATTGTGGGTCAGCCCTTTGATTTTGGGGTGGGACCCTTCTAGATCTGACCAATGAACCTAACCTAATTCTCTCTTTTCCAGCCACCAAATCTACACCCTAATAACCCCATTCCCATTTCCACATTTTCTCTTATTATTATTATTATTATTATTATTATTATTATTATTATTATTATTATTATTATTATTATTATTATTATTATTATTTGTACTTATCATAACCCCACGTGAATTAATCACATACAAATCCAAAGCATGCGGGTTAAGTTATCCCTGATACAACTTAGAAAATAAAAAGGACGGTTACTTTAATTAACATTCATCCTAATCTAAAACCAAAACAATAATTATCAAACTCTTCTCCATCAAACAATTAGAGAGGATGTATCTTAATTATGTCTCTTCTTCCCAAATTACTTGAATCATTCACACCTATATTTTCTTAGTCAATATCTTCCAAAACATATTATTGAATAATGAATTCCCATATTCAATTACTTTTATTATTATTATTATTATTATTCAATGTCAGTATTTTACATGTTGTTCTTATTTTCAAGTGTTTTTAAGAAAGTATTGTCATCTGTTGAGCCACATGTCTAACCTTTTGTCATATGGTGAACATTTACTTTTTTTTATTCCTTTAAAATATACTTAATTTTATTTTTATTTATCAATTAGCATAAATAATTTATTTCCCCGGGCATCTCGACTCTATATCAACATATTTTTCTTAATCATTTACCGCTCTTATAACATCTATCATTCTTAATTTGTTTTTAGAAGGAGTTGTATTATCTTTATTTTAAAAAAATATCAATAGTTAAAAATAAAAAAATATTTTTTTTACTCTATAATGAAAAATAGTTAAAAAATTATTAAAAAATGTCAATGATTTTTAATCGTTTACAAGTCAAAATGAAAAAGTTCTATAAAAAATATTTATTATATACTAATTATGTATTTATGTGTTAACTATTTATATTTGTTATTTTTATTTCTCAAAATCATATCTATTTCAATAATAATTAGTATTAGAAAGTAAATTTTACATTAATTAAAGAGCATAAACTAATGTAGAATGTATCACTTTATACATGGATCATAACTCTAAGAGATCTAGAATGTGGCATTCTACATTGGTTAAAACTATAACGGATGTAAAATGAAACAATGTAAAATATGTTTTTTTTTTTTAAATATCATGTTTTTTTTTCAAGTTTTCACTAAACAAAAAATCATGTTGGGATATATAGATTTGCTAGAATAATGTTAACAATAATCAAACTCTCCATATATACAAGAAAAATACACGAAAATAGTTTAAATAACCTATGATGGATGAATCAAATGTGGAGTGTGGTAGTGGTAGATAAATTTGGAGAGCATTCCTCTAATTAATATTTGAATTTCGATGAACGTAAATCAAATAAATAAGTTTAGTGTAGAAAAAGGTTTAGGATAAAGATATATGTTATCTTCTTGTTTTTTTTTTTAAATTACTCTTTTAGTCATTTTATTTTTGTCAAGTAATATCAGTTTGATCTCCAAGTTTTTTTTTGTCTCAATTTAATCAAATGGTGTTAAAGTCAACGTCACGTGTCAATTTCTGGTTTTTTAAAACTTTTTAAAATTTTTTTTATTTTTTTTTAAATTTTAAATTTTATGTATTTATTTTGTACATGTGTCACATGTTAAAATGATTCAATTTGGTCTCTATATTTGATTTTAGTTTCAATTTAGTCCTAATTTTTTTTTGTAAAAAATGAAGCAATATTGTCTCTCATTAAATTCACACTCAATTTAGTTTTCTTATAAATCTTATAATGATATTCTTACCAAATTAATATCGCTTGACAAATAAAAAGACGAAAAGAGTAATTTAATTTTTTTTTTCTAATATGCATATAAAATTTTACTATGATAGTTATTGACACAAAGCACAAATGTGTGTAATAACTTTGAATTCGAGAGATAAGGAGTTCACTTGTCACATCTGCAATTCGTGAATAATAATTTGATTAGTAGAAAGAAAAGTAAAAATCGTGTATTATAATCTATCCTTTATTTATTTAACATATGAGATAAATTAAATTTTGATAAGATTCAATCGACGAAAATTCATGTATAAGAAAAATGTTAGAGGAAGCATAATTTGTTCTAAATTGGTAAAGTAACTTTTAAATATTTAAATTTGCTTATTGGAGGCAAATCCTGATCGTATTATAAGTACATGTGGTGAGTAAGTGATGTCTTAGTTAGATACATGTAACAATATATATCTCTTTCTTAAATTCATTTTGGTTGCATTCTCATCATAAAAAAAAAAATATTTCGAGCTAATTTTATTTTGAAATTTTTTTCTAAAAACTATTTATAATTTTATTATGAAAAATAAATTATAAAAAGTTATTATTATTTTTTTTTATAAAATATTTTGTTTAAAAAACTTTTTACAAAAATATTTGTAAAAAATACTTATAAATTTTATAATTTTATAAAAATAACTATGCTCGAAAGAATTATTTACTCTTAAAAAGTAATAAAAAATTTATTTTTTTACAATTTTTTTTAACAAATTTACAATAAAAATCAAATAAAATATAAAAAAAAAAATCATTAGTTTCCCTATCTACATTCTTTCATATAAGGCTTCTAAGTTGGTTGGAAACAAGTACAAAAAGTGTATAAGGAATAATAAATTCTCGGTGTAAATGGAATACCTTTTATTTACCTACAACTTAAAATCTATAGATTAAGTAAAAATAAATAGGTCATTTAAAAATATTAAAAGAATATTATTTTTTCAATCAATTTGATTTTATTAAGAATGCAAATATAGTCATTAAATTTAAATAATTATTTTAATTAGTTCATCCAAGTGTCGACTTTTCTTCCGTAATTTTGATTACAAAGTTAATTATAATCAGCATAATTAAACTAATAATTTGATTTTGAAACTAAACCAAAATGACAACCATGATTAAGTTTAAGAAACGTCTAATTGGATTTGTTTTTTATTTATTTATTTATTTATTTATTCTAACATCAATTTCACGTACGATCAACCACTTTGTGGTTTAGGTCATGTCATGATAATTATGAAAGATGTGTTAGTGTTTCTAACTACTTTTTCACACATACAATGTAATTAACTATCTATGTACATTCAGTTAACTACCAAAGTGACATTGGCTGAGTGAGGTTTAGACATTTTAACTTCCATTGAATAAGGTATAAGTAACCAACACAAATTAAAAAAAAAAAAAAAAACATTTCATCTTAGTTGCCTAGAGAAAACGAAAATATTGTGTTCTCAATTACATAATTAATTCTTTTTTAAACAAATGTTGTCTACGTCATTACTTAAAAATAATAAATCAACACGACATAGTATTTTCCATAAACATGCATTTGTTTAACTAATATTTTTATAGCACTAATTAATAATATAACTTTCACATTATTATTGATAAGTTTAATTATTTTTTGAGTCATCGAAAACTTTCAATTGAGTTTTTAATAAAATTTTGTGGTGTATTCAGTTCTTAATATTTTAAAACTTTTTAATTGGGTATCTCCCAATAAATATTTTTGTTAATTTTGTGATGTGACTATCTTGCACTATCATCCTCTTTAATTGTCGTCATATAATATTTTGTTACAAGAGACCGTAATGACGAAATATTTTTCAAATATTTACTGTGTTTATCCTTAAATTGTTTTTAAACTTAATTAAAAAATTTTAACGAAAGGTTTTAAAATTAAAATTTTAAGGATTCAATATACCACCAAAATTTATTAGGTACTCGATTAAAAGTTTTTAAAGGACTCTAAATATAATTAAGTTGATTATATATTATTATATATGATGAAATTATTGAATTTTATGATAACTATATATCCTTATTTTAAATATATTATGGTATTTATTTTTCTACATTAATAGTCCATACAAATTAAGCTTTAAAAAATTTTGTTATATAGAATAAATCACTAAAACTCTTAATTGTGAAGCTAAATTACTTCAAAACATTACTTAAATAATAGCAAATTTTAGAAATCAAAATAATTAATTATTTTATTGATTAAGATATATGTCATTTTATAAACTAAAAAATATTAGTATTTCTATTATTAATACAAAATTATAATTGATTTGTAAATTAGACTGTAAATTGGTGTCTAACATTATTTATTAAAGTTTTAGAATCAATAATAACAAGTTGTTAAAGTCTTAATAGTTAATGTTATAAATTAATTTAAAATCTAATTCACAATCCAATTATGATTATTATGTTTATCTTATATTATTTATATGATTATTACTTTTATTATTATGATTATTATTTATATTTAATTATTTTTTCTAATAAAAAACTTTTAGTTTATAAATAATATCTAGTTAATTAATATAGTAACTAATTATTTTAGTCTCTAAAATTTGTTTTTATTTAATGATTTTTTTAGTGAAATGCTTACTTACTATTCCATAACTAATTTAAGGTACATTAACATGGATTTTATACACACCAACTTTAAATTTAATTACATTCTTACAGCACACTTAATTGATTCTCAATGAGCATACTTGAATTATTTGAGGACATATTAAGGTTTTGTATTTAATTATAATTGCTATGGTCGTAAGAGACCTGATAATAAATAACTGGATTAAATATGTTTTTGGTATCTTAACGTAAAAATTAAAATTAATTTATCTTCAAAACTTTACTCCAGTTTAGTCCTCGATTTTAGAAATGTGTGGATTTAGTCATTTTAGCCAAATTTTGTTTAAGTTTATTTGAAACATCTGAATTGTTTATACTATTTGACATATTTTTTTAAAGATGAGTAAATAATTTTGGTCAAAGTTTCAAAGAGAGACTAATTTCAATTTTCATTGAAAGTTAAGACATCAAAAACATATTTGACCCTAAATAATTTAATTGTAATATTTATATTATCATCTTTGAAAATGGTTTCATGGACTTTGGTTGGAAATTGATTCTTGTTTAGTTTTTGAATCAACGAGTGAGTTTTTGAAGTTTTAGAAGGAGATGATGTTCGTGCTTGCATTTTTGTACATATATGGAGTTAAAAAAATTTGTTTTGTTTTTTATTAAGAAAATTATTGTGCTGATAAAATAACTAATTTAACTTTTATTCATATATTGATTTAATGTTCTACATCCATGTATTTATTTATATTTTTTCATAATAGATATAATTTGTTTATGTCTTGTTAAATATAAATTTTATCAAGAGTTTGGTGTGATCTTCACATACTTTGGTTTTTATTTTATTTTATTTTTAATAAATATTCATGTGATGATAACTTATTAATTAATTCAACATAATTAGGATATCAAAATTTATAGTAATATTCAAAATGCCTTTATTTTGAAAAATGATTTTTGACTAATATTTAAATTTATAATAATAATAATAATATCAAACAGGGCAAATCTTCTTAAGGCTAGGGAGGGGCATGGCCCCCTAAAATTTAAAAATTTTTTAAATTGTAGGTAGTATATTTTAGGAATTGATGAAAATGAAATTGTGTATCTTTTTATTTCTTTTATAAAGCACATCATTTAATGTTAATAGATAATAAAACATAAAATTAAATACAATAAAAAATAAAAATATTTAGGTTTAATTTATCTTGTTGTCTCTTTTTGTTCAAAAACTGACATTAAGATTGTGTTAATTACACTAGCAAAACAAATTATCCATACTAAGAGTTTCAAGTTTAATAAAAAAATCATTGATACGTTTGAAGAAATTTAAGAAAATTATCATAAAAAATCAAATTGCATCCATTTTTCAAAAATCGGGACCAATTGAGATAAATAACTGAAGGACCAACTTAAAAAAGTAATTAAACCAAATATAGATTAATATAATTTTTATTTTCTTTCTCATTGTCTTTTTAGTTTTTCACAAATTGTAATAATCACTCACTCTCATATCTTTTCTTCTTGTTTTTGAAGATACAAATTCATTATTTTTGCTCTCATTTCTCATTTATCTTATCTCTTTCTTGTCTCTTGTCTCGATAATGAAAACATTACTTTTTATCTCACGAGTTTTTTGTATATTCATTTTTTATGAATATAGAAGAAAAATAAAGAATGTATTATGTGTTTTTTCATATCCGATATTTAATTGTGACTTGACTATAATATATATTTTTTATAATTATGTGTCTCAATTTTTTATTAGATTATGATAAATTATTTTTTAATATTATTTACAAAAAAGATATATAGATAAGGAATAAAAGAATAAATTCATTTTTAAAAGTGATAAAAAAAACTATTGATGAAAACAAGATAGACCCTGCTTCTTCACATATTTTGAAATATTATATTAAAAATAAAATTGTTAAGTTAGACAATACATTTTTTGAAACATTATATTAATCATCAAATCTAATAATCTTAAAATTATATTACTTTAATTTCTTCAATATTTTTAGTCAATTACGCAATTGATATCATATATTGTATAAGATAATTTTAACCAATGTGTAATACAATTATAATTAATAAGGTATACAAGTTAAACTTAAACAAATAAAAGATGAAACTTGTTTCACAGTCATGTTTAAGAAATATCTATTTATGGATAAAAAGAAGAGGTGACATCCATAGAATTAATTAAAGCTAAATATGGTAATCCGCGTGTAATCATTATGTATTGAATCCATTCTTCTCTTTCTGGGGATGATGATGTAATCATCCATCATGAACATTTTCAATCGAAATTAAAAAATGAAATAAAACGTGAGACTCGGTCAGAAAAATAGCTTATGTACCGAGGATAATATAAAGTAAGTTTATCACTTATCATCATATTCATGTATATGATAATATTTTATTGAAGAATACTTTAAAAATCATACTATTACTTATCTGTGATATATGACTTGCAAAAAAATTTATGCAATCATTAAACTCCGAAATTATTATGATATATGTGTATGTGATTTGTTTAATAAAAGATTTAGATAATTAAAGTATTTCAATAAGATAAACACGTATGTTTACCGATATAAATTCTCTATTTTTATAAAAAGTTATTATTTGAATATGTGTAATTATACTTTCATAATAAATACAAGTACAACAAAAAATTGCATACCAAATACGAAAAAAAAAGGGAAGATACAAAAATTACGGGTTAAATATGTTGTCGTCTTTTCACTTTTTAATAAAAATTAGAATTAATTTTTTTTTAAAATTTTAATTAGTTTAGTTTCTCAATTTTAAAAATGTGTAAATATAATATTTTAACCAAATTTTATTAAATTTATTTGATTTTTCAAAACACGTTTCATGATTATATTTGTATTTGTATTTATATTTGAATTATTTTTCACATTCAACCTATTCTCGTTTTAATGTTAATAATAAATTATTATAAAACATATTTAAAACAATAAATAAATTGGACCAAAATTTAAAAAAATATTCTAATTTTTACTAAAATTTAAGAAGAAAAATATATTTAATAAAAAAATTATATTGATAAGAAATAAAGTCATGATTTTTAATAAGTTAAGTTCTATCAAACTTAATTTATTTTAAAATGAAATAATCTAAAAACTTCGATTCTGATGAATATAAAGTAACAATTCGACGTCTTTTAAAACATTTATATTATGATATTTTACAAATAATTAATGTTTAAGCTCCTTTATTTATAAATTAAAGTAAATTTATTACACAAATAACTATAAAAATGACATAAAAAATTTAATAAGGTTTTTATCCCTTAAGGTATTAATATAATATGTGATAGACAATAAGTAAGATAAGCACATCCAAAAAGAGCAGAAAAACTAAACTTTAATGAAATATATAGCGGAAAGAAAATTACTATTATTATTATTATCATAGTTAAAATTATTTTATGTAAATACAATATTAGTAAAAGTTTATAATTAATATCTTTAAAATTCCTTCTACTAATATCTATAAAAGAAAAACCTGAAAAACCAAAACGTGTTTGAATCACATAGCTATCCAAAATCTAGAAAAGTGTTAAAGCAAAGTGATGTTACATATTCCATAAGAAAAAAAAACAAATGAAAGGGCATCCACGTATAAGAAAAAAAGTGTATGGTCCTCCTTTAAACTTGGAACAATCCACATTCATTATCATTACTTGTCTAACAAGTGAGTATATTATACTCTCATTTTCTATTTTACTTCACTAAAACTTTGATCCCATTATTTATTTATTTTATATTATTAAATAAAAGAAAAATGATACTATGACTTTCATTTTTTAACTTACATCTTTTACTTTCTAACGTGATTTCGAGTAGGTTATTGATTATTTCAAAGAAAAAGATACTAGTATATTAATTAAAAGTTTATACTAAACTACGTCAAGAAGTAAAGTATGAGAGTCAAAAAATGGGAGTCATAATAATAAAAATGTTCACGTATTAAAAAATTGTGTTTTTCAAAAATTTAAACTTGTTATTTTTGTGTGTGAAGAATTTGAAAGCATTACGCATAAGGGAGAGTGATTCCTAAGGCATGGTTGAGGCCATCGTGATAAACATGGGTTTTGTTTTTGTGTGAAAGAGAGTGAAGAAAATGAAGATGTTATGGATGAAAGTGAAACGTCGTAGTTTTGATGGACCACTGCGGTTGTTGGCAAAGGCAATGCCTTTGACTTGGTTAGTTATGAGTATGCATTGAAGAGTTAGTGTCTTTGGTAGTTACACCCAATCTCTCTACACCTCACAAATTTTTATTTGGTTACACACTTTGCCATCCCTATATGTTTTTTTTTCCTTATCTATTTATTACACATTTTCCTTTTTTAGAATTCTCACATATCTATATAGTAATATAGCTAAATTAATATATGAAAAATGTATATTAACTTGATTAATAATTAATTTCTAGTAAAAAAATTATTTTCTTTTACTGATAAGAATTATTAGTCTTAAATCTACAACAAGTCAAGTTCGTTTATGTCAACAAATTAATTAAAAAAAATTAATTGATAATATTTGATAGATTGTTTTCTTCTTTAATTTTAATATCTACAAAACCTAAATCTATCAACGTCCTTTGAGGCTAATGCTAGGCAAGTAGCATAGCATTACATGATTTTATATATGTGTTTTTTAAACTGTGGTTTATTATTTGTAAGTATTAAAAGGTTTAGCACGTGTAGAAAAGAAAGTGATGGCTAGAAATTTAGTAGATTTGATAGACATTTATGAAATTTAACTTTTTTTTTTTTTTTGGCAATTTCAGCACTGAAAATATATATTAATGACTTGAAATTTTTAATAGATTTGGTCAATGCTTTTTTACTTAGAGTTTTGGCAACACACAAAAGAAAGTACTGTATATGATGCGTATTATGTTGACGCGTGAAATTCAACTCAACAACTCAAGATTTCAAGCTTATGTGTAAAATAATACAGAGTTTTGAATATCCACTGCTTCATGTTTGATCTTCCATGATTATGAACAAGGATTGCTCACTTATAAGTGGCATTTTCTAAATAAAGGTTTTCCTTTTTTTTATATGATGTAACATGTTCTCGTTGATTCGAGATATTTTAAGTTAATCCAAGTGTTAATCTAACGAAACTGATTCTTTATCAAGATATTTTCATAATCCTCACTTCTATATAATCTTGGTTTTCTAAGTCGGATGAGTGGAATGTTTGTAAAGATATTTTGACACTCAAGTCAGCAAGATATAATTAGTAATCAATAAATGTGAATAGTATTTTTTTTATACTATTTTCACTAGTTCTTGAGTGAGTCTAGGTTGGTTAAGTAAGATCTAATATTGACGATTTTATTGTATTTTAATCCCTAATATTTTTCTTAATCCTTGATTAAGCGATCTTTATATCGTTTAGCATGTTAACTCACTTTATACGAGTGGGCTAAGATGATATCGTTTTGTGTTAAAGACATCGTCTAGGTTCATCATACATATAATATTAAGATTTGAAGACAAAGATTTGATATATATATATATATATATATATATATATATATATATATATTTATATATATATATATATATATATATTTATATATATATATATAGATATATATTTTGATGATTAGATTTAACTTTTATTTTGTTTGCATGTTTCAAAAGAGAAAATGTTTCAAAAAAATTTAATCGAAGATTTTAAAAATTAATAAAAATGATAATTTAAGAATTTTAAATGAGAAAAATTATAGAATTATGTAATTTATTTCATTAACTAAGAAAAAATTGAGTGACTAAAAACACAAAAAAATAGAACCATGCCTACCTTTTCAATTATTATATTAAAAAGTATACTTTATAACACATTAAAATATATATATATATATATATATATATATATATATATATATATATATATATATATATATATATATATATATATATATATATATATGACTGAAAAAGGATATTATACTAAAATAGTGAATTACTAGCATATATTAATATCTGGTCAAGTGGATCAATACTTTGTAGTTAGATATAAAACATTTTTCTATAACTAAAATATGTTGAACTAGATATTTATATTATTGAAAATTTTCACTAATTTTAATGATAACAAATATCATTAAATATTAAAAATTGTTTTTGTATCTTACATATTTATTGTCAACAATGGTTAAATAATGTTTGAAATCTTTAAATTTTATATACAAAAACTGTATTTTATAAAATGATAAAAATTCAAAGCTTTTTGTGTATTTTCTATTTTAATGTCCTTTGTTTTAAATGATCTTAATTTGGTAAAATAAATGAGTCAATGTGATATTTTTGTTAAATTCCTGATGACAATATTATTACAGTGTCACGCCGCATACGTTGCTGGTATTATGTGTCACTTTTATAAACAAGTTAACTTAACTAGTGACATGTTATTTATGATTCATGTTACTATAACATTGTATACCATCAATGTAATGGGTGGAATGAAATATATTCAACGGTTAAAAATTGAAAGCATTCAAATAGTGATCGAAGTTTTTTTTTTCTTTTTTTCATAATAGTGGGATAAAAGATTATTTAACTTAAGGAAAAATCATAAAAAATATTGGATTATGGTTTGTGAAGACAAATTTTCTCAAGTTTTTAATGTAAAACTAATACACATAAATAAATAAGGATTAATTTTCGATCATGGCCACATTCATAATAATTTTTTGATGTGTGTTTTTTAGTTTCAAATTTTTCATCTCTAAGCTTTGATGTATAGCGAATAAATTTAATGACCCAACACACAGAGCACCTCTGAATTTTATAAAGCTCTCTGATCACCACATAATAATTGTCATAATAAATTGTCCACCACAGATTTATGCAACAATTATAGAATTGATTGACAAATGGATCATATCTATGAAAATAATCGACCATGTAAATATCTCATATAATCTCACATATCACAAATTTGAGAAATTTTTTCAACATCCTCCCACTTGTCCATTTATCCCATTATCAATCAATACCAAAAAACTAAATACAAGGATTATGATGACAAATATTAACTAAATACAAGTATTATCTCTTGTGTATCACAGTATATCAAGTCTCTCATCAAAGACATTAACTATAATAGATAAATTATATGTTTATTTTGGATCAAATACAAAATTTTCAAATAAACAAATATGTGCACAACAAAATGAGAGAAAAAAATGAATAAGAGTTTTATCAAAGTAAAATTAATGATTGTCACAACATGGAACCAAGTTCCACTTGTGCTAAATGATTCTTGAAATTCTTTAATGACATGTTGTAAGTCAAAGGGTTGACAATCATCAACCCAGTGCTAATATGTTCAATGATCACTTAAAAGATTCTCTTGTGAGTAGATATTTAATGTCAATATGAAATGTTAGATCTAGTGGAAACCTAAACATACATTAAACTTCCAACACCTAAGTGAGCCTATATATCTTACTTAACATTATACACCAACATAAGTTAAAATCTCACTTTTAAGGTGAACTCATGAAAATCCCATAACATGAATTTTATAAAACTAACCAAATATATATAAACCCAATTGTGATGTTCAAATTAATGGTTAATTCAAGTTTAACCAAAATTAAATTTTTTACTATTTTATAATATTACCAAAATGTCTATTTGATTCAAAGCCATCCTTCATCATTTATCCATACTCAACAATAGGTAATTAAAATGGAGATTATACATAGAATCCTGAAGTATTCATATAATCATAAATTGTGAGATTGTAACACGATCCTAGATTTTATTTTTTATACAAACATAATACATATCACCAAATACACTTCCATAAAAACAATAAATCTCTCATCAACACTTAATCAAACTTAAGTTTATAAAATTCATCCATTTCTCAATCCTTCGTTAAACTTAATCCATCTAATATAAATCATTCAAAATTAATAAAAACTAAAATAATCTTCATTAATTCTATCTCCTTCACGAAACATGTCAATATGAACATTCACTTAACTACTTTACTCAACAATCAATAAATGTTTGATTCATGGAGATTTTGGAGATTTAGTCATGGAAAAATAAATTAAGAAACAAAAACACCACGAACTAATTATCAGCTCACGTCATATTATAAATCTTGCAATGATAAACCCATACATGATAGAATACAAAAACAATAAAAATGTAAAAGTGAACAAAAGAAAATTATAAAGAGAAGAAAATATCATAGAAATAGGATGAAATTATAGAAAGAAAAGAGCATTACTTACAAATGAAGGAATCCTAGAAATACGAACAAGTTCTAGAAAGCAAATGGGGAAGAAAATGCACTTTTCTTTTCTATAAAATCATTTGTTTGTAGGTATTCAAAGTCAGCTCAAACTTTACAATGATATATTTATAGAAAAATAAAATTTAAATGAAATTCTAGATGAAACCACGTGCCCGTTGTTTTCTAATTTCAATTTTTATTTTTTTTTGGTTTTCAAATAAATTTGAAGATTCAAATAATGATAAATGCTTACTCTTAGACCTATCCTTGTTAGATAATGCTCATGGTTCAACCAATGACTATTTCTTTAGGGTTGTCCATGCTAATCAAAAGCCCTCCATTCTTTACCATCTTCTTATATTACTTTGATTATTTCATATATTTTCAAATGATCATTGTAATAATTATTACATTCTATATAATCTCACGTTATTTAAAATATAGTTGAACAATTAGGTTTTATCTTTAAATAATTATTAATTAATTTATAAGATATTCAAGCTCTATTTATATATATATATTCTTTGTAAAATAAACAAATATATATATATATCCTAAATATAATTTAAAAAGGTAATAGTGTGATAAATAATTTATGAAATAAATAAGTATAGGTGATTGTGTAAAGCAACATTGCGACAAAGGTGTAGGTATGGAGTTTGAATCCTAGATGGGAAAGTTTCACGTTTATTCAAAAAAGCTCTAACTAGTTAGGAATTGGTTTTGGCTTATCTTTTTTGTGAAGTTCAACATTCAATGAATAATAATCTTAAAAATGATGATTAATGAGGACATACCAAACCTCGTAGATTGAAGTTTAGTTGATCCTATTAGACCAAACTAATTCAACACTTTTTTCACTTATCCCAAAAGGATTAATTATTATTTGTAGACTAAGTGTATATTTCTTTCAAGTCACTTATTTAACTTTAATTTTCAGTATTTCGTGCATTGTGTCTATAAAACATAAAAATATAGATTAAAATATGGAACAATTACCATGATAGGATTTTATATTTGTGGGGTTTATAAAATCTTAATACACTTGGTGTTGATTGAAGAAAATTTAGTTTAATTAAAAAAAGAAGGAAAAATAAAGCTATCCTTTAATTAAGTAACTAATTCAAGAAAATAATATATTCATTGAGATTGGGATTTAAGCTCATACAATACGTAACATAATAAAAATAATACAAGTGATTACATATGAATAGAAAATGTATATAATTATCTCTTCATAAATACATGTTAACAATTAATGGTGCAATCTTTCCAAAATTGGCAATGAATAAATAAAAAAAACTAAAACCTTCATTTATTAACTAATTTTTAATTGTATCGATGCATTGTAATTTCATTGTCTATTTTATTATTATTTTTTACAGCTATTTTATTATTCTTTAAAGTAGTAGTAACAATATAAAAACAAGAATGGGTGGAAAAAAGGGTGTATAAATGCAAGACTTTAACCTGAAAAAAAAAACGATAGAGTTATTTGAAAGAATTTAAATTTTATTCAATAAAATATTTTTCTGAATAAGATAATAAATTATTTTTATTTAAAATAACAAAGAAAGGAAATTTAATGTTTATTTATTTTCTCTATTTCTTTACTGTGCTCTCTACTAAAAAAGACGAGTAATTTTATACGGAACTTAATTCAAATATATTATCAGCATAAACATAAATATGTTGTACACTATACATATTAATTATTTTAATAATTTTTATTAATTTTCAATATCTTATCAATTTAATATTTCTAATTTTTTCTTTATTAAAAAAATTATTATTCAAAATATTTTTTATGTTATTTACTTATTCTATCATTTTCTTTTACTATTAACTGAATTATGACCGTAATTTTTATTTTTATATATTTAATTTATCGATTAATTCACTAGTTATCTCTTTAAGAATTAATTAATAACTTAAAATAAAATATCAATTAGGTTATTTAAAAAAAAATTATATAGTAGAATGCTTAAATAAAGATAAAAAAGAATATTTTAAATTTTTAATAATTACATCTTCTAATAAAAAATTAATTAAAAATATCTAAATTCATAAAATATTTAGACTTAATTTAACAATACAAAAAATCATAAATACCAGCATATATAAATTAGGTTCTGAGCTCAATTTTTATGAATTACAGTGGATGTAAAAAGGCTTGTACAACATCCAGTGAAATTTTATATACGTTTAATTGTTAAATTAGTTATTTTTAAAATAAAAACTTATCAAACATAATAATTATATTCTGATAAATGAATGACATGGGAATTGCTGCGTGCCGGTACGATTAACTTTTGTGTGGACCCCACCCTCTGTATTCATCTCCGTATCTCGTATTTCTGTTACACACGTGTAACCTTTATTCTATCACTCAAATCCACGTTGACATTTTAACCTTTCTTTTCTAACTCTTACTATTATTATATTATATTATTATTATTTCTTATTATTAGTTTTTATTACCTATTAAAATTGTCACTGTCATGTTCCCAAATAACTTGATTTCTCAGCGAAAGGTTTGAGTACAAAATAAATAAATAAAATGATAAAGATTACACTTAGATCTTAGATTATAATTTACTGTAAAATTGCGAAGATGAGAGAAGATATCAAGTTATTCGAATAATTTTAAGGAATTCTTTTTTGTTTTCTTTTAATGAATCTACCATTGATGATTTATTTGTTATAATTGTTAGATTAAAAGAATATAAAGATTAAAACAAATTTTTTTTTACTTATTTATTAAAAATAAAAATATGAATGATGAAAAAGTTGAACTACCTTATAAAAAATAAGATTCATAAATTTACTATTTTAAAATTTTGAATTAAAAATAGTATTAACGTCTTATATATATCTTTTAGTTTAAACATAAAAAAGGAAACGTATCAATGTGATGGAATTTTACATAATTATAGTTCAATATTTTTAATTTTAATAATTTATACATGGTTGTATATGGTAAAACTTTACGGTTTTCAGTGTTCATGATCACGCCAATATATGTAAGCTTTTTTTCTTTTCTTTTTTTGGTGAATATTCATACGTATGATGATACATAGATTACTAATAATTAGACATAAACGAACACAATTAAAAAAGAGATAATTTCAACTTTTCGTATGCATGCAAATGATCAATATAGAAAGAATCTCTTCGAACTAGCGACCAAGTAAACCAGTTGACCCTATTTATAGCATCCTTTAAAGTGTTAAATATTTATACCAAAAACCAAAAGTGTCAAATAAGCATGCACCAGCACATAAAAAAAAAAAAAACCAAATTTGAAGAATTCAAAATCAGTTTACAATTAATATGGTTCCCTATTTGATTTTCTTGTTCTTCATGATCATCACAAAACCAAACTCACGTTCACCTGTCTTCTGCATATCACAGAGCCGTGTTTTGACCATAAATCACATTCATTCAATTTTTTTTTTTACCCTTTTTGGAATACAAACATATATATATATATATATATATATATATATATATATATATATTTTTTT
>Ga0209589_1001956_pt1 | contig 35010 bp, 20 predicted proteins | sample CowpeawhiteBW_FD_187525 | JGI IMG/M metagenome (GOLD analysis project Ga0209589, IMG submission 187525) | Root nodule microbial communities of legume samples collected from California USA - Cow pea white BW (SPAdes) (version 2) | ecosystem: Host-associated > Plants > Roots > Nodule | place: USA...
AAAAAAAAAAAAAAAAAAACAAAAAGCAGAAGAGAAAGGTGATATAATATAGCATCATCAGATAGATACAAGTTACAAGAGAATTATGGTATGATGATATCACAAGGAATTAAGTTCCTCACTGTTTCATCATCACTGAGATCTCATCCTGTTGATCTGGTTCAGAGCAGGCTGCAAGATGTTGAACAGCACCCACGCAATAGCCGGTGCCACCACAAACAGCAGAAGCTGCCCCCTGTTGTCACTCGCGGCTTCGGCGATCGCCGCCACTTCAGCGGCAGCGGCATGCGGCGGCGCCGCCGCCATGAGTCCGGCCAAGCCGCCGAGACCCAGCCCGATGATGAGTCCTTTGGTGCTGCGCATGCGGTTGATTTGGTTGAGCGCCGGCTGAAAAATGTTGAAGAGCACCCACCCTATGGCCGGGATTATGGGCAGCAGCAGGGCCAGGCCGCGGTTGTCGCCTTCCGCTATGTCCGCTATCTGCTGCGCGGCGAAGGCGGCGTCGCAGGTTCCGAGGGCCGTGAATATGGCTCCGGCGACGGCTGTGGGAAGGGAGAGGTTGGTGGGTTCGGGTGAGGCGGCGATGAGGCCCTTGGGAAGAGAAAGGAGAGAAGGTTTTGAGGGTGTGAGTTTGGTGGGGAATTTTGGCGATGTGGGGTTGAGGCATTTGGCGTTGATCATGGCCATTGCTGATATTGTTGCTGCCATTGTTGAGTTGAGTGGGTGAGTGCGTGGTGGTGGTGCGTGTGGTGTGGGAGAGGGAAGATGGGGAACGTGGTTCTGAGTGAGAAGTGGCAATTTAGCGTTTGGAAAAGCCACGTTGGAGAAACGAGGTCCAATGGGGTTCCGCTTTCTAGATTCTTCTCTTATCCAAACAGAGACTTAGATTAGATTTCCACCTCATATTCTTCATTTTTCTTATCACTTCGGCTTCTCATAATGTCCCAAATCCAATTTTTCTTGTCTTTGTTACCGCTTGTCCCAAACACGCCTTTCTACGGTACCGCAACGACACGTCGTTCAAAGATGATAAATTAATCATATGTGGTTCTAAAATAATAAAAAAATGTAAGAATATAATAACATTTTTTTATTGGTTTTAATATGTTATATAGGCAATGAAAATAATTGTTTTTTTTTACTCTCTCAATATAAATTGTATATGTAATCGGTAATTGATGTACTTGGAAGAAGGTTATGTCTAAATACATGAATTTACTTACTTTCAGATAGTTCCAAACCATCTTCATCTTCATCTCATAAGATTGGTGTCGATTCTGGGAAGGAAAGCAATGTTAGGCATATGTGTAATTAGAAGAACGCATCTTAATATAATGATAACTTAGTTAAAGTTTTCTTATATTCTTATTGATATTTTGAAAATGAATAGTATATAAAAGAGCTCTTGCTTTGTAAACTTGTTAACCCAGTTAAGATCATTGTTTTCTTCCCAATAAAGCCATGTAAACGTGCTTTTGAAGAACTTGAAACTTTTAAACAAGTCATATTCAAGTTTAAAGAAAGTTCTATAATATATAAATAGTCTGAAAATAGCTTCGTTATGACTAAAAACGCTCCAATCGAATTATATTGATAATATTCTAACCACCATCAAGTCATAGTGTTTTTTCTTGACGAAAGTTTGAGAAACTATTATATTTTAAATTAATTTAAATTCTTTTGAAATATGGGTTATTTGTTTTGTGTCTGGATGATGTGAACGTAGTAATTTCTATAAATAGAGTATAAACATAACGTTAGATGATGTATCGAAATAAATTCTATATAGAAAGTATATTGACTTTGCTAATATCAAATTCACGTATAATGATATATAATTATGAGAGTCAATGAAAACTCTTACAATATGAAGATTTGATGTGAAAATGGATTAGACCTTGCAAATATAAGGAGTTTATCGTGATCACGCAAAAGATTGATTGGGAACTTTGATATATAAATTTATAACTATAACTTCAAATAGGTCAAGTTGAGTTTTTGAATTACAAGGGTTGAGACATGAGAACTGTGTTATATTTGAATCACGAGGATTGTATCGTGAGAAAAAACATTTGATTCTTGATGTAAATTATTTGTTTTTGAATCAACGATATTATTAATTTATGTATTATTGTTTACTTTATCTTGTGTGTTTTTCCCGTGCTGTGATATCTACTTGCGATAATCATATATTATACATGAACATGAATAAATGACGATGAAAAATAATAATGATACTGTAATATATATATATATATATATATATATATATATATATAAAATGATATAAATAATAATAAAACATATACCGGTTAGGGCAGTTACAATTATCATCTAAAACAGAAGTATTAATCATTTAGGATTTCAACACACGCATAAAAATGTTTAATTAAAAGAATTATGATAAATAACTTTAAAAAATTACCAACTACTTATGTCTTATTATTTTATGCTTTTATATTTTTTTTCATCAAGGATATAAGTTGATTACATTAATAATAATGAAAAAGTATCACTTCGTAAATTTTTCTTTCTTATTGTAAGTAACTTATCTTTCAAACTCTCTCACTCAAAGAAAAAAAACACACACGAATAATTGTACACGAATAATTAATATGTTAAATTTAAGATAAAACTATTTCAACATTAATAAATATCGATTATACCTTACTTATTTTCTAACCAATGTATTAGTTCAAGATAAAACCTCCAACCACTTACAAACACTAAAAACTTATTTTAAAGTATAATGATTTATGATTGTTATAATTGTATATAACTATTTTTTAGTTGTATCTAATATATACAAGTAAAAGGGGAAAGGAGGGCTAGAAACTACACTTATAATAGCGAGTGATATATATATATATATATATATATATATATATATATATATATATATATATATATATATATATATATATATATTATCACGTATGCGCCTTTAGAAGGTTAAATGTTATAGTCAATACCAGAAAAGTTTCCATAAAATAGTAATTCCCTTTTAGTTTTACGACATTTCTCTTTCCCCAAATCGAATATTAATTTATAACGATAAATAAAAAGTTTACTTTTTTACTAATTTTATCTTTAATTATTTTATAAATAATTTACTTTAATCTATTATTATAATTTTTTTTTTATTTTAAATTACTATTTCATATATATATATATATATATTTTAATTTTACATTATTTTAAAAATTATTTATTTATTTATTATTGATGTTCTTAAAAATTAAAAAGATACGAACAGACGGCTTCGCTAGCTATATTAATATAAAATTTGCCGCAAGATTTTCAAAAATATTTTTTCCGTGTCTTCGCTCGTCCATAATTCATTTTCCCTCCAATTCTAAAATTCTCCATTCTCTCTAGTTTCCTTTTCTACCTTGCATCTGAATGAAAGAAACAAGATGGAGGTTGTTTTTGCATCGTCGTTTCTTGACGGTGGAACCGGCTTCTGGAATCTTCGCGCTACCGTTGAGATGCTCTGCTACAAATCTCGTTCGTTGCCTCGTCTCCGTTGCCCCGCTTGCTTCATCGCTGCTTCTAAGCTTCAGAACCCTCTGTGTCCTCTCCGATATTTTATGTTCAAAATAGGTTTATTTCATCTCCACTGTTCTTCGTTCTTTTCGCTAAGCCACACTTTTTATGTTGATTCCGGTTGAGTTTTCTTTATTTACGCTGGCGTTTGTTCTTCAATTTGTAGTAATGGCTAACTCCAGTATCGCAATCTACCAAGATAATTATATAATCGAAAATCATATGTTTGGGACAATGGTTGAAGTGAAGGTTCTGCTGATTGTGGCTTTTGGCTCAGAAATATCAGAATCAAGGTAAGCTCTGAAACCTTCTATATTCCATGATTGCTTTCGTTTGTCCTGTTATCGTAACTTAGTATCGTTTTCAATTGCTTGTTGCGCTTTGGGTCTCCCACACGCACCCTTGTCATTCATTGGTTATTTCGTTGCAAGTATTTTTATTGATGTTGATCTTGTAATGGTTATAGTGTTAGGATTTAAGGAGTCAAAAGAGAGTAAGGAGAATAGTGTGACTGAAGAAAGAAACTTTTATTGTCGGAATGTCACAAGTACAATGGCGCTACAAAGGATGCAGCTCTCCTTTCACCCAATTTAATCTTGTTCATACCGCCATAAACCCTCAATTGCTCTATACTCTTCCTCTCTAATTGACGTAATTGCCTCAAAAGTCCTAACCATCTTCCGTATTTTTCCCACTACCGTCTTCTATGTTTCCTTTGATACACTAAAAAAGGTTTTTGGTCACAGCTTGTGTCTGACCTTGATTCTCTTTCCTAACAATACCTGCCCTCCAAAAAAACCTTGTCGTCAAGGTTGAATTCGGGAACTTATTATTGTATATTAGTTTTATCTTCCCAAGTTGCCTCCTCCGGTGATGTATTCTGCCATTGAATCAGCAGTTGCTGCACCGTTTCTCGTCCTTGCTTTAGCATCCTATTGTATTCCTGTGGAATGGCCCTGTGATCCTACAGGCAATGCTGATTCTACAGGATGATCTCCTACTGCTAACTTGAGCTGAGAGAGATGAAAAACTGGTGAATTCAGTTCTGGCATGCACTGGAAGCTGTAACTGAAAAGCCTCTTCTCCTATATGCTTGATCACTTGATAGGGTCCATAAGACCTGGCTGCCAGATTTTTATGCAGTCTTGTAGTCATCGAACTTTTTGAATGAGGTCGACTCTTTAAATATACCCAATTTCCTACCTTTATTTTAGATGGTATCGTATCCTGTGTACATTAGCATATCTCGTCATATGATCCAAAGGTCTTCTCAAAATGATATACAAACTGTTTAAAGCTCCGCCCCAGTCGTTCATTGTTCAGAAGTGAAACATCGTAAATAAGTTTCAATTGTTCTGTTCAGTAATACAGTGCCTTGTCTTCTGAAGAGTTCCTGTCCAAGGAGACTAAGAATACACGATATCACTTACTATTGAAGTTGAAATTCCATGCAATCTGACCACCTACCTCTCTAAAACATCAGCAGAACGAGGAGAATAAGGATGCTTGAGAAAAATAGAATGGTCATTTTCTCAACTGTCCACCACTAACAGAATTGCATCATACCCGTTAGATGTAGGTATCGCACCACCAATCCATACGACATCCTCCCATATGGGACTTGAGAGTAATTATTTTATGACAATAAAAAAAAAAGACTACGTGATCATTTTTTTTGTTATAATAAAAAGTAAAAGAAAAATATTATTAAACTAATAATATATGCACTAAAACTGTAATAATTTTTTTTCAAAAATTATAATGTCGCTCTGGTATCAAAGACTGAGATCACTTAACTGGAGAAGGGGCTTGTATTGTAGTATTCTTAGCATTTTCATTAGTATTTAGTAAAATCACATTCTTCAAAATTGGTACCTACATAAACTACTGAACTATTTTTTTTTTCAATTATTTAATATTATATTCTTAATTTAGATAAATATTTGTACGTTTATGTATCATCTTCTATCTTATCTAACTTTTCTAATGTTACTTTTATTTCTATTCTAATTATATTTATTTAACGCACATGATCACAATTTTCTCCATCATCACAATAGTTATAATGTTGTAACTCTTTATCATCTGAGATATATTATCTTCTCCTTATGAATCTAATAATATTTTTTGACCATTTGTTCTTGAAATTCTTCACTCATATTTAAATTATTTAGTTTTTCTTTTGTCTTAAAAGATTTTATTTTTTCATATCCAAATCTTTCATATCTGTAACATATGATATTATTTTGTATTACCCTGTTTTTCATTAGTATTATTATTAAATCGCTTTATTGGTTATTTAGGGATTGGAGTATTCTTTTTGATTATTTTGTATTTTTAACATTTTTCCATTAGTTTTTTTATATTTGTATTCAATATAAAAGTTTCCTAACTCTGTAATTTCTCCGGCTTGACTCTATAATCCAATTTTCTACTTCTAAATTATGGAATATAGGAACTTTTGTATTTTAAATATAAAAAATATCTACCATAAGTTCTCTCTTTTGTTTAGGCATTATGATATTTATTTTACAATTTTTTTAAAGAAAATGATATATTAACAATCGTTTTTTAAGAACTTCTCTCACTACCTGATGTGACAATAATTTTTTATTTTTCATTTTTTTTTCACACTTCCACATTGGATGCTTGAATACGAGAGAGAAAGAGAGGTTGATTGAGTGACAAAAGTGAGAGAAGCAAGGAGAGAGAGGTTGAGAGTGAGAGAAAGGGAGGTTGATTCTGGAGAGGGGTGGGTGAAGGGCAAGGAGAGAGAGGAGTGGAAGTCCTGAGAGAAGTGGAGAGCAGTTTGTTCTTCCTTGTCTTCTTCGTCCATCTCCTAAGTTTCTTCTTCCATTCTCCAAATTTGTTGTTTTTCCGTTTTTGAAGTTATTTTTCGATGGGGTTCGTCATTTCATCGTTAGTGGAACAAAAAAAGTATTAGGTTTACCCACTGCAACAAATTCGTAGTTTAGGGTTTAGTTTTGTGGAAATGAGACATTTTTGTTTTTCTTTTTGGAGAATATTTGATAAAGTGTGAATTTTTTTTGTAACAATGTTGTTCAAGAGCGAAAGTTGAAGGTCAGTTGTAGAAAATAATCACTCTAAAGCGGAATCTGCAGGATTGATGTTTCCAGTTTATGTGCAAAGTAATGGGTTCGTAAATGCGAACCTGTATTTTTTCTGCATTACTTTGTTATCTCTCACCGTGGTGTGCGTAGTAGCAATTAGGTTTTGAGAATTTAACATGTCTGCATCATGGTTGAAGTGGGTTGGAATAAGGTGTATCCATTTAAAGAAATGGTTTTGTCACTCGTTGTCCCACATGTGAATTGGGACAACGAGTGACAAAACCATTTCTTTAAATTGGTACACCTTTTCCAACCCACTTCAACTATGATGCAGACATGTTAAATTATCAAAACCTAATGGCTACTACGCACACCACGGTGAGGGATAACAAAGTAATGCAGAAAAAATGCAGGTTCGCATTTACGAACCCATTGCTTTGCACATAAACTGGAAACATCAATCATGCAAATTCCACTTTAGAGTGATTATTTTCTACAACCGACCTTCCACTCTTGAACAACACTGTTACAAAAAATACACACTTTATCAAATATTCTCCAAAAAGGAAAACAAAAATGCCTCCTTTCCACAAACCTAAACCCTAAACCACAAATTTGTTGCAGTGAGTAAACCCAATACTTTTTCTGCTCCACCAACGGGTAAATGACGAATCCATCGAAAAATAACTTCGAAAACGGAAGAACAACACACTTGGGGAATGGAGGAAGAATAAACTTAGGAGATGGACGAAGAAGACACTTGGGGGAAGGAGGAAGAACAAACTTGGGGATGGAGAAAGAACAAACTGCTCTACACTCCTCTCTCTCCTTGCCCTTTACCCACTCCTCTCCAAAATCAACCTCACTCACTTTCTCTCTTGCTCTCAACCTCTCTCTCCTTGCTTCTCTCAGTTCTGTCACTTCATCAACCTCCCTTTCTCTCTCGTACTCAAGCATCCAACGTGAAAGTGTGAAAAAAAAATTAAAAAATAAAAAATCACTGCCACATCAGGTAGTGAGAGAAATTGTAAATATATCATTTTCCTTTTTTTTTTTAACCTTTTCTGCAAAGACTAAAGGTAATACTCGTTTACAATCTTAAAAATCATGGACATAAAATCACCAGTATCCCTGTTGACACTTCTTCTTAAGCCTCCAAAGGTTGGACATCTCAGATCATGTTGTAGTTCTAATGGTTTTTCATAAAATGTTTTTAAACCTTTAATAAAATTATGCATTATTGTTATTGGTAATGTTTTAATCATTATTGGTATTGTGTGGTTTTTTTATTGTTTAACACAAGTAGTTATGTACATTTTGTTTAATTTAAGTTCAGTATTTATATCCCACCAAAGGATGTCAGTAAAACCTTCAATATTTAATTTTATTGTTTGATTTTTTGAATGTTCGACTCTATTGGCTGAGACAACTATAGTCATTTGCTGTTTTTCTTGTTATTTAATGATTTATCATTCCATTAATATTTCAGTCAGAACTTTCTTGTCCATCAAGTATTGATGGATATTCTAATTCTTTAAATTGAATGTGGCGAAGGTTAGGTCAACTAGAAAAATTTCTTGAAGGCAATAGTCTTATTCTAGGGTTAGGATTTATTCTTCCTTTACTTATTTTATATAAGTTATCATCAAATTATTATTCTTCTAATTCATTTTCATCTTTATTTCCTAATTCTTTGTTAGGAATGTTTTGAGGGTGGAGTTTCCGTGTCTAGGTCTTTTAATTCCACTTCTAAGGCTAATACTAGTAATTGATGGAGTATTTGATTTGTATAGGTCTTTATTTTGGATGTCTTTAATATTAATTTCTCTATTCTCTTTTATCATTTTAAAGGAAGAAGCTGTTATTTCTTTATTTTCAATATTAAAAAACTTTGTTTTAATGATGGTATAATTCCTTCTGTTTCTCCTTAAAGGCCTTTAATATATTCTTTACCGATTTAATCATATCTGTTTGTAGTTTGTGTAAATAATTTTGTTCTAACCAAGTAAAGTATGAAATCATTTTGTTTATTACGATTTTCTAGAGTTATTAGGATTTCAATTCATTGGTTATTTTACTATGTTGTAAAGTTTTCGAGATCAAAACATTTACTCTTTTAGAATACTAAAAGAAGGAAGTTTCATTGTTTGTTTAGAGATATTAATAATGCTCGTAGGACTAGTTGAGTTTTTGATTACCTTATGACATATCCTGGAATTATAGTTATAGGTATATAGATTTGGGTTTCATTCCTCATTAATCATTTTATATCTAACACAATGTTATATCAAGTATTATTGAACCTTTTTAAGGATATGGAATAATTAGGGTGATTATTTTTATATAATGGCCCATCATGAAAATTGGTTTCAAATATTGCTAATATTTGATCTTGTAATCCTGTCAACCTATTGTCTCTTAATATGGCAAAGAGTTTAAACAACCTTTGTGAAAGTATTTATATTGTTTAATATGTTATTAGATTAATTGTGTAGAAGTTAATGGAATTGTTTCATGATATTGTTTTATGTGTTCTCTACTCTTATAACTACATATTCTTATTTGAACATATCACTTATTCTAGTCCATACAAGGTATTGGTGGATTATGTAAGATTCTTCTATTTCTTCTATTTTTTTTTTCTCTTTTCTTTTGTTAAATAGCATTTTAATTAGTCTTAACAATGCAGAAGCTAACTTTTAGAGATGGCCGAGACCACCAAACTTAAAAATGATTGAGAAGTTAACACTCTTATTGGCTGACTGATGGAGAGAGCAGCTTTGACTTCTAAATATCGGTAAAAGACTTTTACTTAGTAAAAAGTTGACAACAGAATAAAAGTCTCTAAATAACCTAATTTTCACCTACACTCCCCACAAATTAAAACATCTCTGAGTGATAATGACACCTGAGTATATAAATTAGAGTATTGTGGTAAGTGTAAAATAAAAATACAAAAAGACAATGTTTTCTTCCTTATTTGACTAATACCTATATGTTATAACAAATTTTATAGTTACGAAAATATAATAGAAGAGATAATTCTTGAAAATCCCATCCTTATACAAAATTCTTTTAAAATTTTTGAAATAGAAATAAGATGCAAAATAATTTATTTGAATTTATAAAAAGAGCAAAACTTTACCCTAAATATTCTCCTAGATATTCGGAGATATACTTTCAAGTGGATTTATCGAATTTGTTATAACTGAATAATAACAATTCTATTAGAGTCAAAAACTTAGAAATATATATTCGTGTCATAATAGTACTAATACTTTCATCTTATTATCCAATTTAATATTTATATTCAATCATTTTTCTATTTCTTACTGATTTGTATTGAAGAATTTGTAGGTGGATTTCATCACCAGTAACTCTGTGGATCTTTATCAATTCAATTATCTTCAGAGGTAAATATTATCAATCTCTGGAGCAAACTCTACTTTCTAGGAATATCTAAAAAAAATAGAAGAATGATTAAAGAAGTCATTTTTTTCTTCAAAAATTATTATTTTTAAATAATTAAGATATCGTATGCGTAATAAATAAGAATTAATTAATAAATAATATAAAACATTAATACTGCTTTGTTTTTTTGTCTCCCGTTTTTTCTTTAAAATTCTCCTGAAGTCGTGCATCACTTCCATAAAAAAAATTACGTCAGTTACAATATTGGTTAATTCTTCAGGCGAAAGTTTTATCAATTAAAAGTATTATTAACTTTTAACTTTTTTAAAATTTTGTGACTTAATCCACTAATCAATTCCATTGAAGATCGAAAATTTTCTAACTTAACTCAAATTTTCTATATGAGAAGATATATTATAGTATTTTATTTTTGTGATTCCTACGTGATATGTTATCACTTTTCTACTCTTTATGTAAACTCCATTCTTTTAAGATGCACAATTATAATTTTTTTTATCCTAATTGAACCGTTTAGTGTGCTATATATGTGTCTAATATGATGGTAAAGTAAATGATTTAATCAACATAACCAATTTCAAGTTGCACGTATTCTTATTCCATATATTTGAATTTTATTTTAGTTTGAAGAAGATATTAGTAACAAAATCAGGTAAGAAAAGTTAAGATTTAACAAACTTTAACAAACGTGATTATTTGGTTTTATCATCTCTAAACTATTCTGTTGCAATAATATCATATATAATGTGTAATTAAATAAGTATTTTTTTTACTCTTTTCAAATATTGTCATATGTTACTATATACTGTATATACTGTATACTATAATATACTATAATACTAATTAAAAAAAATAATCTCTTCTCAAAGTATCAATTAAGAAAAAAAAAATGACTGCTACGTAACGGTAGCGTGTAGCGACACCTCATCGTCATCATCATCTCTTCTTCATCAGAAAGCATATAAGAGCGCTGGACATAGAAAAGAGAGACCCCTCCATTTGAGGAACCTTAAAATTATTGATTCTTCCAGTCACTCCCATAAACCATACAAAACTTCGAGTCTCTCTCTGATTTTCACCTCTACGCCATTCCATCACATACCAACATCTTCTTTGTTTCGTCAAAAAACGTGATAACCCTCTGTACAATTCTCCACCGATGGTGAACACTCAATTTGAGGAATTGTTGTTGACCCCTCTCATAAGTAATGACCTTTTTCACGTGTCTCTGCTTCGATCTATATCGATCATAATGAATTCCATTCACCCAAAACTTGTTTACCATGTTTTATATTCCGTTTCCCTTGATTCTTTATTCTTTTTAATTTTTTGGTTTCCTCTTTTCATGTTTGCGTATCCAACAAGTGTACTTGTTCATTGGGTTACTTGTGCTTCCCTGATCTGGGAAAGTAAAAAAGAAAGGAATTTTGGTTTCTGCATGGAGAAGGTTATTTTAAAATTTGATTCGTTTTGGTTGGGATGATCAACCTTTTATTACTAGCGATTTTTTCAACTTCGATCAGGAAATTCTTCTTTTTTTTTGTATGATTGTAGAATATCCCATCATCTGGGAATAGTATACTTATCAAAGTTTTCTTCTTTGGGTTCCTTCTCCTTAATTTCACCCTCAATTTCAACCGCTCCTGATTTTTTAGTATGGTGTCTATGAAAAGTAAAATCTATTTGTCTTTCTGATCATCTTCAGTTTCATGACTAAATGCTTTCTTTCTTGTGTCTTTGATTTATAGGGCGATTGTAAATGAAGACAAATAATTATGTAATTCAGCTGTATTTAAAAAAAACTGTCACTTTTATAAGCATGTTTTTTCTTTGTAGGTTTGAGGCCTGAGATTTGCTAGTCAAATACATTCTTGAGGTACATGCTTGTTGCAAATTAGAACAATGTGTAGAGTTTCAAATGTTATAAACTGAGAAACTGGAATTAATTAACATTAACATAGTAATACATTTACGCATATTTTCATAATTCCCAGAACTGTTAGATCCTCTCTTCTGCTGTGTTTGGGCACTGTATAGAGTTAGCAGTGCCCATGGATGCCACTACCAGTGGAACCCCAACTATCCAATACCATAACATCCCAGATCAGCCAATTACCACCATTGTTGCCACACAATTGCCTACGCTTCAACGGGAGCAACGACATTGCTTTGGGGATTCCAGTCCAGGAGAGTTTCCCTTGTCTGCTAATCCTTCCATTGTTCTTCATCTCCTTACATCATACGACTTGTACGCTCAAGACCTTGCTAAACTTGAGGCAAGTGATGTCTATTTTGCGGGTTTTTTAGTTGTTAATTGAAAGTACTAATTCCAGCATTGCCTGTTTCATATCTGATGTGGTGTAGGCAACATGCTCCTTCTTCAAGCAGCCAGCAAAGTTTGAGCCCGATTTCGATTTGTCCTTGTCAGAGCTTGCTGCATTAGACATGTGCCAGAAAAGAGCCATTTTTAAGCCAATGACGACTGAACAACAGCAATATTTGAAGCAAAGATGTGGTGGTTCTTGGAAATTGGTTCTGAGGTTTTTGATGGCTGGAGAAGCATGTTGCCGAAGGGAGAAATCACAGGCAATAGCAGGTCCTGGTCATAGCATCTCTGTGACATCAAAAGGGCTTGTGTATTCATTTGGGTCCAATAATTTCGGCCAGCTTGGGCATGGCACCACTAGAGAGGAATGGAAACCTCGACCAATTAGGTTGGAGCATTAGTTAGGACATTCCACAGTTCTTATATCTTATTCTGCAAACATATAAAGTAAACTTGTTGAATTAAAGTTAACTGAACTCTTTGTGGTGCAGAGCTTTGCATGGCATCCGAATTATACAAGCTACTACTGCGACTAGGAGGACAATGCTGATCAGTGATTCAGGGCAGGTTTATGCCTTTGGGAAAGAATCTTTTGGTGAGGCTGAAATTGGAATTCATGGATCTAAAATGGTTACAACTCCACAGTTAGTTGATTCTTTGAAAAACATATTTGTTGTGCAAGCTGCAATTGGAAACTTTTTCACTGCTGTGTTGTCAAGAGAAGGGAGGGTTTATACTTTTTCATGGGGTAATGATGGCAAACTCTGTCACAATACTGATCCAAATGATGTTGAACCCCGTCCTTTATTAGGAGCTCTGGAACACATACCAGTAGTGCAAATAGCTGCTGGATTCTGCTACCTGCTTTGTTTGGCTTGTCAACCCAGTGGAATGTGAGCACCGGATTTATCTCATTTCCTTAACTGTTCCATCTTTTTCAACAACAATCGAGATAGAAGTTCTATCTTATGATGCTAATTAAGCACTCTTCTACGCTTAATTTTTTTTACGCATATTGATGCGGTTAGAGTGTGAAGAGATTTTTTTTGTATGTTATGATTTATTCCTTTGCCTACATATTTTAGCATCAGAAGTCCACATCTTCCAAGATTATGAAAGTTTTAACCATTGCTGATTTTTTTATTTTTAACTTACGTAGACTGGTTTTTGCATTTCATATCATTTTATTTAATAACTATCTTTATGTTTATTGATTATGTGATCCTTATCTGAAATCTTAATAGGTCAGTGTACTCGGTTGGGTGTGGTTTGGGTGGGAAGCTTGGACATGGCTCAAAAACTGATGAGAAGTTTCCTCGTCTGATCGAACAGTTTCAGCTGTTAAACCTTAAGCCGATGGTGGTTGCAGCTGGTGCGTGGCATGCAGCTGTGGTGGGGCAGGATGGCCGTATTTGCACATGGGGGTGGGGTCGTTATGGCTGCCTGGGTCATGGTAATGAAGAATGTGAATCTGTACCTAAGGTGGTGGAAGGGTTGAGAGATGTCAAAGCAGTTCATGTTGCTACAGGAGATTACACCACCTTTGTAGTGGCTGATAATGGTGATGTGTATTCATTTGGTTGTGGAGAATCTGCTAATCTTGGCCATATCCCCGAGAATCATGAGGAGGTCTGCTTTCTTATGCCTTTCACTCTATTTGATTTGTTTGCCTTTATTGAAAGGAAGTCACTTTCGTTTGATTTTTGTGCAATCATATGATGAACTGGCTTGCGGTTTCTGTTTTGAAAGAATTAGAATTTTCAGTTTCAGAATGTAGCTTCTAATTTATGCTAAATCTGAATGACAATACTGAATTCAAAGTGCAAAGTGAACTCTGAATTCTGTATTGGTGACTAGAGTGCATTGTATTAAATTTAACCTTATGTTTGTTGTTGTGCAGGGAGACATGCACGCAAATGTGTTAAGTCCAAAGCTTGTGACTTCAATGAAAGAGATGAATGAAAAAGTGGTGCAGATTAGTCTGACGAATTCCGTATATTGGAATGCTCATACCTTAGCCATAACTGAATCAGGGAAGTTGTATGGCTTTGGGGCTGGGGACAAAGGACAACTAGGCGTTGAGCTTGGTGCCAACCAGACTGAAAGAGGAAAGCCAGAGCAGCTTGATATTGATCTTCGTTAACTATGTGTGCTGGTGTACACCCAATTCTTTATACCATCTCATCCTCTAATTTATGCTTACCATGCACAGTATTTAGTGTTTCAATCTCTTCTTCATTATGTAAATGCATCCACAAGTTCCAAGCTAGGCATCAGATGATAGGGGCCTCTTAATCTTAGGCTTCAACTAGATTATGATACTTGAAAATGGTGAAGGTTTACATACTCTTCATTTTTCTTGACTTTTATCATTTGTTTAGATCAAGTTGGTTAAGTTTATTAATTTGCGATTCACTTGACATCACTGACTTCTTATTTTAATGTTTATAGGTAAGAGGGGTACTTCTTCTTTTGGTAAGAGCCAACTTGTTTTATATTTTTTTATTATATATTCAAAACTATAATTTTTTATGGATGACTTCAATTTTACATAAAAATGGCAGTGAAGAGGGGGAATGGGAATAGTGGTTCTGAGTGAGGATTAACTCTTAGATCTGGAGAGTTTTGGGATATATTTGGCTGTCTTTAGAAATAAATTACGATAAAGTTTTAGTTAAAAATTTATTCATGCAAGACTTTAATTGTTTTTATAAACTCAGTTGTAGATACGGAGACCAGGGATGGATGTGAATTTGACTATTTTATATTCGTTTTCATTTTCATTCTTATTTTCATAATTATGGGGATAAAATTTGTCTCATACACATTCTTAAAAACTGAGTTTGTTTTATATACATTCTTAGAAAATGGGTATATTCTTATTACATTTTTAAATATTAACTAGATAATTTTTTTACAAAATTTAAAAATCACGAAAAAGGTATTCTAAAGTTTTTAATGTTAAGAGAATATGCTTTTTTTAATTTTAAATATTAAAAATTATAATTAAATAAAACCATTAAATAATTATAAAAATATGTGTCTTAGAAGAATAAAAACAAAAATTAGAAAAATCAAAACAAAAGTAAATGTAAATATAATTCTTTTATATTATTTAATAAATTATAGATGTTTTTGTTAAATATGTATATATGTATGTATATATAATTTTTCTCTTATCTTATCTAATATAAAATATCAAAACTATTATTCATGTATGTTTTTAATATAGAATTTGATTAAAAATCGAAACAAATTTGTATAACAACCAGGTCAACACTAATTACAAATTTAAAGACATCTTTAATATTTGGAAAAGCCACGTTGGAGAGAGTGGTCCAATTGGAATTGTGATTTCTAATATTCTTCTCTTATCCAAACAGTGACTTGGATGAGATTTCCACCTCATATTCCCCTTTCTGGTCACTTACCGTGATTTTTTTTTTTCTCATTCCTAAGCCTTCTTTTTTGTTGATGTAAAAGGAATTGTAGGAGTGAAAAAAAAAATGAAGTTGCTTGTTTGAAGTGATAAGGTGCAAAAAAAAAAATAGAAAAAGAGGGAAATTTAAATGATTATATCTTTCATCGGAAGAAAAATAAAAGTTTGTGATGAAGTATTATTATTTATTATTGTTATACTTTTGTCTTTATTTTGTGTATTTTTCACTAAATAAAATAAAATAAAAACATAATGAAACATCCAAAAAATACTATATTTACCTGTAATTAATATATATATATATATATATATATATATATATATATATATATATTTTTTTTATATTCTTAGTAAATTAATTCCCTCTTCCTAAATATTTAGATACATTACTAAAATTTAAATTAAAACATATAATGTAAATATCCTTCTTCTACTAAAGTTGATTCATGTTAAGCTTTTTTACATGTTACTACATTTGTTTTTGTGTTATAACATGATCATCTTAGTTAACTCAAACCACAAATCATATAACAAAGGGTAAATTAATGTTTCAAAATTTCACATTCATGGGTAGCATAAAAAAATTATATATATATATATATATATATATATATATATATATATATATATATATATATATATATATTTCTCACAATTTATAAAATTCATTTACATCTCATCCATATATTCAATTCATTCACTATACATTTATATACACATAGGCCTCACATTCATATATACACACGTGATAAGGAATATCTATTGATGTCTTTTAGAAAATCTATATTTGATATATCTTAGAGACAAACACATAACACACAACGAGTCTCTCAGGATTTAAAGTATATCTATATCTAGACCTCAACGTATGTTTTGATTATACAATAAACTTTTTTTTTAATTTCTTATCACTCCTTTGTCTATGTAACTTAAACTATGAAGGAAACATGAGATCATTGTAATATTGGTGCATACACTTAATACCTCCCACCACCACTAGTATTCAAATACCATCCATGTTGTGACTTTAACTTTCATATATTTCATTCATGTATATCTTAAACATATATTCTTATTCATATACATTGGAACTCAAATAATATTTTTCATCATACATTTCAATTTTTTCATCTCTTCGTACACATCATCAATTACATATTTTTTCACACACTCATATCAATTTTATTATTCAAAATCCTATATTCCAACATAAAATAAAAACTAACAAATTTAGATTCACCACTCATCACACTATAATGATATTAAAGTATAAAAGGTGATAAAGTTTACTAATCTAGTGAAATATAAACAATTTTAGCATTTAGAAATATTTAAAAGGATGTTTCTTTTTCAAAGTTCATAAAATATTGTTTTGTTTGTTAGCATTCTTCTTGCTCATCTATTAGGCAATGTCTAAATTCATCTAGCCATTTGCTCACCCGAAAGTTTCTTCATCCAACAACTTTTTAGTTACAAACAAATTTCACTTAATTGAATTTCGTCTAACGATTCTATGATTGTCTAACAACTGAACTTCTCATGTTTTCAATTAAATGAATTTCATTGGGTGAAAAGAATAGTTATCCAAAGACTATCCATAAAACATATTTGCATTTATTTTAAGATTGAGCTTAAAACTTACAATTTTAGCCGGTTCCAATTGCTTTAGGTTCCAAAATCAACTATCACAACATTCATTTCAAACTTAGTCTATCATTTATTTCAAACTCCATAATCAAGCAATACACAATCATTCTACATTTTCAACCAATTACGATTGAGTTCTCATTTCTTAAGATTAACTTAACATTCATGCTGATAAAAATAAATCTTAATATCCATCATTAACTTGCTTACAAAAAATTAAAATATCAAACTTTTTCTTACCTAAAAATCTAGCTATTCCAACAAAACTCTAATAGTCCTTGATTCACATAGAAGCTGAAGCCTACCTATGAGTAAAATCTTTCTTAATACACTGAAGAGATCACTACAACCCTAGAATAAGAGATATTCATTTTTATCTATCAAACTACACATGCAAGCAAATAGCTTAGGATTGTAAATTACCGAAGGAATAAAAGAAGAAAGAGAAATTTACTCTAAATGAAATTTTGATTAGATATATAACTTTTATTCTTTACTAGCTTCACTATGGTAGGTTTGAAAAAAAAAAAAATCAAAAGCCAATTTAATCAGTTCAACCGTTTTTTAACAAGTTGAAATCACTTAAAATGTTTTTTTTTTTTTCATTTCAATCAGGGATACATATTTCAATATGTTGATTTTAACATAGTGAAATTAATTGCTAATAAATGTTCCAAGATTTTAACAAATTGAATTAATTAAAATGTTTAGAAGAATCCTAAAGACATTGGTTTTACTATTTTTTTCATGTAAAACTTAAATAACTAAGTCTATTAATTAAATCAATATAAATGCATGTAATATATTTCATAAAGACAAAATTGTCCTCTGAAAATTTTAAGCATGATATACAAATAAGTATTTTAGAACTTTTAAGGTCTTTGTTGAAGTTTAGGTAATTAATTTTTTTATATCGTTAGATTTATGTATTTATAATTAATAATTTCAGATATTGAAATATTTTTTTTAATACAGGGATTTTGTTAAACTAATATGAATATCGTAAAAGGTTATTAAGTTAGAGAAAAGAAATTAAATGAAATCTTAAATTGATATTTTAATTTTTTTTTTGTAAATTTTTTATATGTTTAACACTATTTTTTGTGGTTTTTCTATTAATTTATTTGTTTAATTATATTTTAATTTTTAGCAACATTAAAATAGAATTATTTTATTATTTAATAGTTTTTTTTTTGTTTTTTAAATAAAATAAAACTACACTGATGATTATTATGTCAGATTTTATTTATTATTACACTTAAATATGAACTTTTACAAAATTCAATGTATATTAGATATCCTTAACCAGTATCCTTAGGATACTGGTTAGCAAGACCCAAATATTTAAGTATGCTTTGTTATAAGATTATGAGCATTTTAACTCATTAAAGTGAGATGTTAACTGATTGAATTTTTCTTGTCCTTCTCCAAATAACTTTTTTTTTTATTCTTCTTTATCATGGCTATGTCAAGTTTGGATTACCCTCCCATGCTTTAAGGAGACCTTGTTGAACTAGGAAATCACACATCTTCGGCAAGTATAATCCAAAATCATTCAATCTAGTGAGTTTTCTAACATCATACTTTGCATAAGTTATGATGATTGATAAATCAACATTCATCGTATAAGTTTGTTATAAATATAACTAAACAAGTTTAATGTGAGATAGTCTATAACAAAAACATTATATAATAACAAAATTATCTACAATCAAAATACAAAGAAAGAGGGTGTGAAAGAGATAAAATTCACATTGAAAATAATATGATTTAATTTAAGGATTAACATACTTCCACCTAAGTATATGATAAAATTCACTATAAATACAAATATTAAGATCAAAAGTTTTCCACAATCTTTACAATTTGTAACAACTTTAACTAAGTGATAATTACATGTTAAAGTGAAGATAAGGTTCTTATACTTGTAGGTAAGATTAACCTAAGTAACTTTAAGCACATGCACATAGGACAAGTGGACAATGCCCATGTCTGATCACAAACAACAATAGAAGACACTCACAATTGGTGATGAACATAAGATACTTCAGTCTTATTAGACATTATGGAAGACTTGGTATTAAGAATAAACAATGTTAGATGATCTACAAACCTTTAAGCATATTTTAGTGAATCAATGGTCACAACTATAGTTGCGTAGATGCAATGGCGGATTTCTTTGGGGGCAGGGAGTGCTCGGCCCCTCCAAAATTTTGATTTTTTTTGAATTATATATATATATATATATATATATATATATATATATATATAATACAAAAAATATGAAAATATATTTAAATTTTTTTAATTTTTTTAAATTGTAAGTAATATATATTAGATATTAATAAAAATTTAATTTTTTATTTCTTTTATTTAATTATAATATTTAATGTAAATAATAATAAAATATAAAATTAAATATAATAAAAAATAAAAATATTCAGATTTAATTTTTTTTGTTTATATTTTTATTTTAAAATTGACACTAGGATTAAGTTAATTACACTAATAAAGTAAATCATCCATATTAAGAGTCTCAATTTTAATAAAAGATCATTGATCTATTTGGAGGAATTTAACGAAATATATTGTAAAAGACCGAATTACATCAGTTTTTCAAAAATCGGAACCAAATTGAGATTAAAAAAAAAAATTGAAGGACCAACTTAACATTGTTAAACGAAAGCATGAATCAAAAGAGTAATTAAACCAAATATTTATTAACATAATTTTTATTTTCATTTTAATTGTCTTTTTAGTTTTTCATAAATTGTAATAATCTCTCACTCTCATATGTCTTCTTTTTTTTTTCTAAAGAAAAAAAAGTTAGATATAAACTCATTATATTTCTCATTTATCCTTTTCCTTTCATGTCTCTTGTCGTACTTGATAATGAAAACATTATTTTTTTTATCTCATGAGCTTTTTGTATATTCATTTTTTTATGAATATAGAAAAAAATAATAATAATGTATTATGTATTAATAATAATGAATATATATTTTTTTAATAATTATGTGTCTTACTTTTTTATTAGATTATGATCAATTATTTTTTAGTATTATTTACAAAAAAAGTATATTGATAAAGAATGGAAGAATAAATTAATTGTTTAAGAGTCATGAAAAGGAAATTATTGACTAAAACAAGATAGATTCTACCTCTTCACATATTATATTTTGAAACATTATACTAATGATAAAAAATGTTCAGTTAGAAGTCATTTTTTGAAGCATTATACTAATGATCAAATATAATGATCTCAAAATTATATTACGTTGGCCCCTCCGACACTTTTGGTCAAGATCCGCCACTGCGTAGTAGATGTAAATAGTTGAAGATTTTAAATGTGTTTGAAAAACATTTGAGATGAAATACATGGTATAATTATGTAAAAAGGTAATTACTTATATGGTAACCTAACTTATTTGTAGTATAACGTGAATATTTTGTTATGAAACATTTTAAGAATAAAATATTGAGACTTCATTAATAAACCATGTAAATGAAAAATCAATAAAAATTCGTAAAGTTATGCAATAAGCTATTACTTTATTATAATACTAAATAAATTTTAATCATAACTCAATTTGTTAATTTTATATAAACATACTTCATACATATACTTCAAAAGTCTTCAAATTATAAATAAGATATGGTCTAAGTCTTATAAGATTATAATATAATTAACATATTTAATTAAAATAAATATCTTTATATGATTATTTTGTATATATTTATTTTTTATTATAATTATGTGTTAACATATATCATTTATTTATAAGTTGTAATTATTATGTTGCTACATCATTTTATAACACATGTTCTCATTGAATTTTAATGAGTTGATTCGAGCCGAAAAGAGCCTGATAATCAAAAAAGGAAAAGTTTACTTACAAGAATTTAGATGTTTAAGTCAGTTAGATATACCCTTATAAGTAGTTGAATATAAAATGAATATTGAGTTATATTACTCACTGTTATAAGGATTTATAGACTTTTCTGGATCAATTAGTACGTAAAATAATAACAAATGAAATAAGGTCAAGATATAACAACCTATTAAAATGTATAACAACATATTAACATATATATAACAACTTAATTTAATTTATCATAAGATTTTGTTTATATTATCGTAAATATCAATTTTACTGATTTTAGAGATGTTAATATATCATACAAATATCATATTTTAATATCGTGAAAGGTATTTTAGACGTGACAATATATTTTCGGTCGGATAACTCAAAACATCTAAATTTCTTTATATAGATTATATATATATATATATATATATATATATATTTATTTATAAAGTGTTTACATTTTATTTATGTAACTTTTTCTTCTTCTATACAACTCATACCAGGCGCATCAGTATGGTACTTTCACATCATATTTACATAACTTAAAGTTAAAGAAGACGCAAACTTATGTGTTAACATTTCCAATAATACAAATAAAATTATAAAAAATAGATATTTATTCTGTTTATATAGGATATATATATTAGTAGAGATATAAAAAGCCAATTGTAAAATGAGTGTAAACATTAAATAAATTGGTGTGACTTAAGAGTGCCACACACCACATCATCATCAGCAATAATCAAATAAATAAAACAGAGAGACAAGAGACCCTTGCATTTCAGAAACAAGAAATTATTGATTCATCCATTCACTCTCAAAAACTATACAAAACCTCTACTCTCTCTCTTTCTCTTTCTCTCTCTCTGTCACTCTGAATTTCAGCTCTTGGGCCATTTCATCATACGCTCACTTCTTCTTTTCGTCATTAAAAAAACTTGACAACTCTCTGCACAATTCTGCATCGATGGTGAAGACTCCGTTTGAGGAATCGCTGTTGATCCCTCCCATAAGTAATCACCGCTTCCACGTGCCTCTGCTACGATCTATAACGATCATAATCAATTCCATTCACCCAAAACTTGTTTACCATCTTTTATTTTCGGCTTCCCTGGATTCCTTTTTCTTTTTAATTTTCTTACTTTCCCCTTTTTTGGTTGCGTATCCAACAAGTGTACTTCTTCATTGGGTTACTTGTGATTCCCTGATCTGGGAAAGTCAACAAAAAAGGGGATTTTTTTTATTTTGTTTCCGTGTGGAAGAGGGTATTTTGCAATTTGATTCATTTTGATTGGGATGATCAACCTTTGATGCGATTATTTCAACTTTGATCAGAAAATTCTTTCCTTTTTTCAGTTTTAAGTTTTTGGTTGTATGATTGTAGAATATCCCATAATTTGGGAACAGTGTAACTCTCAAAGATTTCGTCTTTGGATTCCATCACTTTATTTGGATCCTCATTTTTGATCATACATGGTTTCACCCTTAATCAATTATACGATCGGTCAAAAATTTAGCATCGTATTTAAGTTTTTTTTTTGTCTTTCTGATCATCCTCAGTTTCATGACTAAATTCTTGCCTTCTGGTGTCTTTGATTTATATGTGCCGTTGTGAATAGAGACAGATAATCATGTAATTCAACTGCATTAGAAAAAAAAATTAAACTTTGTTTCACTTTTGTTAGTATTCTTTTCTTTGTAGGTTTGAGACCTGCGATTTGCTAGTCAAATACATTCTTGAGGTACATGCTTGTTACAAGTTAGAACAATGTGTAGAGTTTCAGATGCTATAAACTGAGAAATCGAAATTAAATTAATATAGTAATGCATTTGCACGTATTTTCATAATTCCCAGCAGTGTTAGATCCTCTCTTCTGCTGTGTTTGGGCACTGTATAAGGTTGGCAGTGCCCATGGATGCCACTACCAGTGGAACCCCAACTATACAATACCATAACATCCCTGATCAGCCAATTACTACCATTGTTGCCACACAATTGCCTACATTTCAACGGCAGCTACGCCATTGCTTTGGGGACTCCAGTCCTGGAGAGTTTCCCTTGTCTGCTAATCCCTCCATTGTCCTTCATGTCCTTACATCATGTAGCTTGTATCCTCAAGACCTTGCTAAACTTGAGGTATGTGCAGTACTTATCTGCATTTCGGCTCTTAATTTGTTAACTGTAATTACTAATTCTAGTACTGCTTGTTCCATTTCTGATCTGGTATTTCGTAGGCAACATGCTCCTTCTTCAAGAAGCCTGCAAACTTTGCTCCGGATTTGGATTTGTCCCTGTCAGAGCTTGCTGCATTGGACATGTGCCAGAAAAGAGCCATTTTTAAGCCAATGACGACTGAGCAACAGCAACATTTGAAGCAAAGATGTGGTGGTTCTTGGAAATTGGTTCTGAGGTTTTTAATGGCTGGAGAAGCATGTTGCAGAAGGGAGAAATCACAGGCAATAGCAGGTCCTGGTCATAGCATTGCTGTGACATCAAAAGGGGCTGTTTATTCATTTGGGTCCAATAGTTCAGGACAACTTGGGCATGGTACAACTGAAGAGGAATGGCATCCTCGACCAATCAGGTTGGAACATTAGTTATTGCATTCTACAGTTCTTGTTGAATTGGAGTTAACATAACTAGATCATGCTGCAGAGCTTTACAAGGCATTCGGATTATACAAGCTACTGCTGCGACAGGGAGGACAATGTTGATCAGTGATTCAGGGCAGGTTTATGCCTTTGGGAAAGACTCTTTTGGTGAAGCTGAGATTGGAATTCAAGGATCTAAAATGGTTACATCTCCTCAGTTAGTTGAATCTTTGAAAAACATATTTGTTGTGCAAGCTGCAATTGGAAACTTTTTCACAGCCGTTTTGTCAAGGGAAGGCAGGGTTTATACATTTTCTTGGGGTAGTGATGGCAAACTCTGTCACCATACGGATCCAAATGATGTTGAACCTCGTCCTTTGTTAGGAGCTCTGGAGCACATACCAGTAGTGCAGATAGCTGCCGGTTTCTGCTACCTCCTTTGTTTGGCTTGTCAACCAAGTGGAATGTGAGCTTCAACATTTGTTTTTTCTGTGCCTATTGCTAGATTGAAAAGAGAATATTTTGTATTATGATTTATTCCTCTAATGTCAACACATACATCTTATATACTGTTTTATTTAATTGTCTACATGCATTTTCATCCCAAGTTCCCAACTTCAAGATTTATGGAAGTGCTTAAGCATTGCTGATTTTTAATTCTTAGTAAATTATACTTTACCTTTCCTTTCATTTTTATTGTAATAACTATATCTGTGTATGTGTGTGTGTGTGTGTTTATTGATTGATTATGTGATCCTCTTCTGAAATCTTAATAGGTCTGTGTACTCTGTTGGATGTGGTTTGGGTGGGAAGCTTGGGCATGGCTCAAAAACTGATGAGAAGTATCCTCGTTTGATCGAACAATTCCAAGTGTTAAACATTCAGCCAAAGGTGGTTGCAGCTGGTGCTTGGCATGCAGCTGTGGTGGGGCAGGATGGCCGGATTTGCACATGGGGATGGGGTCGTTGTGGCTGCTTGGGTCATGGTAATGAAGAATGTGAATCTGTACCTAAGGTGGTGGAAGAGTTGAGAGATGTTAAAGCAGTTCATGTTGCCACAGGAGATTACACCACCTTTGTAGTTGCTGATAATGGTGATGTGTATTCCTTTGGTTGTGGAGAATCTGCTAGTCTCGGCCATAATAACCCTGAGAATCAGGAGCAGGTATAGCTTGCAATCATGACATGACACAAGTAGCACAAACCTAGTTTTATGTTGGTGACTACAATGCATTGTACTAAAGTTTAACCTTTTGTTTGTTGTTGTGCAGGGAGACATGCATGCAAATGTGTTGAGTCCAAAGCTTGTAACTTCAATGAAAGAGATGAATGAAAAAGTGGTGCAGATTAGTCTGACGAATTCCGTATATTGGAATGCTCATACCTTTGCCTTAACTGAATCAGGGAAGTTGTATGGGTTTGGAGCTGGAGACAAAGGACAATTAGGCGTTGAGCTTGGTGCGAACCAGACTGAAAGAGGAAAGCCAGAGAGGGTTGATATTGATCTTGGTTAACTATGTTTGGTTGGTGTAACCCCAATTCTTTACACCATCTCATACTCTAATTTATGCTCACCATGCACAGTATTTAGTGTTTCAATCTCTTGTTTATTGTGTAAATATAATCAAAGAATGCATCGATGATGTCCAAGCTAGAAAAGATTACAGGGGCCTCACCTGCACCCACTTCTTCTAAGGTTGTTGTTGTCGGTTAATCTTATAGGCTTCAACTAGATTGTGATATTTGAAAATGGTGAAGGTGAAGGTTCATATACAGCTCAGTTGTCTTCACTTTCTTGCTTATCCTACCATCATTTGCTTAGATGAAGTTTGCTTAAATTTACTAATTTGCGATTCTATTCATACCACTCACTCTTTATTTCAAGATTGAATTTTTTTTTCTCCTATAAAATCAAGGCCTTACTTACCCAAGCGCTAATACTGAAAACTGGGCAAGATATTGAGCTGAGATTGTAGTGTTTGAAGAATTTTGTCGAGATCTTAAGATAGTGGATGGAGAACGTAAAGTATAAAGCTTGCTAAAATTAGGAAAACAAAAAATAGATCTGGATTAAGTGCCATTATGGATGATGAAACAAAAAGAAGATTGGTTACAAACCGTAAACAAAATTTGGCTTATTATCATACAAGGTTACTATTCGTTTTAGAATCTGAAATTTCGTTATAATTTTATATTTAAAAAGAATAAGAATGGACTGAAGAAAGAAGAAATATTTAAACTTTTTTTATTCTTAACCCGTGAACATGTGAAATTAATGGATGTACCAAGATCAAATAAGTTTTTGAGACCTTAAACAAAGAAAACTTATAAATAAGTTTTTAAAACCTTAAATAATGAAGCTTATAATGAAAATTGTGTGCTAATTTATTTAACTAAATTTTAAGTATGAAGAAAGTGCTAAATAAGTAGAGGAGGAACATTTTTTGTTCCCGTACTTAAAAATAGTGGATATATTTAAAATGGTGTATATTATACAAAAAGCATCATAAAATATAGTATGAAAGTGTTAAGAAAAAGGGTAATCGAGTTAAGATTGAGAGAAGACATTCGAATTAGAGATAGTCAATTCAGGTTCATGGATATGTGTGTATATATGGGTTGTACATGTGTATGATAATGTAAACTATTGTGAGTCTTAAAAACAAGACAATGGATTTTTCCACTAGTATAAAATTACATAAAAACTTATATTACGAAAATGCTTAATCTAGTTTTGAATGTACCTACCACTTAGAACATAATATGTGTATTTTAATTTGGACAGTAAATAAGAGGAAAATTACTTGGAGGTTAAAATGGGAGATGTTGTCTAAGGAACTCTTTCTATGTTAGCATTAAGGGTTACTCATAACATCTCATTACTGTTGAAGGTGTGGAGTGAGAAAAAAAACATCACCAGTTCAACCTTAATTAAACAAATACAATAAAAAAACAATTTGGAATAATAAGGATGATGTAACTAAATTTGTTATTAACCCACCATGAAATATATTATAGGAATCCAAGGTATTTCCATGTTGCGGACAATAATGAAGGAACCATAGTACATGCATAACTTGATTTACGTTAAGTAAACTTATTTTAATTCATCTTAATTATGGAATTCCCTTAAAATGTTTACATTTTTAAAAAATAACTTTAACACAACAATAAATAATACATTTGTTTATAACTAACAATTCATTTCCCCGTTTTTTACATTTTCATCTAAAAAGAGTTTAATTATTAAAATGCACAAAAGTAGTGTAGAAAGTATTTTTTTTTTTCACATTTGTATCCAAAAAAAAAAGTTGCTAATTTATCAACTGCCAGCAAAGATTTGCCATCATTAAAACAAACAAAAACAAATCTAAAAGGTTGGTTACCGAATTCCGTTACAAATCACAACCACCAACCATACATTCCTAACCGTAAGCAGCGAAAAAACCTGAACTGTACCGTAAGTAACGGTTCTCCACAGAACTCACAACTCTGTTTGGTTTTTGGTAGCCTATAAATACGAACGCTCTCTTCATTTGTTTTCAGCAACCACAACACATTCTAATCTTGAGTGCAGAACTTCACCAATTCCCATCATAAAAAAAAAAAAACTGCACCTTCAAGTTTAATAAAATCTTTGTTTAAAATAATGGCACGTGCAAGCAGTGTTGTGGTTCTCGCCCTCCTCATGTTCGCCGTCATTGGCCTCGCATCCGCGGCGGAGAAGTCGTCACCATCTGACGCCAGCGCCGACGACTATGATGAAGATTATTCCATTGATGACATCAGAAGCGGAGCCTCAGCCAACGGCGTCGTCGCTGCACCCCTTGGTGGACCCGTGCCTCCCGGTGCTTTCGACCACGCCAAGGGTGGTGTTCCTTCTACCACCAGCGCCACCACCGCCGCCTCCTCCTCTTCCTCCGTACATTTTTCTGCCGTCGCCGGTGTTGCCTCCGCCGCCCTTGCCGCCGCCTTCTACTTCTAAATTTTCAATGTTTAGCTGGAGAGGTTGAGTACTTGCATGTAAACTTAGATTCAGCATGAAAAATATATAAAAATATATTTAATCATCTTACTTTTTATTTTTATAATAAATAAATATATATATATATATATATATATATATATATATATATATATTGTGATAGATAGTAGAGGGGAAAAAATAATTAATTAATATTAAACTGGTAATTATTTAATTTCACTAAAAATTTGGCGTTTAAATTCAAGAGAAAAGCGTTTAAAATAAGCAAATAATTTTTTTATAATAAGTTTTTATTCAATTTTAACATGATTGTGAAAGATACACCTGTTCTAAACAAATATTAAAATGATTTCTCGTGATCGTGAAAACCAGAAATAAAGGTGAACATCTTTTGAGGGGCGATAATTGTTGAAAATGTTGAGTTTTTTTCTTTAATATTTGTGATCGATGAGTAAACAACTAGTACTACTTCAAACTTCCAGGTCTATTTTCTTTTTCATTTTTTATTATTTGATTAATGTGAAAGAAAAATAAAATTATTTTTCATTTGATTTCTCTTATATTTTAAGTTTTTTTTTTTTTTTTTTTTTTTTTTTTTTTTTTTATTTTTTTTTTTTTTTTTTAATTTTCTTCTCATTTTTCCTCTGTACTAAACATGGAAATAATGCTGCCAAAATTTCTAAAGCAATTTATAGTTTTAGAACCCTTTTCAGTTTATTAATATGATTAGTACATCAAAATGAGAATTATATCAACTTAATTCCTATAAAAGTAATCAATAACTCAAACTTAATAGCTAAAAAAATCAACTAATTAGAAGATTAAAAGGGCTACAGTATTCTATCATTAAAATCTTGAGAAAAAAATCTATTTTTCTTGGGATCAAATATCCTATTATTTTGTTTTGCAAGGAGTAATATGGATATTTATCCTATTTTGCATCTTGATCACAAAATAATCTTAGTAATATTTAATATACCTTTTAAAATACTTTTGATCACTTGTAAAAAAAAGTAAAGGGTAAACAATTTTTCTCCATAATAAATGTATTTTTATTTAAAAATTTTAATCATTATTTGTTGGTCCATCTTAATTTAATGTTCTAAAATATACCCAGTCAGGGAAAACACAAATTTGTATTGTAGCAAGTCGTCAACAAATTACTATAAGCACTTGAGTGATCACATTGAACATTGTTTACTAGAATAATGTTACAGCAATAATTGGACATTTTTTTTCAAACATCAATCGATGCCTTCGTTGGTTTCCACAAATAGATTCGTATGAAAAGTTTTGATGATTTTAAAAAGGATAAAACGTGCATGATAAGTTTGATTTTTTTTTTCTCATAAATATTTGGTGAAAACTTTGTTCAACACTGACGAAATTTTGATGTCAAAATGTTGCAAATGTTGTAGTTAAAGGTCTATATTAAAGGCAATAATTTGTTTGATTAACTTTTCATATTTCTCAAGATATCTTTTGAACTTTAATAATTAAAAATAGAAATATAAGAGTTATGGTAGAATTAGGAAACAACTCTTACACAGATATAACTTTTTCACTCCCTTAATAATATGTACAAACAACTCAGAAAAATACTCCTGATTCTCTATAACCTTCTCTGAAACATAATAAATCAATGCTCCTTTAAGAACAATGCTTCCACTTTAAATAATAAATTTTAGGACAATAATGCAATGTAAAACAAATTTTTTTAATATATTTCGTTCCTAACACAATGAAAAAAAAAATGTTAAAATTTTAGTATAAAGGTTATTTATATATTAATATTATTGTTTACTTCAATAAACAAGTAATGTTTTACTACAAATTAAATACATATTTAATAATTTTATTAAAAAAATTAATAGCATTAAAATTTCTATATTAAAATTATAATTTTATACTGTACTAAATATGAAATATGTTATTATTTATATACTGAATTAAATTTTATAAAAATAGAATAGAAGGCATAAGCAACAAAAGCTTAATGTGAAATTTGAATTTTATGTTGAGTTTTCTTATATTGTCTACTTGCTCTACTTTTAGAATACATTGATATATACAATATTTTTTTATATTTTAAAATGTATTTTGAGCATAAGATAATGCAAAAATTTAATAAAAAAATGTAAACTCATCAACATACTTGCAGAAAGAAAATATAATTATGGTTTAAAAACTTTGTTTTTCTTGTAGTTTGAAAATTTTGCATATGATTCCGGTTAAAAATTTTCTTCCATTTTATTCTTTGATAATATGTGGTTGCTTGCGTAATGGTAATTGTCCTTTAATTAAAATTTATGTATCTTTTCCTTTTGATCTTAATAAAATTTTACATTTTGTTCTCACTATTAATAATTTTTTAAAGAAATACATATATTTCACGCCTAATTTTAAGAGGTTAATGATTTACTAAAGGTAATATATGTAACTTTTTAAATTATTATTAAAAAAAATTAATCAATTTGATTAAAAAGAATCAACATCAATGATTAAACTTGTTTTCTTAAAAACTACTCAAAAAAATACATTACAAGATATTTATTCCATGAAACGAAATGTGAAAACCCTAACTGAAACGGCAATGAAATAGTCTAAAAAATACACAACAATCAAGTCATAATCACTTAACAAAGAAGTCACAAAAAAGACGTCAATAAATAATAAATAAAACTATGGAAAACCAAAGTGGAAAAAAAGTTATTGAGAATAATAAAAAACCACCAAAAACAAAGGATAAAAATCAGAACTAAAAATTCAATCGAGAACTACAACAGGAGAAAATTTATTAAGGATTATTATATACAGTATTCACAATTTTACGAGAACCAAAAACTTTTTTGAGCCTTCCTATATTAAAAGTGTAGGGAGAATGATTTCACATTACCTGAAGTACATGACAAATCACGAGTAATTAACGAGACAAAAGAAGTATTTCTAGTTTTGATCATGAGTAAACAAAATACAAACTGTACAATATGTACCAAAAAATTGCAAAATTATATGATTACGGTAAACACAAAACCAAACCTGCACTGTTGCTTATTACAATTCAATAAAAAACGAATTTGACTTCTTACCTAAAAAATGAATTATGAGTCCCAACAATGAATGACAAAAAATGCAGAACTTAATCAAACTCTAATGCATGTGTTCGCTTCATATACATATTTTACAATCACTTCCACCACCTCAACATAGGTGGGAGGAAAGATCAGAAGGCGAATTGAGGATCAAAATAACCATCCATTCATTCAACTTTCTCTGCTTTAATGCTTTAATACATTCCCTTGAAAACAGGATTTGTACGGCAAATGCTTGCTCCATGCTCCTCATATTCTGCCTTTGTATGACAAGCCTGCACATTCGACCACAGATTGTAAAACTTGGGCTAATTTTGCATTCAAATTTATCGGAAGGATTCAAGAAACATTAAAAAAGTTATGGATGCTTAAATAAAGTGTAGAAATGTACCGTAAAAAATTCAGGAGTTGATGCAAGTACTGATCCTCCAAACCAAACTGCAAATCTCTGAATTGGGTGGCTCACTACATTTACCTCCACTGGCTGCGACTGTAGGCTCCAAATATCAAAAATAATAAATTCCAAGGCCAAAGAAATAAATATATAGCAGTCCTGCCTATGAATACTTTGTTATTTAACACAGCCTAACGATGTACTGGTTGTTGATTGGTTTAGTCCAAACAGCTAGTGAAATCATGGTTTATATTAAAGAATTTCTCATCTCTGAATGAGAGAGGAAGATAAACATCAATTTAAAGAGGTTTAAGGTACGTATAACTCTTACTTTTATCTCCCCATTTAAGCGTGCTTCAGATAAATGGACACGAGTATCCACAATTGTTTTTAGATCACGTTGCAATCTCTTGTGAAAATCCTTGAACATGGTTGAACCGCCAGACAACACTATGTTCTGAAATAAAAAGGAAAAGGAGGAAAGAGGTAAAGAATTCAATCATTCAAGAACATGGCTAGACTGGCTGATTAATATAACATTTGAAACTACTGTATTCAATCTGGCCAACAACAAAAAATGCCCTAAGCTAAACATTGAGCCTAAGAAAATCCCTAATTTTATGATAAAAAGTGGTTCACTAAAATTTAAAATATACATATCAATAAGGTAATTTACCTTGTACAGTGATCTCCTCGTGTCGATTGGTGCAGACTGAATGCACTTGTCTATTACAACTGGCAAAGGGGTAGTAAAGTCACTACCATATATCTCAGGACTAAAGAAAATCTGTAGAAATCATAGGGAAAACAAACAAATACGTTAATTTGACCAATTCTGTTCATATAATGACCCAAACTAAACTCGTGGATTATCCCAACAATTAGATCAAGGTACTATACATTTTTGTTCATTCCACTATAGAATAGGTAACAAACTGCAGTGGAAATTGCAGAGTGATATCAAGACTCTTAGACATGGAGACTATTTATCATTCATCCCAGGATCAAATCCCAAGCAAGACTGCCTGCACTTAAGCCTTCTTGCCCCTCGCCACACTAGTTATTGACCTCTTTAATTACTACACAAAAATGGATGTGGATAAAAGCCTGACCTTCTGAAGAGAAGTGGAAAAACGTTTTTAATAGCGCCCTCTATTATGTTGGATATTAATGTTAGGAAGTGAGGAGCTTATAAAGTATATATTTAATTATTCATTAGTTCATAAGATAGGTTTAGTTACTCACAATAGAAAAATCATACTAAAAATAGGTACAGAACAAATAGGTATAAATATATCTTACACAAGATCCTAATTAGGAAAGTGTATGTGAGAAGTCAGAAGAACAGAAATAGGGATAGAAATACAATACAAATCCAGTTGATACTAACTCAAAGCAGTTTGAGTATAATTATAATTAACTTTTCTGTAAAATAAAAAGTAGGTTGGTCAGAGAGGGAAGGTGATGTTGTAGGGTACACTGGGCAAATTTCTGGGCACTTTAAAATTTCCCTGAATTGTACATTATTAACTCATAGGTGATACTGATTTGGAGAATGGATCCTATAATAAAATTTTGCATTCTTTCTGTAATATTGTGGAATCCCAAATTTTTTTCCAATTACCAATTGATTCAATCAATATCCAATCCACGGCTCCCAAATAGTTTGGCATCCATTATTGAGAACATATAGAGCGAAGTCATAGAACAAACCTCAGGACCAAGAAATCGTTCGTAGCCAATATCACAAGAATATGGTGCCCCTGTCTTTGGTTTAATGCCTCTCCAATGCCTCGTATACTTGATTGGTTCTTTGTCATGCTTATTAAATTCCTGAGAGAAATTGAGCCATTGTTATGCAGGAAACTAATAAGTTTAAAAGATAACATTTGCTACATCCCTTGATTCACCAATAAGAAAAGCAATTTAAAGTAATGAGATTTAATTGACACTCAATATGCTAATGGCAGAGGCATAGCACAAACGCTTCAAAAGAACTAAGCATTGGACTAAAGACAACCTTCACTATGTCAGAGCAAGTGTAGCAATACATTTCCTTCACTTTTCGTGCCACTTCAAAAGAGTCGTCAGGTGGAATATTCTCTCCTCTTTCCTGCATGGAGCAACGTCAACACAACTCAGTTCATTAACCTGGCTTAGAAAAATTGCAGATTGAGAATTGGATATGTATTATTACTTATCTCAATCTCAGTCAGTTCAACAAAAAGTCTATACCTGAATACGCAAATAAGTTCCATACTCAATTATGAAATAAGTAAATTTCATTTCTACTTATTCAACACTACAAGTGTAGCAATAATACTATCATAAGTGCGTCACAACCTTTTCATCCATAATTTACCATTTATACATGATTAGTTTCACTAGCTATGTAAATGATCGACCTTAACAAGAGGTTTACAGAAATTTCCAGATATTCAAAAATGGAGACAATACCAGCACAATAAACTTTTAATTATAACCACAAGCATTTCCTACCCGCATGAGGTTCTGCACAAAAAGAGTAACATCCTTTCCAGCAATAGGAATTGATTTGATGCTGCTACCAATAACATAGCCATCTGCGACAGGTACAACATGAGAAGCCCCGTCTCCAACATCCACTACAACTCCTGTCATCTCACACTAAGAAGAATTTCTGATCAGCCTAAAAGGAAAGTGTTCTTAAAATACGAGAGATATTGTAAGAAAGAAAATTTATTGGTAGCTACTAAGTTCAAAATATAGTTATGCATAACCAACCTAAGATTTTATTTCAACGTAATGAGGGGAGCAGATAAATTATCATTGTACTAGTAATAATGAAAAAAATAAAAAACAGTACATATTCTACACTACGGTTTACTCATGATTTAGTGAATGCATCCAAATATGTCAAATTGCAGGGGCTGATGAAACATCCTGTGCCATCTGTGTTTATTTAACTACGAAACTTGTTGCTGTTGATATCATTATTAAGTATGCAAAGCATTCAGATTAGTCATCCAATTCAATATTCAACATAAATTCCCTTTTGGTTTCCGTGTATAAATTACCAACCTTAGATGTGGTGTAACCAGCTGCAAGGGCAAGCACAGAATTCACAGCAATGTAAAGCCCAGGTACGTTAAAAGTCTCAAACATGATTTCCCCAGTATACTCGCGACTCTCAGGCGAAGTCAAAGGACTCTCGGTCAAGAGAAAATAGTGATCCTCCGGATCACACCTCAAATAGTTGAATATGCACTGCTGCCAGTAGCGTTCCATGGCATCCCAATTCTCAACCTGGCCATGCTGAACTGGGTAGTTGAGGTTATAAGTGCTACTACATCGCGACTTCGTAAGTGCCTCATCCCCGATGAAGAAATCAAGATCCGCCATTACTCCAGCATTGTGCTGGGCCAACCAATTGGCTTTAGAAAGGTTCTTCGATTGATTCAGAAAAGACTCATTAACTGCAACCACTGTCGGAATAATAAAACATGGCTCGACATTACCAGCAAACCCCATCTTAGTATACCTGAAAAAAAAAAACATCATTTCCAAATTCAAGGTAAACCCAATTCGGGAATGTCAATATTACAGACAATTCTGGTCACAAAAAAAAAAAAAAAAGAAAGG
>Ga0209589_1001957_pt1 | contig 34983 bp, 25 predicted proteins | sample CowpeawhiteBW_FD_187525 | JGI IMG/M metagenome (GOLD analysis project Ga0209589, IMG submission 187525) | Root nodule microbial communities of legume samples collected from California USA - Cow pea white BW (SPAdes) (version 2) | ecosystem: Host-associated > Plants > Roots > Nodule | place: USA...
TATATATATATATATATATATATGCAGTTAACCAGAAAATAGACCAAGGATTGAAGTTAAAATTTACAATTAAAACCTATTAATAAAGCAAAATAAAATTCTAGTCTACCTTTTTATTGTTATTTTATTTTTCATTTTCCTAAAGAAAAAGCTAGATTTTCTATCTAAACAAAAAGTATTATTAAAAACAGAATTTTATCACGATTATTACAAAACACCTATTTTTACACCAAAACTCAGAAATTTATTTAATTCCAAAAAATTACAAACTAAACAAACTAAAAAGATAATTTTATTTATCTAAAATATGCACAAATGGAGAGTTATCACACCTCCACACTTAATGCTCTCTTCACTTGAAGGAGAGTGATTGAGAGAAAGTGAGTGGAAGGGTTTGAGTTGATTTAAGAGTGAATTTGTGTTATTTTTTTAAGGGATTTAGAAGTGATAGTGATTAAATTTAGAAGTATTTTTTGTGAAAGTTTGGAAAAAATTTGATTGAAGTGATAAATTAAAAAATATGTTTTAGTAGAAGTAATAATCAAATTATCATTTAGCCCTTAGTTAAATTAGTGTTGGAAATGAATTTCTTTACAACACTAAGCCCGTATAATCAACCAGATTCGATCCAGCAGCGTCCAGCCAGTGTAGATCCACCCTCTGTGTATTCGATCCACTCCTATATGCGTATTCGATCCCGCTAAGCTCGTATCCGATCCAGCTCCCACCATATCTGATCCAGTGAGAGAGATGCCAAGGGTAAAAATGTAAAACCCACACCCATTCCCCCATATCCTCGCATAATAGCCACGATTACAAATCTGATGTATCCCTCATATCCTCGCTCTCACTTCTGCACACAATCCCTTAAAACGAACACTCCAGACTGGCTAATTTCTTTTCTCACAAATTTGCTCTCCTTAAAACAAACACAATGTAAGACAACAGAAGGGGACAAACAAAAGACTACAAAAACATAAAAGAGAAAATCATTCACAAAACTGCATTGAACAAAGCTTTTGTTATTGCACTACTGTAGAGGAAGGAGATAGCATTTGTAAAGAGCAAGTAAGGACGGATGTTGGCTAGGTTGAGTTGAACAATAAGGTAAAGATGAAATGATAGGTTCAGACATGTGCAAAAAGGACAAAAAAAATCAAAGAGGGAGATGATTCCCTATTATTAGTGATTGGGGTTTCGGGATTCAGAGATAAAGACGATAAAGGATTTAGGGGACAATGGAGGATTTACTTCAATAGAGATAGAAGATCCACCCAAAGGTTCTGAGAACGTATAATTAGGAAAAATGGTTTGGTCTGTGTGATCAATCACATAATTGAATCTAAGAGTCTAAGACTTCCTAATAAAATAGGGATTGTGATAATGGGCTGCTTTTATTTAAAAAAATTATTTATTAACAATATACTTTTGCTTTAAATATACCCTAAACAAAGAAAGAGCCTTGTTATTTTGAGTGGATCTACTGTTTAAGAGGATTAGAGAGGAAGGCATAGAGGGTGACCATCGGGGAACCTTCGTTGGGATTAAGGGGAGTCATAGCTCTCCCAAACTTTTAATTTTATCTTATATGTTTATATATATTATTTTTAGTGTTTCAAAAGTAAAATAAAAATTAATTTAATGGATTAATAATTGGATTAAAGAGATTAAGGTTCTATATCTGGTTATAAGATTTTTCCACAATAAGTCATCATAAAGTGTGAAATAAAAGAAAGACATATTAGAAAAAATAAATTGGAGAACATAGAGAATAAATAATGCATACTCACATGATCTCATGAATAAGTATCCTAATATGATTTATGTATATTAGATTTATGATCCTTCAATTACGATATTTCTCCCAAATTAGTATGAACCCTAACTATGATTTTAGAAATTTTTTGTATGAAATTGGCATGAACCCTAATTATATTTTCTCAAATTAGTATAACCCAACATTATAAAATATTGATATTTTGTATTTTTAACTACATATAATAAATTAGTTGAATAGTCTTCAATTGAAATAAAAAATAAAATGCTCATTTATGTGAATTCAATAAATTAGGAAGATTAAAAATTGAAAATTTTGAATTGCATGGTTTAAGTAAAAGAAATAAATTTTTTTAATTAAGAAAATTATATATAAAAAATCTAATTTGGCACCTCTAGATATTTTCTCCAAGTTTCGATGAGGTGACCACCTTGTTTTTCATCCCACTATTGTTGAAGAGATTAAAAGATAATGAATAAGAAATTATCACTTATCCTCATTATATTTATTATTAATAAAATTTTAATAAAATTTTGTTTTCAATTATTTGTTAATCATTTAATGAAATAATAAAAAAAATTATTTTAATTTATTCTAGTCTTTCAATTTTGATATGTTTTTTTACGTACCATGTAAAAATATTATTTATTTTAAAATTTTAGATAACTTAATTTATTAATATTTACCAATTTTAATTTTTTAACAAATAAATCTATGTAATTTTAGTTTTAATTTATTAATAAAAATTTTATTATTAATAAACATCTAAAAATTTAAAAGTTAAAAATATATAAACAATATATAATTCTATAAAATTTGAAGTAAAGAAAAAAAATTTATTAAGAAACGTTATCTATGTCATTAACAAATATAATCAAATTAAAAAATATATTCATATCAAATTAATGTTTACATAAAAAATAATTTATTTAGTTATATATATATATATATATATATATATATATATATATATATATATATATATATATATATATATATATATAACTAAATAAATTATTTCTTATATAAACATTAAATTTGATAAATGTCAAATTTAATTTCATATCAAATAAATTTTATTATTTAATTTTTTTATAAATATATTTTTTATTATTTCACACAATCAATAAAAATTAAATAAATTATTCTATATAATATATATAATATTTTATATTATTTTTAACATTAAGGATATTTTGATAATCTCATTTTTTTATTTGTTAATTTTTTTTTTAATATATCACATCACTCAATTCATTCACAAACTTTCATGATTTTCATTCTTTAATCTATTCTAAAATCACCTCCTAATCTCTTAAAAAGAAGAACATCAACTTCACCATCTAATCCTTCTCATCTCTTTCTCTCCTTCTTTTTCTAATCCTTCCTATCATAAGAACACAACCTAATCTCTTCTTTTCCTTCTTTTTCTGATCCTTCCTGTCATACGAACACAACCTAAATGATAATATACCCTAGTAGTTTTTACACTAGATCAATAATATGCTTAAATGATGCACAACAAAAATTACCTTCAAATATATTAATGTTTGCCTCTATCAAGAGTTGATAAATTGCAACTCCGTCTCAAGGCTTGGACTGAAAAAATGCCAACTAGAATCATGGAATACATTATAATAATCATCTGAAACTGTTTGGATTCTAAATTCATGTGTGAATCCTCGAGCAGCCAAAATATGCCCCCACTGAATTAAGAATAGATGAGTTTTTGCATAATGACACATGCTACTATATGTTTCAAAGTTGTTCCCAAATAATACCATATTTTTCAAGAGATTCAGTTTCAAATTTGCTTGCAATAGGTTGTTATATAACTCTGCCTCACAGTGAGCCATGAAGAACATTGTGAGCTTTAGTGCCTCCCTTCTCCCGTGCTTGTTTATGGACATTACAACACAACCAAGAGATTCCAAAACTTGAGACTCAGTTGCAGAAATAATAGGATCAAACACCTCTATGATTCCAATCCAACTGAAATCTCTTCTCAACAATATTGCAAGGCTAAGTTGCAGCCTAGGGGGCTCTATTGGGAATTCATGACTGCTATCCTTTTGATAGCCAGAGAGACAAAGAGAAGGAAAAGAAAAATCTGATATATTCAGTGTTATGAAAAGATTAGGTATACAAGGCTTATATAGAGAGTTCTATAAACAGAAAAAACAGAAACTTAACAATATTGATAAATCGGTAAAACCCAACACGCCCCCATAAGCTCATGAGTGAATATCAATAAGTCCGAGCTTAGATACAACAGTTTTGAAGATGCCAAGATCAAGAGGCTTTACAAAGACATCTGCTGCTTGATGTGTGGAGGTTATCGGAAGGAGCTGAAAAAGCTTGGCTTGAACCTTCTCACGGACGACGTGACAATCTATTTCTATATGTTTCGTTCATTCGTGGAAGATGGGATTCAAAGTAATGTGACTGCTGATTGGTTGTCGCAGTAAACCACAGCTGGTTCCTTGGTTTTAATCCTTAGCTCATCCATCAGGTATTTCAGCCATTGTATCTCACAAGTGAGAGTGGCAAGGGCCCTATACTCTGCTTTTGATGAAGACCGTGAGACAGTGGACTGTTTTTTTTATTTCCAGCTTATTAAGGATGACCCAAGGAAGACGCAAAATCCAGTTGTGGATCGTCGTGAGTTGGGGCAAGTTGCCCAGTCAGAATCACAGAACCCCTTTATTTGTAGGTTTGAGTTGCTGGGAAAGAAGAGACCCTGTCCAGGTGCTGTCTTAATGTATCGAAGCACACAGTTGGCAGCTGTGAGGTGTTCTTCTGTGGGAGCTTGAATGAATTGACTCAGAAACTGTACCGCGTATCCGATGTCGGGTCTGGTGTTCGTAAGGTAAAGAAGACGTCCTATCAACCTTTGATATGGAGTGATGTCCTTAAGAGGAGTTCCATCTTCAAACATATTTTTAATGTCTTTAGTAATAGGGGTAGCACATGTTTTTGAGGCAAGAAGACCACTGTCAGACAAGATGTCCAAGGCATATTTCCTTTGGGAAACATGTATTCCCTCTCTTGATCTAGCAATCTCCAACCCGAGGAAATACTTCAGATTTCCCAAATTCTTTACCTTGAAGGTGTCATCTAAGGATTGCATGATCTGCTCAATGTTAGGGAGATGATTTCCTGCAAGTATAATATCATCAACGTAGACTAATAGAATAGTGATGTTAGTTTTGAATATCTTTGTAAACAAGGAATGGTCATATGCAGATTGTGAAAAACCACAAGTTTTAAAGTGATATGAAAGTTTGGCAAACCATTGCCTGCTGGCTTGCTTCAAGCCATATAGGGACTTTTTCAGTCTCCAAACCTACCCATCCTTTATACCAGTACACCCTGGTGGAGGAAGCATATAAACTTCTTCATCTAGCTCTCCATGAAGGAAAGCGTTGTTCACGTCCAGCTGCTTCAAATGCCAATTTTGTGCGGAGGAAATAGCAAGGAGAAATCTGATGGTGGTCAATTTTGCTATAGGGGAAAAAGTATCCAAATAATCGATGCCCTCTAGTTGAGTGTAGCCCTTGGCTACAAGTCTTGCTTTGTAATGTTCCACTTCACCACTTGCCTTGTATTTTATCTTATAGACCCATCTACATCCTATGGGTTTTTTGCCTTGTGGAGGATCAACAACTTCCTAAGTCTTATTCTGTTCAAGGGCTTTAATTTCTTCTGTCATGGCCTTCCTCCATTCAGGAAAAACAACAGCTTCATTGTAAGAGTATGGCTCTTTGTTGATGGATACAACAAGAATATATTTCATGTGTGAAGGAGAAAGTCTACTGTAATTAAGACAAGAAGATAAAGGATAAAGAACATTAGTGTCATTACTCTTTATATGAGAGCTAAGTTGGCAGTGATAATCTTGTAAAAAAGTGGGAGTTCTTCTATTTCGAGTGGAACGTCTCAAAGGATCAGTGATGTTTTGAATTTGAGATTTAGTGCAGGGCTGAACTTGTTCAGTTTGAGTATTATTAGTGTTGTAATTGATAGGTTCAAAAAAGTGATTAAATTCAGATATCTGATATGCTTCATTTTCTTGTAAACAGGATCAATTTGATTGGCATAAGGAAACACTTTTTCATAGAAACTAACATCTCTAGAAACAAAAATCTCCCTACTCTTAATGTCCAACATAACATATCCTTTAGTGCCATTTTGATAGCCTAAGAACACACATTTCCTAGTTCTAGTGTCGAATTTAGATCTATTTCTTTGTAAGCTAGAGGCAAAACACAAGGATCCAAAAATTTTAATATCATCAAAATTGGGTGTGGTTTAATAGACTAACTCATAAGGGGTTTTTCCTTTCAGAATTTTAGTAGGCAAACGATTTATCAGGAAAACAGACTGCATAATAGCATAGGACCAGAAAACCATGGGAATATTGCATTGAAAAGTGAGACTTCTACAAACTTCCAGAATATGTCTATGTTTTCTTTGTACAATAGAGTTTTCTTGGGGAGTTTCTATGCAGCTAGTTTGATGAATTATACCAAAATTATCATACAAGTCTTTACATATGAATTTACTTCCATTATCAGAACGTATGGCTTTAATTTTCTTGTGAAATTGAGTGTTAACCATGATAATAAACTTAGTTAAAGCATCTCTAGTTTCAACTTTTGTTTTCATTAGAAATATCCAACAGAACCTACTGTGATCATCTACTATAGTCAAAAAGAATCTATGCCCATGTATAGAGGTGGTGCCGTAAGGCCCCCAAATGTCAACATGTATCAAATCAAAAATATGTTCAGAATATGAACTACTATTATTAAAACAAAGCCTAGTTTGTCTAGAGAAATGACAAACATCACAAGGTTTGGTTTCACTAAACACAATACAAGAAAAACGTTTACTGATAAGATGTAAAACTTTATTTGACGGATGCCCCAGCCTTTTGTGCCATATTCCATCGTCTTGACTTTTTGAGCTGTCACTTCGTGCCTCACTAATGTTGGAAAAGGAGTTCACAATTCTTGCTGCTTCTGACAGTTTTAGTATGTATAACCCTTCTTGGAGCCTAGCTTCTCCAATCATCTTCAAAGAACACACATCTTGGATCTGACACAACTCAGAGGAAAAAATTAGCTTCCAGTTGTGGTATTTAACAATCTTTTGCACAGAGATAAGATTAAAAGAAAATTCAGGTACAAAAAACACATTATGCAGGAAAAAATTCTCAAAAAGTTTCACAGTGCCATCATAATGTGCAAATATATGTGATCCATTCGGTAGTTTAATGCATGTGGGTTTTATCTTTCTAAAAACCACAAAATTAGAAGCATTATAGGTAACATGATCTGTTGCCCCTGTATCTAAAATTCATGTATTATTTCTGTTCTTACCATCAGATGCTTTCTCACCAGTGGAATCAATCACGAGATTGCTAACCTTATGTGAAACGTCGCCTTTAACTTCTTGAATCAACTTCATGATTTGATGCATCTGTGCATCTGAGAAAAAATTACTTTCCTTTCTTATTTGTTGGTCTTGCTGTTTAATCACGGTTTCTTCCTTCTCAGTAATAGTGTTGTTAACAACCTTCTCACCTTTGGTCTTGTACCAAGGGAGGATAATCGTGCTTTGCATAGCACTCATCTACGGTGTGGTATAATTTGTGGCAGTAGCTGCATTGTTTGCCATTATTCTAATTTTTGTTCTTGCCCCGTCCTTGTCCCTTCCAATTCTCATTATTACTTTTGGAGGTTCTTTGATCCTCAGTGGTGGTTGCACTCATCAAGATTTTACTGGCTTCTATGGTATGTCCAACAAGTTGTCGTTCTTGTTGCATAACAAGAGAGAAAAGACGATTCATACCTGGTAAAGGTTCCATCAACAAAATTTGGGTCTTCACAGTACCATAAACATCATTGAGACCTTTCAAGAAACACATGATGTACTCAGATTCTTTGTGCTTGATAACCGTTTTAATGAAATCACATTCACACTTAACCTTGCAGGTGCAGCCCAACATTGGTCTGAGAGATTCAAGTTCCTCCCACAACGCTTTTAGATCTATGAAGAAATCTGTGACAGATCTTTCTCCCTGTTTGGTTGAGTGTAGTTCTTGAAGGAGATCAGAGATCCTGAAATGGTCCCCCTTCGAAAAACGTTCGCGAAGATCGTCCCACAAGTCTTTCGCGTTTTCGATGTACATGACGCTTTGAGCGATCTGGGCATTCATGGCGCGCTTCAACCATGGTATTACCATCATGTTGCATCGTTCCCAGGCGTCATGGAGGGCAGTTCCTTGTTTTGGAGTTTTGACACTACCATCGAGAAACTTGTGTTTGTTCTTGGAAATCAAGGGACGTTTCATGGCACGACTCCAAGCATGGTAGTTGGCCCCATCAAGTTGAATGTTGATCAACGTTGCCCCTGGATTTTCACCAGGATGCAAGTAAAAAGAACTTGAAGGATTCTGAGATTCATTTGTATCCGTGGTAGCGGTATCCCCTGACGCCATCAAGAAAGCAAGAAGAAAACAAAAGGATTTTGAAATGAAAAGAGAAGAGAACCAAGAGCGAGACCTGTCTTAGCGGAAGCAAATGCTCCTGATACCATATTGGGAATTCATGACTGCTATCCTTTTGATAGCAAGAGAGACAGAGAGAAGGAAAAGAAAAATCTGATATATTCAGTGTTATGAAAAGATTAGGTATACAAGGCTTATATAGAGAGTTCTAAAAACAGAAAAAAAATAAACTTAACAATATTGATAAACCGGTAAAACCCAACAGACTCATACAATTGAATGCTGCCAATACCATAAATTACCATTTGCATCTTTAACTCTGAGCCCAAAACCCTGTTGAAGTAATCAGCAACTGATGTTTGAATTCGATCCTTGAAAGTGTGATAGAATTCAGATTTATCAATTTTATTTATACAATTTTCCATTTTCTGCACCAAAGTTGCTTCTTTGCTTGGATTAGTCACAGAATCTGTCAAAGTCCATGGCTCTTGTTTTTCCTCTAAAACTCCAGATTTGGTAGTTTTTCTTTTTTTGTCTGCTGCGACGGGGTAAAACAACCGTCCAGCCTTCACTTGTTGTGCAGTTATTAATATTTAGAGTTTGCTCTGGAGCTGTCATTAAAACGCTATAATTCCCAAATGAGCTCGCATTTCAGCGGTGAGAGTATAAAAGAAAACAAAAGCGATGAAATTTAGGGTTTACTGTATTCACCTCAAGTGGCGACAACAATGTTGCGACGATTATGCGAATATGTGTGGGTCTTTCTTTCTACATCTTCAAAATTCTTTTTTAAATCTCCCAAATATCTTTTGACCATGTAATCAAAGTTACGGACATCAAACTCTCAAATGGAAGTTAATTTCTGAAAGTTAAAATATAGGCTTAAATACCTTTTGGGTTCTCATTTTCGTAGTGTTTGTTGCGGATGGTCCTCATTTTGATAGAATGTTTAAAATGGTCCTCATTTTTACCGAATGTTTAAAATGATCCTCATTTGCGTAATTCGTGTTTTATTTGGTACCTTTTTGTAACGCCGTTTAAATCATTAACAAAGACTTATACAAGTGGCACAGTCTGTATTAGGGTGTGTTACGTGTACTTTACAGGTGTGGCAATCTGGTTCCTCCATTCCCAATTGGTGTTGCTGCAATCTTCTTCTTCCTGCAATCCCATTATATAGGTATGTTACGGTCCCAATCTTCTTCCTTTACCTCTGGTTGTAATCGTTGAGAAAGGATAACACACAAATCAGCAAAGGAGGTCTTAGTTGTTTTTTGGAATTTCTGATGTAAAATTCATTATTGATGAACTGCATTTTGACTTTTCTTAAACTTCGTTCAATTTCACTTTTGTCAAACATTGATGTAGTGTATTTTGATAAGGATGAATTAATGTTATGAATTTAACTTTTTCCAGACTTAGATCAATTTAATTTTTCCCTAGCTTAGATCAATATCACTTACTTCAATGCTCAGATTAACATGTCATTTTGAACATATTGGGACTAATATCAACATAATCAAACTAATTCACTTCTTCATTTAACAATAGTACAAAACATATTGGACTTTAAAAGATTTACACACAATAATAGTACGAATAATACAATAACACAAGTGAACCATATTACTAATTGAAGCCTCTTCTCAGCAACCTTCAATGACTTCTCCAAATCATTAATCTGCCTCATTTGTGTCATGATGATGACATCCTTTTCATCAACACCACCATTTGAAAAAGTTGCAGCCCACATTATTGGAACCACCACTCTGTAAATCACTAAACCAAAAATTAAAACTAATTTATTATTAACACAAAAATAAAAACAGAATGTATCCAAAATCTTCTACCAATATTCTTTGGAGTTCTTGCCATCCTCAAAGCTGCCATCTCTCCACAGCTACAAATCGGGGTTAATCCATTTCTCGTTGAACCACCAACAGTGCACGAAGTAATACAACACGGTTGCCTCCAACAATTACAATCAAAGGTAAAGGAAGAAAATCGGGACCGTAACATACCTATATAATGGGATTGCAGGAAGAAGAAGATTGCAGCAACACCAATTGGGAATGGAGGAACAAGATTGCCAAAACTCACCAACTGCCCAAACATTCCTTACCAAAACCCTAGCTCACTTATTTATCTCCAAATATCTAATTACCACACCTGTACAGTACACGTAACATATCCTAATACAAACCGTGCCACCTGTACAATGCTCTGTTAATGATTTAAACGACGTTACAGAAAAGGACCAAATAAAACACGAATTGCGAAAATGATGACCATTTTAAACATTCGGTAAAAATGAGGACTATTTTAAACATTTTGTCAAAATGAGGACCAACCGCAACAAACACTATGAAAATGAGGACTAAAAAGGTATTTAAGCCTAAAATATATTATCGGAAATTAATTTCCGGAAGTAAAAATATATTATTGAAAGTCAACTTCCAACAATTAAAATATATTATCAAGAAATCAACTATCAGACGTTAAAATATATTATTATAAATTAACTTTCAAAAATAAAAATATATTATCGAAAATCGACTTCCGGAAGTTAAAATATATTACCAGTGACTTTTGAAATTACAAATATATTACACAAATCGACTTTCCAAATATATATATAATTTGTTTATATAATGTATAAAAAAATTAATATATATATATATATATAAAATTTTACTTTTTAAATATATATTAAAAATACTTAAGAAATAAATTAAATTTAAAATACTTAAACTTTATATTATAAATATATTAATTCTGTTTTAACTATTTTTAATTTTATTTAAAGTTTATGTTTTCTAAATTATAATTTTTTATTAATTTATTATTTTCTATTTTCTTTATTTTTTATGTTTTGATATTTCTTAATATATATTTGAAAAATAAAATAAAATATTAATATCTATATATATAATTTTATTTTTATTTAATGTACTGAAAAAATAAATACAAATATGAAAATAAATAAAACTAAAGTATTATTAAACATTAAATAAACAAAACGAAAAATGATTTTTTTATTTAATTTTGACTTCCGAAAGTTGACTTTCGATAATATATTTTGACTTTCGAAAGTTGATGTTCGGTAATATATTTTGGCTTCTGGAAGTCGACTTCCGATAATATATTTTGACTTCCGGAAGTCGACTTCCGATAATATATTTTGACTTCCGGTTATATATTTTGAGTTCCGGAAATTGACTTCCAGTTATATATTGTGACTTCCGGAAGTCAACATCCAGAAGTAATTTTGGGGATGTGATGTGCCTGACTTCACTTAAATGGTTGAAGGGTATTTTTGTGATTTAAATTGTTTTTGGAGGTGTAGAAAAAATTTTGGAGGTACAGCAAAAAAGACCCATATGTGTGTTGTTGATTGTGAAAGTGAGGTCCACGGTTAGGCCCACTTCACACGGCTAAACCTTATTAAAAATAAATTATAAGGATTATGATATTTTAACTCATTCTTTTTTATCTACTTTTAACCCACCACTTCAATCACGCTTAGATCATCACATCACATCACTAAAAAGAATCAAAATAGATGATCTAAAGGTGATGAGAGTGGTAGGTTAAAAATTGGTCAAAAAAATGGATTAAAATATCATTATTCAAATTATAATTATATCTCATAAATTTTCTATATCTAAAATATCTATATCTATAATCTATAATAATAATAATAATAATAATAATAATAATAATAATAATAATAATAATAATAATAATAATAATAATAATAATAATAATACAATAGAAAGAAACACAAATGATAATGTGAGGTTATTTTAAAGATAACAAGGAACTTTTGAGTGGTGCATTATGATGTAATTGTGTGGGTTTTAACATGAACAACCTTAAATGTTATGCACCATAAGCTATGATGCATAAATAAGATACGTGTATCAGATATGACATGTATTCGATACGTCGATACATTTATTTTGAAAATAATAGGATATGATAGGTAATAGATACGTGATATATGAATTTTGAAAAGTGTGCAATAATTCTTAAAAACATAATAAATGTATTATTGTTATTGTGTGAATCCAAACTAAAACCTTAGTAACTAATGTTATTAAAAAAATTAAAAACCAATTTATAATATAAACTATTTTAGTTATCAATTTAGAGACCAATTATAATTTTTTAAATTATTTTACTTGCCAATAATGTTTAGTTTATAAATTGATACCTAAATTGGTCACTACAGTGACTAATTTTTTTTGTCACAAAAATTGGTCATTATTAAAAAAATTTCTTATAGTCTACTATGACTTCATAAATTAGATACTTTTTTGATAAGTATCGATAAAGTATCCTAAAGTATCAGATACGGATACGTGTCAGACATGGATATGTGACCCAAGTTCAAGTATCGGTGCATCATAGAGCATAAGCAATGTCTCTCGCCAAGTGCTAGTAAGGTATGAAGGTGTTTAACTAATCTTCATTATATACGAGGATTAGAAAGAACGTTATAGGAATCAATATGAAGACATGGAGAGTTGTTCATGTTTTAAGATGTCATGCATCCAAGCACCTCATAATCCTTAAGAAGGTTCTGACAATTATTTTATTGACATAAAGAGATGCCTTGTTTAGAGGGAACTACCTTAATTATCATAAAGTACTTTAGGTACTCAAGTCCTTGATATAAAAGTTAGAGTGAAAAAATGCTAGTTATTTCTTGTACAAAATAACTAGTCAACACAATATTGTCAACATAAATGATGAGGGCATTGGACTCAAAATCTTTTATCTTAATAAAAGGGTTATGATCATCATGTGCATGGCATTATGCATAAAAGAAGAGTAAAGTAGATAATTTTTCACATCATTTATGACTTGTTTCAAATTATTGATGGATTTGTTAAGCTTGTAACTTTGAAAAGAGTTATAGCCATGTAGTTCAGGTTGTATCACCATATAAACATTATCAAATATTTTGTCGAGTAAGAAGGTGTTATTCACATAAAGTTGTTCAAGATTTCAACTATTGATGAAAGTTAGGGTATAGACATCTCAAATTGTGGTCATTTCAACATAGGGAATAAGGTTGCAAAATAGTTCACACCTTCAATTTGGGAGAACTCATTTGCTTCAAGACGAGCTTTGTAATACTAAACATCATTGTTTGATAATCTCTTGGTTTTGTAGACTCATTTGTATTCAATGGGTCATACCAAAGGAATGGTGGCAATATCCCAAGTTGTGTTCATTGTCAAGGTTGCTACTTCACAACTCATGGCTTCTCTCCAATAACGATCCTTGACAACCTCTCGAAAATTGCTTGGTTCAAATTTAGATGATAAAGACACAAATTAATAGTGATGGGAAAGATAAATTAAATTATGAGTGACAAAGGATTAGATCATATAAGAGCAATTGAAGAAGCACATACTTAAGAGGAAATAGATAGGACTTGTAATGTGTAAGATAAGATAAAGGTTGGGTAGGTTGGATTGAACAATAAGGTGAAAACGGAATGATAGGTTGAGACATTTTGTGTGAAGAAGATGAAAGAATTGAAGAGCGAGATTATTCCACATTATTAGTGATTATCGATTTAGGATTTACCTATTAAACTAAGCACAAAAGAGATTCTTAAATTTAAGCAAACTTATAATAACTTCAATTAAAGTACATGATTGAATTATCAACTAATGTTAAACAACAGTCGCAATAACAAAAAATAAAATTAAAAAAGAAAAGACGATATAAACACACTCCGTTATAAAAAAGTGAAGAAAAAAAACTTAAATTGCATAAAACAGTATAAAACAGTATGAAATCACAAGAGAATCAATCCAAAAAGGTTTAGCCTTCCATGCTGAAGACAAAAATGAATTACAAAAGTAGAAAAAGTAGTGGAATGGAGTGTAGAGGTTAAAGCATATATTTTGTACACATTTATATCTTAATTACTCAGTAATTATACTTTCTATTTGTCTATATTTTCAGTTTTTAGTTCATTTTTTCTCATTACTAATAAATTGGGTTCATTTGTAATAATTGATTTAATTTATGCATTTTTAGCTCATTTGACCTTTGCTCACTACTTCAACCATAAGGTTTTTTTTGTAGATATCATTTTTGGCTTATTCAAGTTGTATTAGATTATAAACTTCCAAGGCTTCAAAGTAGAAATATGGATTGTTGAAATTGAACTCATATACTATTTTTTTTTTACAATTTTTAGAAGTTGAGAATTTCTTTTTGAATATTTGTAAATAGAACCTTGTGGATCCATAATTGGGCTTCTAAACCTGTTTAGAGCCCAAATTAATTTGACAACCACATTCACTACAAATTTGAAAGCATTAAAAAATAGTTGAGTGAGGGTAGTTGTACATCAAGTTCACGTCAATAAAAACCCTTGCATTGCTTCAATCCTATTCATTGTGCATTCATTTCCAAGACAAAGTTATTCACTTACCTTCTTGTTTCTGCCATTTTCAAGGTCTGAGTTATTCACTTACCTTCATTTTAAATATTTTTTTAACTTTACTTTACGTGTAGTTGTAACCATATTTGCTCTCATACGTTTTTGTTGTATTTTTTAGCATGGCACATAACTGACGTCTTCCTTAAGATATGTCACTACTTTGACTTCAGCAAAAGATATTACTAAAGACTTATGGGAAGGGAATGAAAGAGCTTTTAGACCCATACGTGTTGGAGTTTGGATTCTCAACAACAAAGACTTAATTGATTTACGTGTCAAAAAATTAATTGAACAGGCTGAATTCAGACACGCCTTAAATTTGCCAAACATGGATGTCAACCACCTTCTAGTCACTTCCTTATTAGAAAGGTGGAGGTCAAAAACACACACCTTTCATTTCCCACATGGAGAGACAATTATGACATTAGAGGATGTGGTCGTCCTCCTTGGCCTACCTATAGATGGAGATGCGGTGATCGGTCCCACCACTGAGGAAGATATATTCTCCACCTTCCATCAATATCTGGGGATCATTCCACCACCCATAGCCATAAGATGAAACTCAATTAGAGTTTCCTGACTAAATAATACTTTCTAAGAATTGTCACAATATGCAACAAATAATGTTATTGCTCAATATGCAAGAGCATACATATTGATATTGATTGGTAGCATTTTAATGCCAGACACATCTATAGTTAGGGTCCATGTGATGTACTTATTGAAGTTAGCTAACTTGAATGTAGTCGTAAATTATAGTTGGGGTCTGCAATTTTGGCATGTTTGTATCGTGGCTTAGATCATGGCATTCACCTTAGCCAAAAAAACGTTGGAGGATGCATGATTCTTTTGCAATGATAGGCTTGGGACATGCATAGCTCCACAACTAGAGCCTTTAAGTGATGAGGAGGTGGCTATAAGGGATGGTTTCCCCCTTGCAAAAAGGTAAAAGCTAACTCTTTTTCAATGAACGAGTTCTTGTTGCCTTGTAATTTACCTAACATGCAACTATTCTATTTTTAGATGGTCCAGGCTAACGCATCGACAAACCCTAGTTATGTTTCAATTAGTCAATTTCGTTTGAGATTTGATCAGCTCCGTACAAGATAGGTAATACTTAAGCTAACTGCAATACATTTTTTTTAAATATTTGAATCTAATGTCGACCATTTGGTTTCGGTTCTTATGGAGGCCTTACATGCAAATCGAAATCAGTCGGTTGATTGTCATTGACATCCCTCTAGTATTAAGAGCGACAGACCCTATAATTTGCTTCACAACGGATGAAATCCATCATGCAGATCAGGTTATGCGTCAATTTGGTCTCAGACAAAATATCCAGTCTGGCCCGGTTAACCTCAATTAGGTTCACATGGACGATTTGAGGGGAATAAATGATAGAGATTGGACAACACATCATCACCAGTAGATTACAATCTAGAATGACCGACATAATTGTGTCATTCAAGGTACAACATTCTTCGGAAATGACCATTTGCATGATGAAGCACCCTACATGCAGTGGTAGATAAACCACATTATCTGCTATATATCTCTATCTGCACAATCTTTTGACGATGAGGTTAGTTTTACTACAATATTGTACATTTGTTTATCATGCATAATTATTCATGTTAATAACCCTGCTATTTATAATACGTCACAAGAACCTCCTCAACCTTCTTCACAATCCTACATTGGCCATGTTAGGTCTTCTCTACATTTTCTACATCATCCACATCAAGTTTTTGGATAATCATCTATGGGTCACGATGAAATGTTATGGTATTCCCACCCTCATCATGGCAACCTATCAAACACCCTTTTCCAACGAGTCCCATTGTCATACACATTCTTTTCCACTCAATCAAGTTATTGTGTAGGTCCATCACACATGTTTGGCACATCAGTTATCACACCATCGTATGCCTATTATCCAGGATCTTCATAATGAATGCCATTCTATCCTCTGATAATGCATTTTCAAACTTCTCAAACAATTGTTCACCATCCCCAATTTCCTCAAACTCATAAGGATGAAGATGATGATGATGAACTACACCAACAACAACCACCCAGACGACCTACCAGACCAAGAAGACGACCTTTATGTGGCACTAAAGGCCACAAATGAATGTGTTATTAATTTTTTAAGCTATTGTTGCCTTTTAATTTTTAACCAATGTCATAATATATTAATGTTTACTAACCCTAATCAACAAAAAAAGGTCAACTAACCCTATTTTCTAAATACGAGTTCAAAACAACCTCATTTTATAAAAAAAACATTTTTTAATTATAAAGTAGTATTAAAATATTATGTTAAGAGATATGTAAGTCAATAACGATTTAAACAATGGTGATAAATTGAATCAGTGGATAACAATTGTTGGGACAATGCTTATATATTTTCCTTAGATAAACACTAATTATGAAATTCGAAAATATGGAGTTATTATGTGAAAGATGAGTGCATTTATTAATGCAATAAAAGGTTAAATGCTTTATAAAGAAAATGGTGTTGTTGCTATAGAGAATTAATCGAGTTAGACAAATTGTAATAACATTATTTTAAATCTAACAGCACTTGGATATCTCGTTCTATTACTATGTTTTATTTTATAATGACGTATATATCATAATCTGGTGCAAGTGGAAATGTAGGTATTTATTTACGTGATTTAAATATCCATAAGATTTTTTAGGAACAATTTTGGATGAATTTCTATTGTGATTTTGACAACAATTGGCTAATGGAATTATTGATGAGATTACATGAAAAGGAAAATAATGGTTAGGTGTTATATTTTCAGGTCAGGATTTTAGGCTTGTTGAGTAAGACCTGATTTGTTGAGCAAGACTTGATTTTTTGTACAAATGTATGAAAATCACATATTGTTGTTTGGGATATTTTCTAGCTATGTTTGAATAATGGATGATGCATTATTCTATTTGGATAATTTAAAATAACGGTGATGAGTTATTTATTATATACGAAATACATGCATGTATTGTGATGTTGTGTGAGAAGCATATGTCTCAATAAGTAGCGGGGGAACTCTAGGAACTAACCTCGAGGAAAAAAGGTGAGTGGGCTTTGGGAGTTGACCCTAAGGATAAGAGGTGAGAGCGATTTGGGAGCTAACCCTAAGGATAAGATGTGAGAGGGTTATGGGAGTAGACCCTAAAGGGGTTCTAGGAGCTAACCCTAAGGACTACGGTTGTAGTCTCTGGGATAGCAAGAAGGAGTAGGGATTTCAATGGGTCGAGTAGGATACGAGTTGTAGTTCCCTTGTATCCTACCCGTTGGATAAATATCTATCCCGTACCCGTACACATATCTGTGTGGATATCCGTTATGCGGGTATTCACATTTTTTTAATATCCACTAATATTCACGAGTACCCGCAGATATTTACAAAAGAAAAATTGAATATTTAACAATATATTTTAACCATAAATTCAAATAAAAATACAATGCATAACATTCATAAATTTCAAACAAAGTGCAAATAACTTATTTAAATAATGTTGAATAATAGTTTGCAAAGAAATGAAGATTTTTTAAAACCAATTGATTAAAAATAACTCATTCAAGATCAATGTGTTAATGTTTTAGTCATTCTTTTTTAATTTTCTTTTTATTTAAATTAGAGTATAGCAAGTACGAGTATCCACAAGTACGGATACTATGATACCTATATCTGCCTCGTAAACATGCGGGTATAGTACCCGACTTGTTACCCGCGAGTATTCATTTACAATATCCATTTTCTACCTGTTGTAGGTTTTATTCGCGGATACCCACAGGTACGAATTTTTTTTGACATTCCTAGTAGTGATGGACTCAACGTAGTTGTACCAATGTTTGACTTCACCCATAAGACTCGAGGATGAGTAGAGGAAGTAGACTTTGTATGAAGACTCTTGAGGAATAGGAAGGAAGAGTTGGTTTAGCCATATTGGTGAGCTGGTTTGAATGGTAAACGTGCTAGGGTTATTTTGATGAATGAACCTCTTAGGTTGAGACTACACGTGGGTGTTATTGTTGGATGAGACAACAATTGTTGTTATTGATTGTGTGATATAAGATGAATTGATAAAATGGTTTGGGTGAGGTGTAGGATGATATTTTTATTGTTGATATAACTTATGTTAATTATTATGTTTTGGTTAAGTTAACTCACCTTTGCATGTTGTGGGTGTGGTTTCCACCTATGATGATCATATGGCTTGTGTTCTACAAGAACATATAAGGTTGCAAATGATATTATGGATGCACAATAGCAAGGAGCTTGGGGTTAGAAGAATGATTTTTATTTTGAATGTATTTGGAACAATTTTAACTATCAGATACTATTACATGTTTTTATTATTGCATAAATTTTGAAATTTGGAACATTGATTATTGCATAAATTTTCGTTCTCGTTGTAACACCCCTAAGGAATATTACTTGAATAAATAATTAAAATAGAAAATTGAATCTCAAAAGTCGCAATATTATTATTCCCAAACGCGGGAAAATTTAAAATGTGAAAACATGCGCCAAAATTTATTAAACATAAATAACAAGAGTATTACAAGTTCCAAAATTCTTATTCATAATTGAAACATAACAAAATATAGTAAAATTCTCCTAGCTCTAATTCGCCAAGCTAGCCCTCACTCCGTCGTCTGAGCATCCTCATCATCACCTATATTAACATATGCTCCCGTGTAACGAATCACACGATCATCGCCATACACAAAAAGAAAGGGTGAGCTGATAAAAATACAATTAAGTCTAACATCACAAAAATATAAGCAAGACACACATCTTATTCAATTTAATTAATTCTTGGCCAAGACCTTAAACTCGAAGGCTTTTCAACCTTTAATCACACAAATAGTTAGCCTTGGACTCGAGAACATGATGCTCACACGAACCTACCCGCTCGTGGTCTTGCCTCTACGAACCTTCCCGCTCGTAGTCCTGCTCTATGAACCTCCTCGCTCGTAGTCCTAGTCTACGGACCTGCCCGCCCGTAGTCCAACACATGTGATCCATCAGCCACAAACCTCCCCGCACGCAACATCTCTCAAGCGTGAGCACAAAATATACGAACCTACGTCGCTCGTATCCCCACGCGAGAGTAACTAGATATAAACCTCCCTGCTCATATCATCACATGTTAATCACCATCCATGAACCTACCCGCTCATGGCACAATATCTCCCGATCCAAGTATAGCATCATTGCTTAACACGCAACATGTACACGAAGCATAGTTAATGGGATTTCCGCTTGGCATAGCCCCAGCGCCGCCAGGCGAAACAAGTCCAGACCGCCTGGCGGGACCTCCTCAGCGCCAGGCGCCAACGCTCTCTCAGACCCATTGTTTTATAGTCACCGCCTGCGGAGCACACCATGTCGTCAGGCGCCACATGGTGCAGGGACCTCTGACGCTAGTCCTATCGCCTAGCGCGCACACCCGTGCCGCCAGGCGCTACACCAGTAGCATACCCAATGTCTGATTTTTCTTACACATGATAGAGCATATGAACTTATACTACGAAAATAATCCCATGATGATCATGTTCTCTAATTCTTCAACCTCGAATTGGTGGAATATGGTCACACCACACATGGTCCATTACCTATGATTCACTTCCTAATTCTCTTTAATCATGACTTGGCATTTAGCAAATATAATATCACATTCTCCAAGGATTTGTTTAACTTAGCACCAATATCACCCAATCCAGCACCTCCAAGGCATTTAACTGGTATTTCCATGCAATATTACCTAATCAAATATCATCTATCTATGCATATAGTCACGAATGACACCTAAAGCCAACAATTCATGATCAACAAATATCCAATCACACATATGCAAGACTGTGCTTCCAGAGACTTAACTATTAATTAAAATTATTCTTCTCCCTTTCTTTCATTAATATTCCTACCAACACACTATACCTGAGTCATACTTTCAAATCCATTATCCTTCACATACTTAATTACCATAATATTTTGCCCCTCCCAATGTTACCAATTAAATTCTAAAACCACGCACTCACCTAGGTTCCTCCCTCATTTCTTTTCACTACCTGAAATTGCCAATAACAGCACTTAGGCCTCGCCATTGCTTGGCGGCAAGCAAAGCGCCGCCAGGCGGTGTATCAGTACCCAGCTTAAACCAGACTTCTTCATACCTGCGATAGATTCAACCCTTTTCCAATATTCGTCCCTACCACCTACACTCACCAAGATGCGACAATATGTATATAATGGACTAACTTTCTGCTCTTAATTCAATTCATAAAGGTTTCTCATCTTTACTCTCTTGAATAAACCCAATTTGTGTCCCCTTCCACCATTACACATATAATCATGGATTATCGTGCACGAGTATATCTAAGACTTTGCCATACCCACAATTTTAATTGATTTCAAACCAGTAAGGCATCCAATAAAGGCTGCACGCATCAATTCCAGAAACCACATGCATTCCCATACAAACAACATTAAAATAAGCAAAAAGAAAGTGAATAGTGTCACGCCGCCTAGCAGATATTCATCGCTGCCAGGCGGTTCAAGCCAAAATCAAGAACTTAACCAATGTCTGATGTGCCACTTGGCGGTAGGGGATGAGCCGCCAGGCGGTTTCTGGGAAAAATCTAGAAACCTCAATAAAACAGTGCAGAACAAAGTGGGAATCATGCAATATTTGATGGCAACACACAGTTATTCAAATACACATCACTAAACGCAAGAAACAACTCCCCTTACCTCGAATCCTCGCTCCAAATTCAAATTTAATGTGTCTCTAACCCCAAAACACTCTTGTTCTTTGCTTGCACTCCCAAAACTGGTTCCCACTCAAATTCTTTTCTGCAATCAGCACCAATTCGCCAGAATTCTTCTGCCCAAGGGTTCACACGCAGTATAGCACCTCTCCCTTCACTAATTCTCTCTCTCTCTCTCTAACTTATTACCACCTAATTACTCTTTACTCCACCCAAAAACGAAAATTACCATAAAAGATGCTTAATGACTATTCAATGAATATTAATCTAAGTTTTCCCAGCCCATTAAGCTGCCTCTCTCGGTTGCTAGGGTTCCTAAACCCTTTCATATCCATGCCAAAGAAAAATTTGGCAAAAAGAGAATGAATTTATTCTTAGCAAGGTTTGAACTCACAACCACTCAATCACAAAGCAAGTTCTCAACCAATTCAACCAATCATGTTTCTTGATAATTCCTATAATTTTAGGATTACATTATCACGTCTCACATTCAAATATATCAATAAATAATGCACAAATTAAAATAACACACAATTGGCATTCATAAAACTTGAACCCAAGTCCTCTCACACAATAAAGTACTCTCAACCACTTGAGCTAGTACTTTTCCACATCATAGCACTCCGCATTAAATGCCTTAAAGGCTCCTATTTCCCACATTTATTAAATAATTATTTAATTAACTATTTAATTTTTTTCTCGGGTCTTACACTCGTACCATTGTTTCCCCTCACGAGTGAACATGCCATTATTTTTCTAATACAATGTATTTTCTCCAAAAAAAAAACTCCAACTTCACGTGGTTTCTCTAACAACGATGAGGTAATGGTGATAGGTTGATTTCGTGTGGTTGTTACATTTTGGTGATCTGTTGTGGATGTCCAATGTGGTTGTTCCATTTTACACTTGCTCGTCGTGCTCATGGTAGTTTATGTTATGGCTCACGGTCTACGATATCTCTAACATTGTTGCATAGTGGTGGTTCACTGTTGTGTGTGACACGTGCCTTTCTACACGTCTTCCTGTTCATGCTTCCTACAAGCCTTCGGTGTTTGGGAGTGGTGCAACGGTCCAATGGATGTTGGAGGTGGCCTGCATGGATGTTGGTGGCTACCTAAACATGATCGTGGCTACGATGGATGTTGCAGTTTCTTTTTTAATTTTAAATTATGTGAAAAATTTACATTTGTTAGTTAACATCAGAGGTGAATCTTAGTTATTGATGAGGGGTTCATGCCCCCACATTTTTTTAAAATTTTTTACATTATACGTAGTACATATTGTAATAATGGAAATTAAATTAGGTAATTTTTTTTATAAAATATAATATTTAATGTTAATGAATAATAAAACATAAAATTAAATATAATAAAGAATAAATTAATTAATTAAGATATTTTTATGTTCTCTCATTATCTTTTGAGTTTCTCACATATTGTATTTATCTTTTGTAAGATCCGAGAAAAATAAATAAATAAATAAATATTTATTTAATTAATGTAAGGGCGAGAACCTCTAAGTTAATAAATGTGGAGAAAGAAAATAAGGAATAGTACTAGCTCAAGTGGTTGAAAGTATTGGAATGTGTGAGAGGACTTAGGTTCAAGTCTTGTGTATGCTAATTATTTATTAATTTAATTATTTTATTGTTTTACGTGTATGAGTCTTTGCATGATTGGGGAATTAGGGTTCATGTTGGGATTAGGGATGAATAAACGTGGTCTTTGTTATGATTGGTGTGTTGTTTTCATGGAAATGATTTAACATGGAATGATGATTTGGGGCTTGAGGTTCGCGTAGGTGTAGGAAAATCTTGGAAGAACCCATAATTTGTATGCACCGCCTCGCGGTACATGAAATGCCGCTAGGCAACACATCAGGTGCAGATGGGCAATCTAAATCTACTTCGCGTTGGAAATTTTGTGCATAATACTGAGTAATTATGCAGAGGGTGTAAGAAGAAAATATAGGCATGTAATTAAATTAGACATATGTATGATGATGTGGTGATTGGAATTAAAAGAGGGAAAAAGTGATGTTATCTTAACTTTGATGTGGTACAATGTTGTGTATGGGTTAGCAACTTGAATAACATGATTTACTTGACCAATGAGTTTGAATAATGGATCCATGATGCTTGAGATTATGTTGGTCTGTAATTTAATTATATGAGTATGCCAGAACGAGGTTATGTGATATCATGAATTGAATGTTGAGTGTGAGGTCCTTTAGGACTTGTCCAAAATGCAAAAAACCAGTAGAACTTACGCTAATGATATGGAACTTGGCGACGCAAGACCAGCCAAGCAATAGAGACCCAAAACAGTGGCAATGGCCATTGGAATCACGTGGCGCCTGGCGGAAGGGTGGTTTTTGTTAGGTGAAAGTGGACTAGAAGAGGCATTAGAAGGCGCGTGGCGCCTAGCGACATGTAGCCTCTGCCAAGCGGTCTAGAACTAGTTTTCGCCTAGCGACGTGTGTGAAGCGCCAAGCGGTTTCAAGTGTAGAGTTGGATTGCGTGAAGGATTCTACACGGCTTTGGATGGAGGTCTTGAGGCGATGATTTGTTTGGGGCCCAGTTATGAGTGGAGTTCGTATTGGGGTAACACGTGACCACTCGATGTTGTAGCTTGGTGGTTTTGGAAATCCAATAGAGTGTGCAAGATCGTGGCTTGTACGTATGGGTCTCGGGAGATTTCCCTCCTCGGTGTTAGCCGACGAGCTTGGAAGTCTTGAGACAAATATGGATTGTGGTTCGTATTGGGAAACTCCACTTGGTGTTGCAGATTGTAGTCTGTAACAATATAATTTCCACGTGTGGACTATAGGTGGTGGCATGTAGTCGGAAGGGCGAGTAGACACTCGTGGCAGAAAGTATTGACCAATGTAATCATCAAAAGGTGTAGGATCAAGAGGCGTCTAGAGGAAGTGGTGAAGACTTGGGTGTGTTGTTTGGGGTTATCAGGAGTGTTTAGGATATTAAATGGTTATTGTATTGTACATTGTAATGCATTTTTTTATTCTGTTAAGCTCACCCTATCCGTGTGTGTTTGACGATAATCATGTAAGTCGTTACATGGGAGCCTATGATGTTGTAGGAGGTGTCGGTGAGACTTAGTGTCGGAGTGGGGCACCTAGGAGATTTTATTTCTACAATTTATTACTACTATATTTTGTAATTTGCATTTGTTATTGGATTTGGAGATGTAAACTTGAGTTTAATTTATATTTTCTACATTTTGGCGTTTATAATAAAGTTTAATTTTTTTCCGCGCTTTAGGAAAATGTATTGAATAAATGCGGCCTTTATAATAAGTAATATCCAGATAGGATGTTACATCTTTCACTCTCATATGTTTTCTTTTGTTTTTGGAGAAAAATAAGAAGTTAGACACAAATTCATTCTTTCTGGTCTCATTTCTCATATGTACATCTCCATCCCCATCACCATCCCCAATTGGAAAAGTCAGATATTTCTCATACTCATACTCAGTCAATGCGAGAATTCTCCATCAAAATGGGATTCCTCATCAAAATGGGATGTTCGGGCAATACCCACATGGGTAGGTTTATTTGCCCATCCCTATGTACTATGTTTTCTCATAATTGTTTTTTAATTGTGACTTGATTATCATAGATTTTTCTTTTAGTATCTACGTCTCTCAATTTTTTATTAGATTTTGATAAATTATTTTGTATTCTTAATATTTTTTGAAAGATATATTGATGAAGAATAAAAGAATAAATTCATTTTTTTAAATGATGGAAGGATCCAATTGAAACATGATACTAAGGATCCAATTGTTGAATTAGAGGAACATTTTCTTAAGATTCAAAGAATTACTAGTGTAGGTGAGGAGTTTCTTATTAATTTTTTGAAACATATATAAATTTTGATTATATTATTTTGACCTCTCCAAAACTTATATGGTCAAGATCTGCCACTGGTTAGCACCAAAGGTAAATTTACGTACGTTAAAATAACATAGGTAAATTTACGTTTCTTGAATCTACATCTAATCCAAAACAGACATACAAGGCAAAAAATAAAAGACTTAAAAATCTCTTTTTTGTGTTAGTGATTATTCCAATCATCTAGTACATTACTTACAACTATTCTTGGGTCTTACACGTGTTTTTGGAATAAAACCATGCAATTCAAACTTTCAAATCATATAAATGGTTTGATAAGTCCACTAGACTGTTTATCATTGTACAAATTATAAAGATTATGTAATGTCCTTTTTTTTCCTTAGTTTAAAAAAACATGTTAGAACATTCAAAAGATATGCATAGGTTAAAACATGTAAGTTATTTATCATTAAAACTCATAGCACACAAATGGTAGTCTAACATTTAGGGTGAAAATTTGATTTTAATCAATGATTTCAATTGAGGTTAAATAATTCCAATTGCAAAAAAAAATAAAAATTAAAACATTCGATTTAATCTTATAAAGAATCCAAGAAAAGTAAGATTAAATATATGGTCATCAATAACTATAAGCTTTTTAATATGTAATTTAAATATTTTGTTAGATTGTATATATGTTAAATTAAAAAAAATTAAAAACTAGTCTGAATTAATTATCCTTAATTACTTTATTTGGAACTAATTAGCAAAACAAATTTTCAAAAAGTACATTATGGCCTAATCTTGCTTACTCTTGCTCTTGTTCACTAATTGAATCATATTCCTAAAACCCTTGTTGCAACAAGATGGACTGATCTAGAATCTTTAGGACAAATTACTCATTCTTCTATCTCCATTCTATGAACATACAATTGCAAAGGAGAGGAATATTTTCTTTTACATTTTTTAAAAACTTGCCATACAAACAAAAACATATTTGATGTAACAACAACACTTTCCTTCTCTGATTCTCTCATTTTCACCCGTTAGAAAACACAAGAGAGCAACACGAAGTTCTCATTTTCTTATTCTTCTTCTTGCTTTCTACCATCTATATTCTTAATTCAACGTAATTTCATTCTCATTCAAATGCTTCTAATTTCTTTTCTACTTTATCTTTCTTTTTAATCATAGGAATTCTTTGGTTTTGATTTGTGAAAATTTGATGTAATTTGATTATAATTTGTAAAAAATTGATACAATTTGGTCCTTTTTGTTAAATTTCTTGAAACAGGTCAATGATTTTTCATTAAAATAGAAGTATTTAATAAGGATAATTTGTTTTGTTAATGTAATTAACATAACCCTAGTGTCAAAATTTGATGAAATATCCTTGATCCCTTTCAAAAATGTAATGAAAGGACCAAATTGCATCAATTTTTAAAAATCATGACCAAGTTACATCAATTTTCACAAATCAGGACCAAATCGAGACTAAAATATTCTAGAGGACCCACTTAACATTTTTGGATATAAACAAGGACCAAAGAGTAATTAAAGTCTTCTTTTTTTCTATATTGTTAGCAAAGAGTTTGATGAGTGCGCATTTTTGCCCTCGTTCAATGTTTAATTCTGAGTATTTAACTGAATTTGTGTGCTTAAAGAGTGATTTAATTAACCGTTTTGATAATTAAGCTGTTTGAGCTTGTGTGATAAAAATGTCTTAAAAAGTGATTTTTAGCTGCATAAATTATTTTTGGATATTTTAACGTTTGTTGATGCAGTTGAAGTTAAGTTTTAAGCTCATTTAAAGGTGGAAAAATAAATTGATTGAAGTTACAAACCACCTTTAAATAAGGCTGAAATTAACAAGTTCTGGAAAAATCACTTCTGCACCCCATTTTTTATTTTACACACTCTCCTATTTCAAGTGGACCACTTAAAAACCTGTTTTGCACCCTTGTTTCTACTAAGTTACACTCCTTTTGTCACTTAAATTCAATTCATATAGATACTGCCATGTGGCAATCCTCAAGTTCCAAATTTGTCCAACCATCTGTTGCCATGTGTCACTATCCTATCAAACAAAACCTAACTAATAGAAGGCTGCCACATCATCATCTTTAACCCTAGCTTCTTCTCCTTGAAACCGCCCACCGCCGGCAGCCATTGTGCCGTCATCGTTAACGAAAACTGCTGCAATGCGCGATGAACAGATCAGCAACGCCTCTCCACCATCTTTGCCACTGCTGCGAGCTTCCATCATCATGCACACATCACAGCAGTTTTCGCATGGTTCGTCCACACCAGATCAGACCTGCAACAGCGGAGAAGCATCATGCAAACAGCACACCAGAGACGCGAGTTCAGCCATTGACAACGGCAACAACACAGAGCAATGCACCACTCACCTGGAAGCATGGCAACTGTCATTCACAACCACAAGCATCTACGAAACCCTAATTTTGAGAGAAGGAGAAGGCTGCCATGTGTCATCCTCTCAATGGACACTGAAATGGTCAAAGTTGGTCAAATCTGGTCAAAAAGTCAAAGAGTGGTCAAAGGAGAGGGGTTTATTTGCAAATATTGATATTTTTGGATATCTCTACAAAATTGGACTACCAACTATATTTGTCAAATAGTCTGTATCTCTCCAAATATCTTTGAATATTAATATTTATTTTTATTTTAAAAGATATTTGAGAGATTTAGCAACCGAAAAGCCTAGTCCAAGTCTTATATAAAGAGACCAAGGGGGAGCAGAGACAAGCTCGGGACTTCGGAGTTTTGGAACCCTTAGGGGGGCTTAATTTCGTTTCCTTTTTCTCTCTATTTTTCTATCTATTTTTATTTTACTTTCGCATTTTATGGATTGTTAAACTTCTTGGGTTGATTCCATTGTAATTTCATTATGGATTCTGAGGTTAGAATGAAATAATTTCTTTGGTCTTTTTATTAATGTTGATGTTTTAATTCATCTATGTCTTTTATCTTTGAATCATGCAAAAAGTAATGATTTTAAATCTATATGCATGTTGATCATATGAGTTCAAGGGTTTTTAAATTTAATTGAGACTTTACTTTGATTTTATTTAGAAACTTTCATGTGATTGAATGAATTTTTACTAATAATTGAGACTTTACTTTGATTAAAGGTATTTACTCTAACTAAAATTAATTGAGACTTTACTTTAATTAATTAAGCTTTTTATTTGGTGAGGAGATAAAAGAATAGACATGATTAGGCATAGTAAATTTGATTGAGACTGTACTTTGGTTGAATTTACTGTGGATAATCTAAAAGTTCTCATTCTTAATTGAGACTGTACTTTGGTTAAAAGTGAGAACGCCAACAAATTAATTGAGACTTTACATTGACGAATTTGTAAATCTACAACAATAATTAATTGAGCAATAATATTTAGATAACCGATGATGAATCTATTTTGAAAAAGCAATGGAATCAATCTATTTTCTTTACTATTGTTTTTATCTCTTTTTATCTTTCCTATTTCTTTCTTGTTTATCTTAATCCTCCCATATTTTTTATTTTATTTGACTAACTCTTTTATATAGATTTTATAAGAACTAATTTGTTAAAAATCAATTCCGTGTTTGTTGGGAGACGACTTAGGGTTACTTTACCCTTTCTATTTTGTTGACTACTTTCTTAACAATATTGAAGTTGTTATAGATAAGTAGTATTAATTTGATCGCGTCAACGACAACGTTATCAGAGTTCTTAAGGTAAGGTGATTTAACTCAAACCCCTAAAATATACCTTTGTGATTTTCTTATAGGTTTTTTAAATTTTCCTTATTTTGATTTGTAATGTTCTCATGGTTAACCGACTATCATGTTTAGATTTAAGAATAACTTAAAATAAGAGATTGTATAGAAAGGTATATATAGAACTAGTTCTTTAATTTTTGGGATAAAAGGGCCAAACAAATTTAATGTAAAAAATTATTTCGCTTATATAAATGTAACACCCCAATTTTGAGATGTCACGGATAATTAGAAAATGAACGTGTTTGGCAAAAAATGATTATCATTGAAAATGTACTAATAAAAAACTTTTAATTTCATTTAAATTACTTAGTTCAAAACGTCAATTTGTCTAAAAAAATTTAAAATAACAATTGCGAAAAGAAAATTACATAGTCTTCAATATCTGATTTAAAACAACTAAATAAATTATAAGAACTCCCGAGTTCACCCCAGCCTCTTGTTAATCTACTCAATGCCAAAATCATCTGCATTGTCATATGCTCCCATATAATACACACGTTTTACGATCATCGCACACACAACAAATACACAAACAAATAGGGGTAAGCTAACCATAGACAATGATATATAAAAGAATTTCAGCAAAACAAAACATGACAAATAATATTTAGAATCTCATCCAAGTAAAATACTTAAACATAGTAATCATAATCAAGCTTTGGTTTTAACACACACCACCCCCAAAAATCCAAACAACCATACCAAACCAAACAGACTATCACATTCATTTAGAATCATTAATCATAATCAAGCTTTGATTTTCTACCACCTTTTACCCCACCACACATCTAGTTTCCTAGAATCACACGGTTCAAGTAGTCCAGCCATCGTAGCAATAGACAAATCTCCCTTATTTCTCAAGGACTTATGAGTAAAAATGTCGGTGCATCGCATACCTAACACTATACTCAACAACGAGCCGGAAGTAAGGTGAAACATCTTCCCTCTCCCCACTACTTAACACAGGTGAGACAGTTCAGTACTTAGACCAATCCTCTACCACTGCTTCACACAGGCGAAGAGGACCCATTTCCCTTCACACAAGCGAAAGAGTCTTCACTAGGTCTCTAGGTGTGAAAAACCTCATACAACACTTAATTCCACCAACAATACGAACCCAAGCAACATAACACTTGCCACATACAAAAGTAGATATCTTCTATAAATCACAAAATCCAACATACCACTCAAACACATGAAATATATCGTAAACAAACTGAATCAACATATATCCATGGTACTGGGAATCAAGGTACTCGCACACCATTCATACAAAACATTAGAATATAAACAATTGCATGTACTGCACCACACATAATCATAAATAAACATAACCACATTTGTTCATAAGAAAAAACTAACAAAAACAAATCCCACAAACACATTCTTAAAGTCAATCCATACTACAAACTACAAACTCAAAAGAAATAATAAATGTTATGTCTATGGAGAAGAAAATTAACGTAACCATGCCCCACGTATCCGAAATAGAGAACACACTAGGTTACATCACATGACAAACAAAAAGGGAAAACCATTCTTTGCAACCCACGGGAATACGCTTACTACAACTTGAGTGAAACAAAAATACAGATTTATATGCTAACCCTGAATATTTTCCCACACACCCTTTCTTGTAATATACCCTAGTATGATATGCACTCCCTTAAAACTCTGCACGTAAACCATGAAGGCAACACACCATCTCATATATACCCCCACAACATACTACAAGTCCTATCAAAGACTTCAAGCTTTAAATATATTCTATTATAATTAGCAAAAGACAGAAATCCAAGGAGCCACATTCCACAAACACTTGGAACCTTCAACGTATATTAAAATCAAATGAAACAGAAAGAATTAGGTCCCTATATTTTGATTGGTCTATTTGGGTCTCTATTTTTTAGAATGTGTAACAATTAGGTTATTTTCGTTAGTATTACACTAACTACGTTAAATATGTGTCACATGTCAATTTAAGATTTTTTTTAATTTTTTAATCTTTTAATTTTATTAAATTTTATTTTTTTATTTTTTTTGGCACATTTCAAGTCATCGCCTGTCATAACAATTTTATAAATTCAAATGTAAAATTTTAAAACAATTTTATAACAATTTAAAATAAATTGTTACACGTTTTAAAATGATACTAATAGAGAGAATTTAATTGTTACACATTTTTAAATAAATAAGGACCTAATTGAGACCAATCAAAATATGGAGACCTAATTGTGATTTTTGAACAAATACGACGACCGACGAATTATTTTAACCAAAAATTTACTCTCATTTAGCCTTTCTTTGTTTCTAATTTACTGTAGTAAAGGATGGAAGTGGAGGTGAATGTTGTGTTTGTATCTATTAATTTGAGCTAATTTGCAAAGATATATTTAGAGAAGTGGGGAGAGAGTAATCTTTTTTGGAATGATAAGATTTGAGTGGAAAGCCGAGTCACTCCGAATTCAATTACTGTTTTATATTTGTCTTTTTTAGTTTTCCACTCTTACACTTTTTTTTACTTTTTGGTGAACTAGGTTTTTCTTTTACCTTCTTTCAAAATTAATCTTTAAAATTTCTTGTACTTAGATTTTTTTTTCTCAAATGGACAATTTTCAATTTAAATTATTGTTATCAATATATAATTTATTTAACAAATTACTCCCATTTAATTTATATTAATTTTTAACTAACACATATTAATTTAAAATAATTTCATAATGTCAAATTATTACTTAAATTTTTTTAAACTAATCTCCAAAATTTTATTCCATCTTAATTTCAAAAAATGGTATTTTTATCAATTTTGTTTTTCGGTTTAAATAGTAACTGACATTATATTATAATATAATTTACACTAATTAAAATTTAATTTAAATTACTTTTATATATAACTATATACTCGTAATTTTATTTTCTTGTCAATTAAAGTGTCTTTTTTTTTTTAATTTATCACATCTATTACATCATTCACCAATTTTCATAATCTTTCCTTCAAATCTTACCGTCTTTCCCGCGATCACACAACCAATATTTTTCTTATTTTTCCAAGTTAAAGTCACTCAATTCCACTTTCAGAAACAAAAAGAAAATATATGCTTAATTGGTATAAAAATTTTCTTTCATGGGAGCATCTTATTGGAAGATGTGTATACTTATTTAATGTACTAACTATCAAATAAATATTTGTTTAACAAAACATAAAAACCATAACGATGCTTCTGTAATATTTAATGTTAAAATAATATATATATTTTATTTTTTATAATAAATACCAAGAAAAAATTGTAATTATATAAATATTAACTAAAAACATAAATTAACAATTAGATAAATGACAAATAAAAGCATAGCATAAATGATAAATATATCTTAGAAATAAGTTAAAAAAAGTAAAGACCTAAGAAAAATTAATATTAGTTATTAGATTACATAATATATTAAAAATATTTTAAAAATTTTAAAGTAAGATGGAAAGACATGAGACATATATGTAATAACATCTCATTTCTATACTCAATCTAAAAAAATAAAATATTTCTCATTCTGTTAATTACAATTGAAGAACACACATATTGTACTCGAAAAAGGTACTTATTGCACCGAGTGGAGTTTCCAAATTTTGACGTGATTTTGTTAATGATTTTTCATATAATTACATCCCAAAAGATAGGTTAACATAATCAAAGGTTGTACATTGAATAATTTGACGTTTTTCCATCACACCAAGAAATATTTGACTAACATCATAGTTGTCCAAAAAATATACATGAAGAACATGCATATTTTAGATTAAAAATGCAATTACTGGAGATGGAAAAATAGGAAGAATAATACACATATTTCATATTGTCAATGTTTACAAAAAAAAAAAGAGCCACCAGTGAAGGAAGAACTTTCACTACTTTAGCTAGGTCATCGATGAAGGAAGACCCACGAATAAAGAGGAATGCAAAACTGTACGCACTTACTTCAACGAAGCCTCTTCAACTTCTACAACAAAACCAACATTTCACTATGGGTTACCATGGGATGAAGACAAAAGAGGAATGCCAATGCACATTCGTGTTCAAAAAACCAACCTTTATTCTTTGAAATGGCCCGATAAAATTGAAGATGATTACGTTCAGCCCAGATGAAGAATGCAAGACCAGTTTCAACTGCTTCATTTGGGGATTCTGCGACGTGCAACGATGAAAATCAAATTTCTCGACTTCGCTCCAAAGTTTTCTTTCGTTCGTGCAAACCATTTGAAGATAATATCCAAACTACGGAGTTTCTTTCTCACACTTGAATTTGGGTTAAAAAATGGTCATGGACGACCCATGAATGAAGACGAATGTGGAAAACGATACGCTTGCTCTCACTTCAACGACGACTCTTCAACTACTACAACAAAACCAACATTTTTAAGTGGATTACCACTACGCCAAAAGAAAAGAGATAAAAGTTTAAAAAACTAACTTTTTCTTGTTCTAAACCATGGAGTTTCTTTTTCATGCACATAACTTTGTCTACTCCAACACGAAATCATATTGTCACATAACTAGTCTTTCTACCCGTGCAACGCACGGGCTTTTTTAAATGTAATATTTTTTGTAATAGCAAGTGGTTTTGGGATATTTAATAACCTATATGATGAAAATATAATGTCTTTAAAAATTTTTGAAGTGTATAAATAGAATAAATCATTTTAAAATGTAATTAAAGTGGTATTTGAAGTTTATATTTTATTTCATTTTATGTTCTTTTGTCTATTCTTTTATCTGCAACAACCATTAACCAAAAGATGACATATACACTACTTTGTTAAAATAACAATAAAAGAAGACTAAATTACATACCTATAATGTCTTTTTTTGTTAATCAACTTCATAAATTCCTTTTGTACACAACTTTTATTACTTCTTAATTCAACCTTTGTTTTAGCATGATGTTCCTTGTAAGCCTTGGATTTTAGGCAATAGATCCTGCATTGCAGAACAGAACATAAATAAGTTCATCTATATTTATACAAACTTTCAAATGAAAAGAAAATTATAAATTACATACCTATAATGTCTTCTTTGTCAAAGAGTTTCAAAAATTTCTTTGTACATAACATTTTTAGTTGTGTTAGTGACATTTCCATCTTCATCCAGTATAAGTATTTTCAATCCTCTTTTGGTTTTCCCTCTAGAAATAGCAACATATAGTTGGCCATGTGTGAATACAGGTTGTGGAAGATAAAGGCCCACTCTAGAAAGTGTTTGTCCTTGACTTTTGTTAATCGTCATTGCAAAGCATAAGGAAATTGGAAATTGTCTTCTTTGAAATTTGAAAGGCAACCCTGAATCAGATGGCACTAAATCCATTCTTGGTATAAAAATCCTGTCACCAATGTTTTTTCCAGTAATTACAATTGCAGAGATTATATTTTTTCCTAAATGGTTGACTTGCAATCTTGTGCCATTGCAAAGACATTTCGCTTGATCAATATTTCTCAAGAGCATAATTGGAACACCTATTTTCAGCTTGAGTTTATGATTTGGTATCCCTAAACATTTGATATCATTTAAAAATTCAGATGTAAACCATTTAGATTGAACTTCATCTTGTTCATCAGATTGACAAGGTGTATCTGAACTTAAATAAGTCAACTCTTCACCACCTAATAAAGACAACATGAAATCATTTACTTGCTCTACAGAATCATTAGTTGGGCACAAGATTGCTCCATCATCAAAATAATTAGGCTTCATCATGTTAACCACAAATTGAGGATAGACAAATTCAACCAATGACAA
>Ga0209589_1001959_pt1 | contig 34982 bp, 21 predicted proteins | sample CowpeawhiteBW_FD_187525 | JGI IMG/M metagenome (GOLD analysis project Ga0209589, IMG submission 187525) | Root nodule microbial communities of legume samples collected from California USA - Cow pea white BW (SPAdes) (version 2) | ecosystem: Host-associated > Plants > Roots > Nodule | place: USA...
ATTGTTTGATATTATTAAGATATTGTTAGATATTGATAACCACAATATCAAACAATATCTTCTATTTAATCTTTTTATTTTCAGTTACTCTTTTTACTTGTACCTCTCTCTATTATAAATAGATTATCCTATGTGTGGTTTATACACAAGGGAGATTAATCTCAATCCCTATTTTCTATTTTCTTTATTCTCAACACTTTGTTTCATTATGATCTCTTCATTCTTTTCCAAATTTTGATTAGCATTTATACTAATTCTTATTTATACTAATATTGCATATGATTGGTACAGGTTGTAGTGCTAACCTGGTTAGGATTGCAACTTGTATATAAATAAAGTGTTAGATATTCCCGAATCAGTTTATGATATTTCTGTTATTAAAGTTGTCAGATGTAACGGGTTTAGGACCATCTCTTTGTATTTTCCTATTATAAATATTTAATTCTATGTGCTTTATACACATTCATCCTATGCCTCTTTTTCTTTTATTTTGACATAAAGTAAGGATTGGTGATTTATGTTTTATAGCACATTCCTCAGTTATTTGTGTAACCATATATTTGATCATTATTGCTTATCGAACCAATTCTGTCAATTCTATCACCTTCTCTGCACTGTTTTAGATTTCCATTGTTGAATATTATTCTGGTTATGTGATGCAACTTGTAATTGTTTCCTAACATTGAATTATGCTGTGCTGCTCTTGGTGCAGGCCAAAGGTTTTGTTGCTAATTCATTTTACACTGGATTGTCAGCTACTGAGTTTTTCTTCCACACGATGGGAGGGCGAGAAGGGCTTGTTGATACAGCAGTAGGATTCTTATTCTGAATTTGAATAAATTGTGCATAATAAATTCTTAATTAACAACTTCATTCCATTGTATCAACTATTAAAACCAAGTAATATATGTAGACTAATTAATGGCATATGAATCAAGGCTACATGTTTTTCACTTGGATACAAGACTATGCAAATGAAAGTCATTTGAACAAATGTTCATTTTCTCAGTTTTGGAATAATATGTTCTTGTTACACAACCACTTTACACAATTATAGTTTTTACCTGGACTATGATTGTACAAAGTTGACTATTATGTATGTAAAAGCTACTGGTAGTGGTAAAACATGTTAATTTTGAATGTTGGTCAATAATTAACTTTGGATGTTAGAAATATTGGTCTTCATTTTATGATTTTTCTTTCTGCTTGTGATTTTGCAGGTTAAAACTGCAGACACTGGATATATGTCTCGTCAATTAATGAAATCCATGGAGGATTTGTTTTTACATTATGATTACACTGTAAGAAATGCCGGTGGTTCTATTGTTCAATTTTGCTATGGAGATGATGGCATGGATCCATCAGGCATGGAAGGAAAAAATGGAAAACCATTAAATTTTGAGCGAATGCTTCTTAAAAGCAAGGTTTAAAAACGGTCTTGGTTGTTTTATTTAGTTTCATCATTATTGTTGGGAATTTTATAACATTCTGAAAAAAAATGTTTTTTCTGTCTTTGCATTGGGTTATGTTTTTTGTAGGCCATATGTCCCATTAAGGACGATGATGAAATTTTATCTTCCTCAAATGTGTGCAAAGTAGTGCAAGAGAAGCTGTCAGAATTTGGTGTGTCTAGGGAAGTGGAAAAAGGGGTTTTAGAGGTGGGCTTCTCTGCAGATTTTGTAGAGTCTCTACAGTCCTTTATTAACGGTAGTACCAAATTAACAGAAGAAGCTTTCTCTGATGACCATTCCCAAATCCTAAAAAATTTTGGGCAGAGAATATCTGGGATCACTCGTAGACAACTAGAGGTATTAATGGTTTTTTTAATTGGTTCTAATTTTCGTGATGTTGTTCTGATCTTTCTGGATATTTGGTTCTAAGAATATGTGTGTTTATTTCCTATTGGTCTGATTATTTTTCCTTTAATCAATGTACTATTGTTTATTATTTGTGCTTGTATTTATTTACATAGTACCCTAATTTTCAGGTTTTTTTGAATATTTGTCTATCTCGTTATCATTTAAAAAAAATGGATGCTGGAGCTCCTGTGGGTGCAACTGGAGCTCATAGTATTGGAGAGCCTGGGACCCAGATGACTTTAAAAACTTTCCACTTTGCTGGAGTTGCAAGCATGAGTATCCTTTATGTGACCATGTTGTCTACTTTGATAATCACAGTTAGTAATATTCTTTTTAAACACTTGATTTAATATTGCTGTATGTTGATTGGCCTGGAATGTTGTCCCTTAATCTGCTATTAGATGTCACTCTTGGAGTTCCACGTGTTAAAGAAATAATGAATGGAAACAAGAAAATCAGTACACCAATTATCACAGCAATACTTGAGAAAGATGACAGTGCAAATACAGCAAGAATAGTTAAAGGTCGAATAGAAAAAACAAACTTGGGTCAGGTATGCAGCTGTGGGAAAAAAGTCTCAATGATCATCAGTTATGTCGTTATTTTCATTCATAAATTATTTAATTATTGATTTCTTTTGGATGTCATTCTTCCGTCTTTGTCTTTATTGATGTAGTATATATTTGGGTTCCTGTCAAACAGATTGTTGTTATCAAGTGCATCAGTTTAACACAGATTATTGTTATCGCATGTGCATAGGTGCAATGGTATCAGTAAATTCTCTGTAGCAAATTACCGTTTTGTATACAGTGTAGTTGATCATATTGTCATTTTGAATTTTGTTGGTCATGATTTTCATACGAGGTTCTTCTACTATTTTTGTCTTGTATTATTTGTTAGAATATATAAAATATAAGGAATTCACCAAAAAATGATGATGGTGAGGTGACGACCTATGATGATGTATTCCACTTTTTGACAGCTTAGAAGGTAGTTTTTGGTGTCCAGAAATGCTGTGTGAAAACATTAGTAGAGCAGAAAAGGAATGTGCCATAGTTGACAAAAGAGATACCAGAGGGTAAAATCTCAGTGGTTGAGTGACTAGGTGTAGGAGTCCTACCAATGCATTAGGGTTGAACTGTGCTCTGGATACCATGACTGGATTCACCGAGAGGGAGAAAATGCGACTTAATCTGATTGTCGTTGATTGGTTAGGTCAAGAGGGCAGGATAAGCTATTTATAAATGCCTAATGAAGATAAGATATAATCTTCAGCAAGTTGTGGTTAATATTATACATACGTTATGTCCTCTAACCCAACTGTTAATTATGCTAAAGATGAGATAATTAGAAAATATGGAAAACAATCGTAAGTCATAATCTAAGAGATTCTAAAATATTCTAAAGATATATTTAAAATAATTTTTAATTATATTCATTTATAACCATTTATTATTTAAAGTATTGGGGCCACTTTTTAATTTTATCTTTACTAATTTGTAAGTATCAATCATGTTTTGTATCAATATCTTGATTAAGCGACTATTTTCATGTTTCATTCTTTTGTTAATGTCTTGGGACAGCTTTTCTCTGTGTACCCTTTAATTTAATTGTGCTAATTGATATAGGTTGCGAAGAGTATAAAAGTTGTTTTGACTTCAAGAATAGCGTCAGTTGTTATCACCCTTGACATGGAAAGAATCCAGGACGCACATCTAAATATAGATGCTAATATTGTTAAAGAATCAATTTTACAAACTAAAAAGGCAAAACTGAAGCCAGAGGTGAAGAGTTAATTTTGTTATTGTTGATCTCTTTTCTTTTTATGCCTGCAATATTCAATGTTTTTTGTTGATATGCAGCACATCAAGATTTTAGATATTAAAAAGCTTCGAGTTGTTCCCCAAGATGCCGATAGAAGTAAATTGCATTTTCAGCTTCATTATCTAAAAAATTTGCTTCCAACAGTTGTAGTAAAGGTATTTTCTTTCGACTTCATGGATGATAAATAATGAAGGAAATATTATGCTTGCTTTGTGTGATTTTACAGTTTTGTATTTATTTCCAGATAAATATATGGGAAAACATGCATGTCTTTTATTTTCTTAATTGCAGGGAATTAAAACTGCTGATCGAGTTGTTATCAGTAAAGAAGAAGATAAAATCACCAAGGCTGAAAAGTTCAAATTACTGGTAGAAGGGTTAGTTCATCCTGTTTTTTATGACTCATGTTTGCATGCATATTATATGGCTTTTTGAGGTTGGGAATTTAGACCAAAGAATTGGTTGCTCAAGTAAACTTCAGACACAGATTAGTGATGACCAGAAATATTGTTGCTTAATCACAGCTCTGAGCTTTTACTAAGTGTGCATAAGCAAGCTGATCGATTTTTACTAAATGGGATAGTTCTTTTCATCCAAATTTTCTTTAACTAGGGGAAAATTGAATCTTGAGGGTTTGACATGGCCATAGGCTGGTGCTATACCTGGGTTTCTGGTTGAAGAGCTGTGGCTTGAAGCTTTGCTCATCATGCCCAGGTAATAGCAGATCTGGTGGTGGAAGAGTAGAGTCAGAAGCCATGCTAGGTTGTTATGGAATAGCACTAAACAAACTCATTGTAGAAGCTTCTACCATACAAACAAGAAACAAAAACTTTGCAGTTGAAACAGGTAGAAGATAAAGATAAACGAAAGAAGAACAAGAAACAATCACACACAAAAGTAACATGGTTCAATTGAAGTGTTAACGAACTTTAATCTAGGTCCACAAGAGAATTAATTGTGAACAAAGGTCGTAACTTGAAGTTTTTCTCTAGTGAACTTGCTCAAATCAGACTTTTCTGTTATTATAGTTGAACAACTCTTAGTTAACAATAACCGTCAATACAGGTTCTTATTTATATAACATTACTACCGTAACTAACTTCCGGAAAACATGCCTAAACTAGCATAGAAGACATGTGTACACTGTTTGCTATTATTGAACTGGAACGTGACTTAGCTTATTCAGACGATACTAATATCTGTAGATGCCAAGAGACTAGATGTTTTAGTGAGATTACTCACACTGATATTAGAAGATATACAGTCTAGGAGCCTTAAAAATATTCTTTTTGAACCTATTTTAGGTATCTGTCAGAGAATATTGACGGAGAAATAGAAGAAACAAAAGTGAAAATTTCAGTGTTTTTTTTCCTGAGAATTGATAGTATATATTTTGCACTATAAGCTTGTGCTACAAGTTAGGAATCTAGCTAACTCTCCATAAAAGTTACGGGAAACCGAGACAGTTGTAACTGACAAACAGCTGCAGCTGTGACGCATCTTCTTGATAGAAACCTGCCTAATTGTATTTGAAGTTTCTAGAAGACAGTGGACAGTAGTTAGTAGTACAGTTAGCAGCCTTTGCAGCAGTCAGGCCTTTACCAGCATGGTCTGACACATATACTATCACATATGAAGTGATAGATCTGTAGAAGAAAAAACATTACATTTTTAAGATATTATATACTAAATGTGATTATAGGGTGGATTATGGACTTAAAGAACTTCGACAGAGGATCTATTGTATAAGTTGAACTTGAGCTAGTTTTTAAAAATGAACACTCTTGTTTTTATATTACCTTTGTTTTTATATTACCTGTACATTTAAGGATTAGTGATGAAATGATAAAGAAAACTATCATCTCAGAAACAATAGTTTTGCAGTTTTTTAATTGTTAAGTTTACTTCCTGATCTGCATGTATACATGTTTGCCCCCTCGGCAGTTCATAGCATTCTACTATATTGATGTTCATTATTTGTTGAGTTTATTTCCTAATCTGCACGCATTGTTATTTGCCGCCTCAGCATGGGCTTTCGAGAGGTTATGGGAGTGGAAGGGGTTGAAGGACGTAAAACTCTTAGTAATCATATTCTTGAAGTGCGGGACACCCTGGGAATTGAAGCTGCCAGAGAGTGTATTGTTAAGGAGATAAAGTATACCATGGTGGATACACATGGAATGAATATTGACACACGGCATATGATGCTTCTAGCAGATGTGATGACTGCCACAGTGAGTTCTTTGGAAATTATTCAGTAAAAAGTTAAACATAAGTTACTATATCTTCATTGATGCTAAATATGCTGGTTTTCGCTAATTTAATTAATTTTTTCAAACTAGGGTCATATCCTCGGAATAAATAGATTTGGAATTTCAAAGATGGGTAAAAGTGTATTAATGCTTGCATCATTCGAGAGGACAGCAGATATTCTTTTCCAGGCATCTGTACGTGGGAGGGATGATTCAATTGGTGGAGTAAGTGAATCCATAATCATGGGTATACCAATTACAATAGGTACTGGAATGATCAAGGTCAAACAAAGGTGAGACGTGAATGTCATGTTTGTTAATGTGGCTGCATAGTAATGCATTGAATGTTAGTCCTATTTGTGTTACATACATGCAATGACTCTGTTGGGTTAAATAGGATGTTTAGGGCCAATGTTAGCCTAGTCACATTTTATAGTTAGGATTAGGCATGTCAGTATCGTCTATTAGGAGCTTCTGCAATTTAAAGATAAAATTATAATATGAAAATAAAGGTTTCGTAAGTTTTTTGTACATCTAAAATTGGTGCCTTAAAATTTGTTGCAGTGTTTTTTTATACCCTACATTTAACCAGTATGTTACTTTGGTTCTGACAGTTACTATGTTACCTTCGAATTAACAGTGTTGACATGTTAATTTTGGCAATGTAGGTAAATATCTGATTGGGATATTTATACGTCAACGCTACCAATTAATAAAGTTATTGGTCGTTCCAATATAACATATTTATTAAATGCCAAGTATCAAAACACTGAATTTTTCTTGGAGAAGCCATTTCACTACTAGCAAATTTTGGAGGTATAAAGGCCTGAAAGATTAGCCAATACCTGAAAGATTAATTCTCAATATGGTATTTGATCCTGGTGGTGGTTTAGGTTCATGACTTTTGTGTTTTGCTATCCACATTTTTCTGGGGTTCAATTTTATTATGGCCATATTTATGACCAATTTATTACATCTGAACACACCTGCCTTCACCAGCAAGAACTAGATATCTAGAATTTAAAGTTTAGTAGACATTTGCAGGTAGCCCAAAAATAAAATTGGATAGGGTCTATAACTCTAAAATGGTATTAGAATGTATGCTAGATCTATTATTTAGTCACTTGCATTTGTCCATGCTCCAAATGTTTTTTTCTTGATCACACATCGATTGTAAGTATAACCAACATGATGTTTATGTTTTGAGCAGTTCTCTCATCTAAAAGCCTAAATTCAAAGATTTCAAATACTAAATCCCACAAATCTAAACATTGATGTACAGTTTTTGCAAATAGATTAAGTTTATAAATTTATTAGTTTTTAAAATTTATTTGGCATTTTATTTATTGTCTGTTATAATGTATAACATACCTTTAAAATATAAGTAAATGTTGACTATAAGATTATATTTCTGTTTTATTATTTATCTGAAATTTTTTATGCATTTTCATGCAAATGTTAATCTTATTAAATTTTTATTTTATAAAAAGTTGTGAAATAGATTAAGAATCCGACATATAACTCATAATATGGGATTTCATCCTGCAATACTCATGTTTCTCTGTTTTCTGAACAACTTTTGTATGTCACCATTATGTACGCCATTTATTTGATTTAGTATTTTGATCCTTACAACAGACTTTGGCTAATCCCTCTTGGCTCTTTCTTAGGTTGGATCCTCCAGAGTTGCTTCATGGAGCCAGTCCTATTTTGTCTTGATTTTGACATTGTTATTAGCACAACAGTTGTAGGTCATCATCCTGGTTGGGGGTGCAGTGAACGTTATCATCTGAAGTTGGGAAGTTTACTCATGGATGTGCATATATTTGGCCACAAATAATTCACATTACTTTGCTTAGAGATGCATGGATGAAATGAGATTACTGGTTTCCAAATGGTCTTGAATTATCAACATAGAGCTAAAGCACAACTGAAGAAGGAAGCATTGGTTTCAACCCAGCATTATTTGTATCTTCAAGCCAAAATATTTATTAGTATTTAGTGAATTCGTAGTGTTTTGTAAATCTCCGGCTAGGTTAATTGTTTTTTTTTTTTGTCAAAAATCAACAGGAGCATCATTAGTGCTCCTATAAAGTGTTTTGACTATATTTTGTTATCAACATCAAATGATTGGCACAAAAATGAAAATAGAATTGCTGATTAGTTTTATGTTTGTGAGTTAAACCCTTGACCAAACTTCATCGTAAGTTTTTAAAGTTTATCATCGTTAATCATGAAGACTTGAAACTTTCGAAGTGAAATATGATGGAGTTGAATTATCTGTAGTTGAAATTCAACTGCTCAATCTTATATAAGATTTCAATACTTCAAAATATCGTATACGATCTTCGTGTTTGCTATGTCTAACTTAATTCATTTGAAAGAATATCATAATTAAACTTGTAATAATAAATTTCAATGTATTTGATTGCAACATTTTTCTCGATTCCCTTAAAATTACAAATTGCAGGTTTTTTTAGTGTGCACGTTTGAAGTCGGGGGCTTATAGTTTTAAGGCAATTAACAGACAAGAGAAAATGACAGCTTTGAAGTTTTTATCTGATAGTGGCTATAATACTTTAGTCTTTTATATTGAAGTGAGAGTGTAAGAGATATACCAAGGAATTAATGATAAAAAAATGAAATTAATTCACTCCTCTTTTTCATACGTATCTTTCTCCGGGTGAAACTGTGTCATTGGGATTTCCAATGTTGAATAGCAAATTCTCAAATCATTTATTTATTCGTTCCTCCGATACAATGACAAAGTTTACACCATTTCAATTCAATCCGTTACTCAGAACAACATATTCTTCAAACAGTTTTATTATCCTCTCTCCCCCAAAAATTCTCCTACCCTTCAATGTTTATCTTCAATACAAAGCTTTCCCAGAGTCCAGGTAACACGACTTTCATCTATTTTTGGGTCAAAACACGGAAATGGGCAAAAATGAATGTGAAATTGGTCGATTCAGGCGAAATCAGAAGTGCAAATGCAAAATGGCACTTCTTATTTACAATTGTGAATTAATCTCTTTATCTTTCAGCTGGGGTAATCAGAAAGGGTTATTTGCAACTGGGAATTATTATCAGGCTCTGCTGAATACTGTCTGATGAATGCCCTTCTCCACCAAATCTCAAATGCCTTCTGTATATTAGGACAATCATCTCCTTTATTAAGAAATCTATCAAACCAATTCAGCAACACAGCCTGTTGCTGCAGTAAAGGAAGTGTCAATATAGTTTGGCTTAGTCCATCCTCAACCAATTTCCTATCAACCGCTCTAGAAGCTCTCCTCATCCAACCAAAATCTTCATACAGAGCTTCTAGCCATGTAGACAACAAAGAAAATCTAGTTTCTTTTGGCACCAGAATGTGTCCCCTTCCAATGCCAATGCACAGTTGTGCTGTGATTCTGCTGATCTCATGCCGGTAAACTGTTGGAACCTTGGAGTGAAGTGCAGCAAGCTCTTTCTGCTCAGCCCATATCTCCACAAATTCCTCACCTATCTTTTTCCCAATCAAAATGTCGACAATCCACTGAATATTGTCTGCTTCACGAGTTATGTCGCTCACCACAACCCCCCGGTCCGGCCTCTCATCGCCGCCACCGGTCGCTTCGGATAGGCAAAGGAGGAGAGAACTGATGCACTTGTGGCAAAGATGATAAAGTGTGTCTTTGGAAACATCAAGTCTGGTGCTGTCATTAGGTGCATTATTCTCTTTGAGCAATTTAGACAACAGAGCTTTCATTTCCCTACGAGCTTTGTCATCTTTTGCTTGCAGAACACCACTTATTAGGTTCAAGAAGATGTCATCAGCCCTATCAGCAGTAGATGGATCCGATGATACTCTTTGAAGAACTTCAGCTGCAGAGTCATGAATCTGCAGATGTTCTACCTGGGATATCACTTCCTCCTGTTCATCCTCACTCCATGGAATGGATTCCAAATATTCTAGGCATGACACAACCCCAACATCAAACATGATTGCTGCTGATACCTACAAAATAAGGTAAGTGAATGTATGAACATAAGAAACCTATTCAAGTCAAGAAACAAGAACAAAAACAATGTACAAAACAATGAACACCAAGGAAAGGCTAAAGTGCTTAAAGTATGCATATGCATTATCAACATTAAAATGAAAGCAAATGGGTTTCTTGTAACTTCTCCAAAAGCTGATTTTGATTATATAAGCTAATTATGTATATAACTAGATTAATTTATCATCTTATTATTTGTTTATTCAACTTCATTAGATTTTGTACTCTAACGAGCGTAACTAAAGTGTGAGACTTTGGTATCATACCTTGAGCAAGCTCAAAACTTTAGGAACCCCATCGCCCATGGAACGCAACCTGGCCTTGAGATCCTCGCAGTGCATCAAAACCACAGCTTCCACATACACTTCCACGTCGTCGCAGTCGCTGATCTCCACCGAGTGCGACACCGCGCCGTCGCAGCGAAGCTTCTCCGCGAAGAACCGGCTCTTGTCGGCCAGAACGCTCTTCCGGACCTCCATCGACACCCTCAGGCCGTCCCGCCCGACCACCGTGAGCCGGACCTCGCCCCCCTCGCGCAGGGCGGGCTCACGGAGGAGCTTGGAGAGCCGATCTTGCGCCTTGCGGCGCTTGTCGTCGGAGAATTTGTGCTCCTCCGACATCATGTCGAAGAGGGTTTGCGTGTGCTGCGGGTGAGTCTGCGCTTGAGTCTGACTCGGACGAGTTGAGGAGGGTGGTGGTGAGAAGGTTCTGGAAGGCGAGAATGAAAGGGTTGGGTCTGGTATGAAACCCTGCTTTATCATCGCTGATACTTCCCTCGATTTCAAACCACTTTCTCCTCCCATTCTTCAATTTCTCTCCCTCAATTCTTGCTGCAAGATTCTTACTTTCAACAAAAATTCACAATTTCAAACTGCAAAAATGGAGCTTTGGGCACAAATTCTCACTCACAAACTCACACTTGCAAGTGTTGCAGAGAAAAAAAAAAAAGGAGAGAGAAAGAGAATCCAAGACTGATGAGAGCAACTCCAGAGTTTTTCAGAAGATTTCTTTAACATTATTTTGATACCATTTTTATAAAGATGAGTTCTTTGAAATCGAAAAAAAGAAAAAAAAGTTTGTACAATTTACCCTTTTTAGTTTAAAGAAAAAAAAAAACATATTTTTATTACAAGAGAAGAATTATTAGCTGCATGTGCATATACCTGCCCTACCTTTCTACAAGTTAAGATACATTCATGCTCACTTACCAACAAAACGCTGTTTTGCTTTTATTCAATTCTCTTTTTTTATTATTATTATTATTCACAAAAGTTGTTGAATGAAGAGACACAAAAATGGAAAAAAAATCATTGTTGGTTATAATCATGTTTTAATTAGTCTCTCAGTATTAGGAGATAATGACATTTAAAATATTGTATTTTCTGAAATCCCATTTCAAGAACATTTAGAAGTACAGTTCTTAACTATATATAAAGTAGTTTTTAATATTTTTTATCATTTTTAAATAAATAAAGTGTCAAGATATAATCAAAAACTACTTGCATGACATGGGTCAACATAAAAGAAGATACTTGTCACTGTCTTTGCATAAATTCTCTAAAAAAAATGAAAAATATAACTTATAGTGAGGTTGACAAATAACCTTTTGCATTTCCAAATCAAATCTTAACTATTTATATTAGACCTATTTATTTAATTTAACATCTAACTATAATTTGTCATATATCTTCTTACATTGTCTTATTCATTGATGTGATGTACTTATGAAATTAATTTCCTTTATTTGAAGGTATTCACATTTTCTTCATTCTATATATAAGTTAAATAGTTAAATGTGAGATTTACAATAGCAAATAATACAGCTGGTAGAAGGTATGCCCTACACTTTGTTGGTTAAGAACATTCAATTATCTACATATATTTAGGACCTATATGGATAGAATCATTTCAATACATTTATTATCTCCACTAATAAAATAGATTCAAGTTGGATTGAGTTCTTAAAAAAAAGAATTATCCAATTTATTTTTATTGAGATAGATAGAGACGAGCCAATAAATTTATAAATTTATATAATTTAATATTTGGAAAATTAAGTAATTAAATATATAAAACTATACTATTAATTAATAACATAATCTAATAAACTAAATAAAAATGATATTATTATATTAATAATAGATATCTTGTTATCGTATCTTGTCTCATTATTTGTAGAGTCATGTCAAAGAGTCCAAGGAATAAATCAGACAATTTTTCTTATATTTTCGACAAAAGTTCAATAAATAAAAATCCAAGGCTTTGTGTGATTAAAATAAGGCAATGATTTTTTATAACTGCACAAAATATATATATAGATAGATATAGATAGATATAAACATTATTTTATATATAAACTTGCATATGATATATTATCTTCTATATTATAATTAACAAATAGTTGAAGTTTTCTGTTTTCTATTCAATCTTCATCTCTGTGGTAACTTTTTTATCCCAAAACTATAAAGGATGAAAAGCAAGCACAGATCCATTAGCAATAAAGTGAAAAAGAAAAGAAAAAAAAAAAAAGAGTTATGCTTTTTTAATTTGATGAGTATATAGGAATAAGGGAAGCCATAATTGCATCCTCGTTATTTGGTTATAAATAAGAAATAATGAGTTGTATTATTGAGAAATGGGATTCGTAACACGCAAAAGTTTTGTACACAATTACTACTTTGGAGGTCGTTGCCAACTTTTATTTATTCGTAAGCTTTTTCTTTTTCATTTTTATCTTTGTGAACAATAAAGTAATAACTTAACATTCAAATCAATTTTTAAATACAAATTAGCTTTAGTTTCTGGTTAAAGAGTGTACTAACATATTTACTATTTATTTTTAAATATAATTTAAAAATAAAATTCACTTCAAAGTGTTAAAAACTATAATAAATTGTTTGTTTCAATTCTTTTAATTTCTTAAAATCCAAAGTTATTAAAGATGCATTTAAATTTTAGTTCAAACAATCAAACCAGCTTGTATCAATATATTTGTTATAAGCAAAATTCACTTGACTTAAAAGCTATAATATATTTTTTTCAATTCTAATTAAGTTTAACTCAACTTAATTTCTTACTTAAAACTTCCCAAACATTAAATATTTGCATTTGTATGATGTTTCAATCTCTGTCTAGGGTAAAAGGTCAATACAATTTGAAAAGTTGAAAGCTCATAATTTAATGTTTTGGTTGGATGAGGAGATGAAAAGTGAGAAAATGGGAAATAGGTAGATGAAAAAGAGAGAAGAAAAAAAAAGAGAATAAGAGAAAATGAAAATTACTTTTTTTTGGATTTGATAAAATAAAGTGAAAAAGATGAGAAATGGATGAAAATGTTGTAAATTGTCGTGATTGATTTAAATGAACAGAAACAAGTTGTTGGTTTTTCTATTTTTGGATTTGGTAAAATAAAGTGAAAAAGATGATAAATGAATGAAAATTTTGTAAGTTGTCGTGACTGATTTAAATGAATAGAACTAAATTGTTGTTTTTTTCTATTTTCTAATTACATTAATGTTCTTGTGTTTTATGACATAATGCAAATAATTATTAGCAGAGATATTTATGTTTTAGTGTGAAGGATTATATACGAGATTTTATATTAACCTAAAAGTAAAATAAATTTATAATACAAAAATAAATACAGACTTCGTCCGATAAATTAATAGATTAAATATGTTTTTATAGTCTTTGAATTTTGATGTAAAATTAGAAGTTTATGTTAAAAATTGATATATTTTTGTCTTCAAATTCTAAAAATGAATGAATATAGTCTTTTTAACTCAATTATGTTAAATGTTTTTACTGTGTCAAATACATTTTATGTTAGAAGTTAAGTTGTTTACATAATTTGACTTGTTCCAATGTTAGTTGTGAAACATGTTTGATACTCAAAATTTTTTAACATAATTGAGTTAAAATGATTATATCTATTTATTTCTAAAGTTTGGAAACTAAAATTATAAATTCTTGAATAAAGATAAATTCCAATTTGACATTAAAATTCAATAACTAAAAACATATTTAATCATAAATTAATTTTGTAAAAAATATTACGCATGAAACTTAAATAATGCAATGTCAATGTTTATAAATAAATAATAAAATGAGATATATATGTAATCTTGAAAAACACTTCCATCAAATAACTTTAAAACCAATGAAGTAAATGTGGTAGATTTTTCTCGAATAATAAGTGTATGATACCATGTAGTGATTTGATATTATATGCCATGATATACCGAATTAAACTATTTTCTCAAGTTAATAAAAGATTTAGATTTGGGAAGTGATGATTAAGATTTTAATAAAGTTTACCACCACAACTTTTACTATAATGTTAATATTTTAGGAGCTTGTGATTTAAATCACAACAATCACATTTATTTATAATTTTCAAATATATAAGTGTGGCAAAATTGTGATCCACAATCACAAATTAAAATCTTATAATTTTAGCATCGCAAAATCAGGAAACAACCAATGTTGTTGAGGAGTTTACTGTCCGACATCACATGCAACAGAAGCTGTTAGTGTTGGATAGTATATTAGTGGCCCTGGGCGGTGGTTCTGCAAAGGCCACTGTTCTGGATTTTATTTGGTTGCGCCAGACGGTACTAATATGACAGTAGGTAGAAGGAGCGCTGGCATGTAAAAAATGAGTGTTTATACAAGTCTTCCATGAGAGTTTTGGGGATTCCTCATTTTGCATGGTAAAGAAACACTTTAGATGCTTGGAAGAGCCTTTTGGAAGGTACTAGAGGTGTTAGGAAGCTCTCCCATTTTTCATTGGGTCTTTTCCTTCATCCATGGAGGTTTTCCCCTTTTGGGGTTGGAAAGGAAGATGGGCTACGAATGAGAGATGTGGATACAAATGAGGAGCACAAATGAAGCTTGGAGGAGTTACTTAGTACCTTGGAAAAGGACTTTCCTCCTCTGTTTGGTTCTAATTTTTCCTTGTCTCTTCTTTTTGAAAACTCTAAATTCTCCACCATAGAGAATTAGACACATTTGTTGAGATTAAATGTAATGAAAAGATTTCTAGTGTAATTTGTGTTGTTAGTATTTAATTTTTGTACTTAATGCCTGTTGTGACTTGATCACCTCTAACTTGTTTGTGATTCTTAAGGTGTTAAAAATGTCTTTTGAACTTACAATTGAAAATGAATACCTAATGGAGCTTATATATGGGGATAAAACGTTATTCCTTGGTAATCTTAAAACTCTTAAACTTAACGCATGGTTGTTGTTAAGAATTCAAAGAATTGGAACTTGATGAGTTATCCTAGGCTCAAAGTCATTAGGAATAGAATTTGAGTAATCTTGTGAATTGATTTTGACATGAATTTAGAATTGAGATGATTATGTATGCATGAGAATGAAGTTGATAAAATGTAATATTGACATTTATAAATACTTTATATTAATTTTTTCTTACAAACCAACTGTTTGATCAAAATATAAAAAGAGTTTGTATTTTTATGAATGGAGAGAACAATATTTATTACTTAGGTGTAACCAATGCACTTGTGATTTTTCACTAACACTCTCTCGTTTATAACTCGCTTAAATATTTCATTTAGCTTTTTATCACTTCTTTATGTGTCATACATTTAGACACGGTTACATTTCTTCACTAATTTATCATTAATAACATTTAATTATATAGTCCATCAATAATCATAGTTTTTAAGAAACCATATTTGTAAAATCTATGTGTGAATATGAATTTATACAAGTGGTAGTTATAAGTTGTTAAAGTAACTTAGAGTTAAGAAATTTGGGTAGCTGTGAATCATAAGATGAGTGCAATTTTTGTTAGAAAAAAAAATTGAAATTTTTATTAGAAAAAGTTACATATTAAGTAATGATATCTTTTTGAGTATTTATGAAAATAAATATTTGTAAGTATCAAACCCGTTAAATATATTGTGTGCTTTTATTTAAAGTTTTTAATTATTTGCAGACATAATTATGTAAAAAGAAATTATTTTTCTGTTTTGTAATTATGAATGATTGTGATGTTGTGTCCATTGGCATGACAATGACAATGAAGCAGAGAATGAAAGGCACAAGGAAATTAAACACACAAGACAAAAAAAAGTTACAACTTGGTGACTTATCACACGATTCATAACTTGCAATGAACATGTTTCATAACCAAACTTTGATTCCTTAACTTGGCAACCACCGACTCACACACACAAATGTTGAGAACTTCGATTGTACAACTTGGCTACTACATATTACCTCCAACATCATTTGTGGACTAGATCAAACTTTCATCCTTTCACCTGCAAACACTAAACAACAATTTAAGGTGGAAAATGAGTCCAATTCAACAATTGCCTCAACTTCATAAGAATTGGTTTAGCCCAAACTATTCAATTTCATATGAACTTTTTTCTTTTGTTTTACTCAAACTTAGATTCATTTCGTATTAAAAGTTCTACTACGACTAGAGATAAAGTTAATTTAAAATATATAAATGAATGCAAATTTTATCTTATAAGTCAATTTTGTAAGATTGAATTATGTTTGAAATTCATTCCTTAACCTTTTATTAATTACTATGATAGCCAGTTTATAAATAATTAAACCGCACTTATCTTTAGTACAACTCATTTATTTGAAGTTAATTGATTTTTTTCATTAACCAAGTTTAACAAATCACTTATAGAATTGAATTTCCAACTAATTTGGAGTAAAAAATAAAAATGCATGTGCTTCTTAATGTGTATATAGAACCTTCAGAAGACGCTCATTTGCTCTTGCACTTGATCTTCAAACTTGGCTTCCTTTTCTTCTTCAGTTATTTCGAAGAGAGGTGCATCCAGCTCAGGAGGTTTCTGCCAACACAAGAATGTTCGACTAATCAAACATGTAATAACGATAAGGAACATGATCTAGATAAATACTTAATTATAGGAATTTCATCTTTATATTTAAGTTTTTGATTAATATTGATCCTTATATTTGTTTTTTTACTCAATAGAGTTTCTATTTTATATTTATAAAAATCAATGTGACCCCTTTCTTTAAGTTAATATTAATGTTGTGAGGAAGGTATCTATGTCAAAATCAGAATTTGTCAGGTATCAAAATATAGGTGATATTTTATTTTAGAATTCCTCTGATCTAGAGGTATCAAAATCTATGTGATCTTTTATCTTAAAATTCTTATGATTTTGATACGTAACACCTTTTCTAAATAAAAAATATATATATATTTTGATACAGAACAATTTCCAAACGAAACACTTTAGCAGAAGATAACACATGGACTCTATTTAATTGAATTAAAAAAGTATTAAAACTATGATGAGTCAAGAAAAAAAAAAATACAGGGAACAATCTAAGGGAGCAAAGTTAAACATGAAAAAACAATAGTTAACTGATGTTACCGTGCAACGAACTAGGGCCCAATTGACACCCCGAAAGAATGGATGGTTCTTAATTTCATTTGCTCCTTCTCTTGAACCCAATCTGCTTTTGGGGTCTCTGTTCAGCAACCGATACATTAATTGCTTTGCACTGAAACTTACCTGCATCACCATTTTATCTTATTTAACTTATTTACACATACATTAATCTTTCAGCATGATGCATCTCCAGATGAGATTTTCACAAGTATTTCGTTTGGAAGTCCAATATTTTGCTCATGAATTTAAGCAAATTGTTACATTCGTTTTGCAATATACGGTTTAAAAACATAGTTGTCGATGTGCAGCAGAAAAACCTCACCTGTTTACTTTTGGGAAATTTAAGGTCCTTATGCAGAATATTTGTAAATGTTCTTTGCCTGGTCTTTCCCCTGAATGGTGTATATCCAAAAAACATTTCGTATAGAAGAATTCCTGAAAAAAAAAGTAATGCATAGAGTCAAAATATGATGAGAAAGAGACAATAGATAATGACAATCCCTTTGATGAGAAAGATTCCTTTAAGGAAAATTTTTTCACTGATAAACCCCAAACTTATCCACCACATAGTAAATATACAATGCATTCAATTTTCTTTTGAAAAAATCTAGTTTTTTTAAATTGATTTAGTTGCCTAATAGCCTTTGTTTATTGTAAGAATTAAAAATTTACCAAGAGCCCACCAATCCACGGCACTAGTATGGCCTGAACCAGTTATAATTTCCTGCACAAGCACTCAACTGTCAAATGCAATTTACAACAAATTGTTAGAAACAAAATCTTCAAGCAAGTTTCAATAACAACATGAATGCAACAATTTGTATTATAAGGTGAAACACGTTAACTATATCACGCATGCTTCCCTAAGAAATTGGTGTTGGCAAAAGCACCAAAATTGTGCAACTTTTTTTTTTTCAAAATTACCGGATGCAAATTTTAAGAATGTTACAAAAATGGACAAGTTGCAGTAGCTTAGTACGACTTCATTACGAAGAAATATGAAATCGTGTGAGTTTGATACGACTTAACGTATTGTTATAACTTTTATTTTTAAAATTTTAATTGAATTAGTATTGTGATATAAACCGAAGTCGTTTTAGTTTTAAATTATTTGACACGACTTCATTTTAGTGAGTCAAAGTCATGTTAAATTGGTATCTGTCAAGCTGACTAATACTAAGTTGACACGACTTTTTTTCATACCAAACCAGCATAACTTGTTTATTTTTTTTTTTAATTTCTTTAAAACTTGCATCATTTGTGTAATTCTGAAAAAGAAAAATTGCACCATTTTTGTGCTTATGCCAATTGGTGTCTATAAATAATTTACTGCTTAAGAAATAGTATGTCCATAAACAACCAACCGGAGCTATGTACTCTTCTGTGCCCACAAAAGAGTTTGATGCTCTCATAGGTTCTGCCATAAATATTGGAGGTTGTTGGCTTTTCTGTGCTTTCTTCTTTTCATTTATAGATGGAACTAGAAGCTGTAAAGAATGCAACCAACCACCATAACATAAATTTGCCTCAGTTCTAAATAAAAGCTTCATCATCTAAAGTTTTTGTCTCTAACATACCTGTGGTTTGCAAGATGTCAAACATGACAAATCAAAATCTGTTAGGGACACGTGTCCACTGCTTTGTAGTAACACATTTTCTGGCTTCAAATCCCGATATATTATACCTGCACATTTTCACCACACAATGTTATTATCTTAGATGTTATCCGAATGTTTCATGTTGGAAGTTTCACATAAACTAATATACACTTTAATTTAGAATTATGTTATCACGTTAAAATGTAGATTTTAAGTGTAACTCTACTTTACCACGTTCAAAAGAAGTTCAGGTGTTATCATTACCCCAAAAAATATAATAATTATTTTCATCATGTTGGGTGATGAATAAGAACCTACCTTGACAATGAAGATACTCCAATGCAACAACTACTTCCGCAGCATAAAATCTATTATTATCAACCACAATATTTCAGTAAAAGGAAAATAGAGAAGCATAAGTAACATATACGTATGTATAGAAACATAAGGAAAAGGTTGGATGAATAAGGAAACCAAAGAAATTTCAGTTTTTGACATATACCTCACTGCATCTTCCCTGAGAACCTTAGCTGGCTGTCGGTCAAGAAGAAGGAACAGTTCTCCACCAGAACAGTAATCGGTTATCAAACAAACATGTGTTTTGGTCTGCAAATTAATCAAGTTTCAAACAAGGTCAAATTCATTTTATAGTAAGTTAAGTAGAAAATGCATGCATAATTTTGTTTTCTACTATGCAGAAACTTTGGAGTTTGATGAAATAGGATATAAAGGTAGTTATAAACCTGAAAGGAAGCATATAATGCAGGAAGAAAAGGGTGGTCCAACATGTCCAGGATCTCTCTCTCTGTGCAAGCTCTGTGCACCTGTAGTTACAGCTGCTGTTAAAAGGGTTCCACTTGGAATTTTTTTTAATTAACTGATAAAAAGTATATGTATTACCAGAAAACAAAGCCAACTCAGTACTGAACAATTTCCTAATAAACATTTCTAAGACTGTTTAAGGTAGGAGGTGGCACCTTAAAACAAAAGTGTCAGATAATTTAATGTTGTACCTTGTTACGATTGAGCATAATACCCTTCTCCATAGCCTTCATGGCAAAATATTGGCCAGTTTCACCTAACTCCACCAGATAGACACTGAAATCCAATAACAGGTGATATAAAAATATAGTCAGTGACTTTACTTATACCGATCCATCCACTCTGATACCACTGATGAATCTTTAATTAATAGAGTATCATTGGGGAGAAATCATATATATATATATATATATATATATGATTTGAGCTCAATTCACATAAAGAATTAACATCAATTTTAACTCAAAACATTAAGGGATTAAGTTTATAAGTCTTTCATTTTATATAGTGTATAACTTTGTCATCTCTAGTTAACGTGAGACTTAAATTCATGAACTATTCCCAACACATATAAGATCATCACAGTCATTTAGTTACAACATGTTTCAGTAAGCAACTAACGTAAGATTCATGAAATTGTTGATGCACGTTTCAAATGTTGGAAATCCAAAAGAGAACCAAGAAAAAAACCTGCCAGTATCTCCTGATCCCAAAGGTTTAACTGGCCTAAAATGATTCAAGCCTATCTGCTCTCCACTTTCTAGGATCTGCACAACCATGATCACAGAATCAATTTGCAAAATGTAACTTACATGAGTACTTCCTAGATTTTTCAGTAGTCAATAGCAATAGCAAGAAATACCAGAAAATATGACATAATTTCAAATACATAAGTAATATATACCTTCTGAATAGCTTTCCATGCAGCTTCATCCCTCCTATGTGGTTTCGGGTGAACCACTTTTGAATGATTCATCCATAAATCTTCTGGTTTCTGAAGATAGCCAAAATATTATGAGAAAAACTGAATGCAAGAGCTTTTCAAAGGATACTGATGATGAGGATTATACGTTACGTACCAAATTAGCATCTGGAAGTTCTCTCAATGCATCATCGACATTTTCAGCAGTTTCCTTCACCTGAGGATGGATGCCAAATAAATTTGTTATACTTTGAAAGTACAAAGCACGATAAAATGAACAAGGTTTTTTACTATTACAGATAATACCAAAAAATTATACACAAAACTCTCTTAGGTCAAAAAATTAAACGAATAAAGCAATTGGATGGATAGAAACCAGACCAATTGTTCTCCCTCTTTAGCAGTATTTTCTGCAATGCGGTTGTGAAGAGGCTCCACGTGTTGACTACCATCAAGTTGAACTCCAATGAAGTACTGTACCTCTCCCTGTTCAACAAAGAAACAACTAAAAAATTGTTTCTGCTCCAAGATTTGATAACTACGAAACCAAAAGTTATATGGCACAGTATTAATATACAACACCTTCAGATGACTATCATAAACTGTACCTTCTGATCACGCATAGGTTGCAAATGAAACAAATTCCAGAACTTTTTACCTGAACAGTTATTAAATAGTGATTTTCATTAGAAGAATCTAAGAAGGATTCATGATATGAAAAAAACATAGATATATATGTGAAAATATTGAAATATTTTTCCTTTCCTACAATATCATTCCTGGTTCTTTTTAATAAAGAAAATATAGTGTGACATTGAATATTCTGAGAACTTATTGAAGAAAGGTAAAGCTTACCACTCTTTGTATAATTAATGAGTTGCACCGTGACGTCAGTTTGAGTGTCAATGGCCTCTCTAATTTTTCTCACTGTTGCTGGATCAGTTTCAGGCCCTTGCAGAAACCTATATAATCATGTAGCATATAAATAAATACCCTTTGTCATTGTAATAATTTTAGAGTTCAGTTTACTGATTTTTTATTTTTTTGTATCTTACTCTATACGTATTCTAATCCAACAACTACACTCTTTTTTTATAGAATTTTTGCATTGATCCTTCAATTTTCCATTCAAACACCAATATGCACTACTCTGTAATATCAATTTCAGTGTCTTGATATTCATGTATGGTGAGCGTGTATCAGTTTCAACCATACCTGCAATTTCTTCCCAAGATTTCTTCACGACTATACTCCGTAAGCTCCAAGAAGCTGTCAGATGCAAAAATCTGGAAAACCAAATTGTTGAGTAATGAGATTTTGTCTTGCTTGAACAAACAATAAACTTCATAAACTTTAATCCATAACTTTAAAATATCATGTTAAGTAATTCAGCTTTACAAAGTTCTTCTTGGGATCCATAAGTAGTTCATAAACTTTAATCCATAACTTACAATTGGGTTATCTGGCAGCCTGGGATCAGTAATAACGAAGTTCTTCTCAATACGTTCAAGTGTGGTAGCAAGATCAAGACCCTTTCTCTTTTCCCTCTTCTTTACTTTGCCATCAAAACTACCAGACCTCTCATCATCATCCTCGTCACTATTCTCAGAACTATCCTCAATAACACCTTCGTCATTGAAGCTTCCAAAGTTCGACTGACTTTTTCTGATGAACCTGAAGCACAGACAAAGAAATTAGAAAGACCAAGATTTCTTTTTTGAATGCAAATCACAATACTCATTCAAAAAGCTTGTATTTTAGCCAGATGATCAAGGAAAAGTAGTATTTTTCTTTTTTTCTGTTAAAGAATCCATCAATTAAACTCTTTCTAAAAGAAGTTCAAAGACTTTTTCTTTATGAACAACTCAAGGAAGGAAGTGAGCATAAACATGCATATGTGTACCCCATGAAGGAACGGCGACGAGATGTCTTGTGTTTCTTTTCAGGTAGCTCAGTGATTCTCTCCATTGAACTTGTGTCACCTGCATGTGATTTGCGTCTAAAAGAGGACACACTCTCAGATTTTCTCCTCGATGACTTTTCTGGTTTCTCTTCATGCTCATCGCCGGATGCTGACTTTCTCATCAACGGACGGCCTGCTGATTCACTCAGTGCCCGTGGCCTCCTCACAGCCAGCAACAACTCAGACACTGTACCGTTTGCCTTCTCTTTCTGACGAGCTGCATTACCAATTGGACACAACACCGATGAAACACGAGTCCAATCATCATTAAATAGTGTTATGGATCTTTATTCTTATTATTCTTATATAGTGTTATCTGTTTTTATTCTTATACAGTGTTTAACTTTCTTTATTTTATACAATGTGATACTTTGACTCACACTTAGACTATTTTCGACACTTAATCATGTATACAATTTCTTAATTATAATTCTAACTTAATCATGTATATAATTCTTTAAAATGTAGAGATATGATAGGATATGTGCAATACATACAATCGTATCGAATCAAGGATTCGGGTAATCCATTGGGACGTAGCATCTTCTCCTTCGTTCCCTCTGTATGCTTGCTAACCTCCACTTGCATTCTGTCACCATTATTCACAAACAATACTTGCCATATAAGTTTAAAGTAGAGTGCAGAAAACAATTGAGTTTGTTTTCATTTTAGAACAATTTCCATGAAATTTACTTAATAGTACACGTTTAAAAGATGTTGTTGTGTTCATCTTTTGATGGAACTGGTCTAAAATAAAGGATTCACTGTAAAAGTTAAATAAGGAATCATGGTTATTAATAAAAATTTGATAAATAAAACTATGATCAAACACATAAAACATTTAGAAGACATCATTAAATTATATAAATTTCAATAATTAATTTTCTAAAGAGCAGTCACAGCTCTGAAATTCGTTTTTTATCAGACAACGATGCATGCCAACGTTCCATTATCTCAAGAGCCACGTGCAACTGAAAACTAAATTTAAAAAAAAAAAAGATCCACGTGCAATCAATGCCTCCCTTTGTCTTTATCAGTTCATGCAATAATGAATTTTATAGTTCGAAGAACAGTAACAAAGATATGGATTGAACAATATCCATTATTTGGCTTAAAATAGCAAAATATTTAAGAAAAAAAATGCATGCATCATCACTCCATCTCATGTTTCCTTTTCTAGTCACATATCAGGTTCAGCGTGACCCACTCTTCCCCCTTTTTAAGTACTAAAATATCTCTAACATTATATAACTGATAAAAATGGCCTATATTCATAAATGTTTGGGACAAATATATTATCCCATACCAAGTAAATTCAAATAACACCTCGAAAAGAAACAACCTTTTCTCTTGAATTTAAGTAAAAACAGAAGTTCGGATATAATCAAGAAAAAAAAATTATACTTATTATACGAAATGCATTATACTATATATGTAGATAGATAAATAAATAAAAAAATAAAAATATGATATGATGAGATATAAAATTTGTAGTGATAATAGACATAACAGAGCAGTGTTTGGCATTTTGTAATTGGAAAGAAAAGGATGTGTGACAGAAGGGTCATTATCAGTGTGGAGTGTTTCTTATCTTAAAATTTGCAAAGGACAAGTTATGAACAATGACCAAAGCAAGGAAGTGTAAATTATGAGCCACAATAATTAATTAGAGCAATAATAGAGAAGAAAGTATGAGTAAAGAAAGTGTTTAAGTGGGGTACCCTATAAATTTAAGGACTCTGCCATCGTGGTCCTTGATTGGGGCAATAGTGAGAAGGTTCCAAAAGGGAGTGCCGTCCTTCTTGTAATTCAGTAACCTTCCACAGTAGGTATGACCCGTTTGTAAGGCTTCCCTTATCTTTGCCACATCATCCGGATCCGTGTCTGCCCCCTGCAAGAACCGGCTGCCAACCCACCCGACCCATTTATTGTTTTCTTATTGTCCTTTTCCTTACAGTTATTACAGTTATAGACACCCTTTCATCATGTTTCTTTTTCATTCAATAATTGCAATTTTTATTCTGTTCACTTTACTCTCAGTTAATTAATTATCCCTCATTAAATATCACTATAAAACCATATTCTACTTCATTTCTCTGTTTTTTAATGCTTCCACAAACAAAAACTTGTTGAATTTAATCATCATAATTTAGTTTAATTGTCGATTAAAAAATTAACACTCTAAAAAAAGTAACTTCGACGTACCAGTTTCTCCCTATGACTTCCTTTGATGTGTAGCCCGTCATCTTGAAAAACCCGGCACTGGCATACATTATCGGGTAATCGGGTTTGGTAGCATCCGAAACCACGAAAGTTTGTTGAAACGCCGACAAAGCGTCCCTCAGGTCCTCCGAAACCCTCGGGATTCCTCCCCGGTACTCCCTCCCGTCGTCGGAGGACTCGCCGGAGCTCCGAACGGAGTTCCCGGAGTCCCTCCTCGACCCACCGGTCACCTTCGCGCTCGGCTCCTCCCCGCCGGAGGTCCGAACCGCCACTCCCTGCGGCTTTCCGGTTTCCGTGTCCGTCTTCAGCACCAGACCCCATTCCGCGGCGCGCTTCGCGGCATTTCCGACCTCCGCCGGAGGCTCGCCTAGCACCGCGGCGAGTGTCTGTGCTGGCAGCGGCGGAGTGGAGTCCTTTAGCGCCATCCACGACGTGGCTGTGACCTCATCGGAACCGCCGCGTTGCTGCTCCTCCGGTGGCTCCTCGGCGCGTGACTCCATCCACGTCTTCCACGTGGACTGAGTGCGCAATGGCGAGTTGACCGGCTTCTCGTTGGAGTAAGAAGACGAAGGGTTGAACACTTCGAGCGAGCCACGTTGGTCTCTCGGAAATGCTTCCATTCTTCTCACTCTCTGCTCCATTCATACACATGTCACACAATTAATCTCTCAAAAAGTAAGAACTAGCTATGCAAATCACATGTCAATACTCAGTTACCATAGTTACAGACAATAAATCCCTGCATTTTGCTGTTGAATGAGAATAAAAAATCCATGGAAGACTATGAGTTTCATGCTATATAATTTGTGTGCTGTTATTGTTAGTTGGTAACAAAAGATTTGAAACAAAAGGACTAGGGTCACATCTAGTATGAACAAAAGACATGAGTAGATGTGTTGTGTGGTAAATCTGTGAAATGAATACTAAATCTCTGCATGTTGTTGATGTGGGATTGAGTTCAGTGTTTGATGTGTACTTTGGAACTAACATATGATGTTGTCCAAGTATGATATGATGGTGGTGCAGTGTTAGTAATTGGAATGGCAAGGGCATGTGATAGGAGTGGGACTCGCACAGCGAATGATGAGTTGTGTGGGGCTTTTTGCTGGTTTTGATTTTGTTGGTTCATCACATTTTCTCAGGCTAATTTTGTTTGCTTGAGGGTGGGATATTGAAATGAGTGGTGGAGGTTGATTACTTAGGAGGGGACACTAATTAATGCATCGAAACTGGACTAAGATAAGACACTGTCTGTGTTTTTCGCTAATTATGTCAGAACACAAGTGTCCCCAATGGATAGAGGAAAATCCCCAGAGAAGGACACGTGATGATGGGAGAGAAATTTGGATGAAAAGCTGTGCTGAGCCAAAAGTGCCTCTTCTGCTTGCGTGGAACAGAAATGAATGTTGGGGAATTTTTCATGTCATCCATCTATCAGACTAATCAGAATGACTTCCTAAACCACCATGATTTGATTCATAAACTGTCCAGATATAAATTGACGTAGTGCAAGGACAATTAGAGAATTGTGAGAAAAGTTCAAAAGTTAACTAATTCCAGCATGAAAGGAAAATCATAAGTGTGATTAGAAATGTTTCACAGTGTAATAATACCTCTTGCTGTGTGTGATTAGAAATGTCTCAGTGTAATAATACCTCTTGTTGTGCTTTGCAGGGTCAGAAATCTTCTGAATTTGGCGGTGGTAGGAGGTGGGGGCTTGTGTTGCTGCTTATTGTTAAAGAAACTTGCACAGAATTTAAACAGAGAGAAAACTGATTTCTAGAAACGGCTTATAGTGCAGAAGGAGGACAGGTGGAAGAAAAAGATGAAGTTGATCATTGTTGGAAAGGTTTGGGTTCCCATCCCTGTGTCTGGATATTTCACATGGGACATTCCTAAAAGTGTGCTATATGATGGTGCAACCTTGTTCACTTTGGAGTGCTAAAACATTTGAGAGAAACAAAATTTTACAGAGTGGAGGAACCAAACAGTGATATATCTTCTGATGCTGCATCTTCATCTGGGTCTTACCCTTGAATGATTTGTGGTGTCAGAACGCAAGTGCCAGTCTGGAAGTGGGGTGTGAAAAAAGAAAAGCAACAAGAGCAGAGAACGTGAACATTATCTGAGTCTCCACAACCATGTTAATCTCTGCAGGCTAGCTGTACCCTCCTTTTGTTCCAAGGACAACACTGTTTGGTTTTCTATGTCTGAGGTTGTGGACTTATAGCCCAGGACAAATGCAAAATCAGACAACCAAAAATGGCAAATATCCTCACTTTTTTGCGTCTTGAAAAACATATAGAATATTAATATACCCACTATCCTGCACAAGGGTAATTCTTGCAGTATTGCATATCTAAGAAAAAAAGAGGAGCTTGTTGAAAGGGCATGGTGGTCACAAGGATAAGCTTGTGAAATGGACACATGAGACCATGTTGGTAGACGCTGGATGATTCATGACCACAAATAATCCTCAAGATTGAGTTTAAGTGTATATTTTTCCCTTTTAGTGGGTATCAAATGGTGATTGATGTTTACCTTTTTTATGTAGTTGCCTGCTGAATGGTAAAATGATTGAAAGTGAAGGAGTTCTTTCATCAACTTCGTGATGTGAAGGATCAAGAATACCTAGGATAAGTCATCGATCTGCTATGGCTTAAACACCAACCATTCACCAACTACTCCCAATATTGCAAGAACAAAATTTGTAAACAAAGAAAAAACATGAATATATATTATTGAGTTTAATTAACTCAACTGTCCCTTGCTTCAGCATTTATCCATGATGGTTGGACGAGAAGAGATTTGAATGAAGTGTGAAATCTCACAGATAGTACCAACTCTGTGCTATATTCAAACAAATTCACTCAATTAAAACAATTATCTTGTGTTATTTATCATCATGTCAAATATACCACTCGATATAGTTTTTATTTTCCCACTTTAAAAAGAACTGCACAGTAAACTAATTAGATAATAGCAGAAGTGTGTTTTATCGGTGATCATGTGTCTTTTATAATTTATGTATTTACATGTAAGTTTCTAATTATGCAATTACGAGTGTTATGTATAAAGATTTTGATGTTAAAGTTAGCGAAAGTAAGAACAGAGAGATAGAAAGTACATAGAAAGTTATCTCATTTCATGTCGCTGTCGCTAGTTCTTTCTCATCTATTTCTATCGTCCTTTCGATCATATATAACTTTTTTTAGTGCTACATTTCCCAGTTCTCAATAATAATTTTTAAGTTATATAATCTTAAAATGACTTCTAGATTCCACAATTTAATTTTTTTTTTTTTGCAAAAAAAAAATGACTAAGGAACTATACACTCCAGAAGATACCCCATATTATACAATCAGAAAGTTTTTGTGAAATATGAAAGTTTTTTTTTTCATGAAAAATGGCAAGGATGAAATGAGAATTTCTCATATATTTATAAAAGTGTAGAAGAAAATTATGTGGGTGCAAAAAGAAATTTCCTAAAAGAAAAACAAAAAGACACATGTCAACTTGATTTCTTGAAAGTGGGCTATTCATTTAAACGGGTTTTTAATTTCTACACTTTCACGTTTCTTCTTGCACCTTAAGGAGATGTGAGAAAATTTTAAATTATCCATATTTTCGTAAAAACTTTAGTATTTTTTTTATTTAATGAAGTTCGCGTATAATTTATATTTCTACTCATAATTTGTAACTTATAATATTTTAATAAAAAATCTTAGCAAGAATATGTTAAAAGAGTGTTAAATAGTCTTCTTTTAAATAAAGTAAAGGGTTAAATGTGTTTTTGTTCCCTTAATTTTCAGTCAATTTTGGAATTAGTTTATTTTGAAACTTTTGACCAATTTAGTTCTTCATCTTTCGAAATACATGAATTTAGTCCTTTTAATCAAATTTTGTTAAATTTATTTGACATTTCAAGCGTGTTTCATATTAGTATTTGACTTAACATTAAAGCAAAAATATGTCAAATAGTATAAACAACTCAAATACAATCCTAAATTGTGTACAAAACATTAAATAAACCTAACAAAATTTGATTAAAAAGACTAAATCCACGTATTTCGAAAGATGGAAGACTAAATTGGTCCAAAGTTTTAAAATTGACTACTTCCAAAATTCACTGAAAGTTAAGGACCAAAAACATATTTAACCCTAAATTAAACTTTGAAAACGAAAAGGAATAAAGGGACTACACATATTTAAAACCAAGTTCTTACACTTATATGTGGCATATGAAAAAAGTTTAAATTCTTTATGTTTTATATAGGATTAGTTATATTTTAATATTTCAATTATAACACAATTTTGATTTTTTTTTTCATATCTTAAATTTTGATTCTATTAGGTCTTCATACTTAAGAAATAAAAGGGACGCAGTCCTTCTTGTTCAAGAGTGTTAATTGTTTTTTTGGGTGATAACTGATGAATCACGCTAATCTTTTAAGACTTAGAGGAGAAATGAACTTGTTAATAGACAAAAGTTAAAAGGACAAGGAAATGAAGTGTTAAAATAGAGTACAATGCTAAATGTTAAATACATGTAAATCATTCATCTACTATTTGATGACTTATTGCAATTTTTAAAGGATTTAAGGAGGAGAAGGTGAAATTAGGATCCACAATGCAAGCTTGCTTGATAAATACATTAAAATTGTCTATGAAACTACAAGTGATCTCATTCTTAGCCTCATCGAAAATTGTTTCCAAGTTTGATATGCTAACATCCTAAATCCTCCCTTTATATTTTTCGTTGTTCTCCTTCATGGAAGAATCTCCCTCTCAACCACTGAAGCTGAGTATGTAATTATCTATCTTAAAAGCAGCTAAGAAGATGATATGGTTGAAGAACCTTTTAAAAGAATTAGGAAAATAACAAGATGACTCTTCGTTGTTCAGTGATAGTCAAAGTGTTATTTGTCTTGCTAAAAATCTAATTCTTCATTCTAGATGCAAGCACATTGAATTGAAGTATCATTTTATCATAAACTTGATAAATGATAGACACTTGTTTTTGTTGAGATTTCAGATACAAAGAATCCAGCTGATATGTTGACTAAGACGGTCACAACAACTAAGTTGAGGTTTTGCATTGTTTCAACTGACCTTCAAGAAAATTGATGATGAAGGCACTACATTAGGTGATAATGTAGATCAAACCCCAAGTGAAAGAATTGTTAGTAATATGGTATTGTATACATATATATTGTATACCGAACCACGTTAAATTCTTTGTGTCATTTATTTTTCTCTCTTTTATTTTTTATTTTTATTTTTTAACGTATCGCTCCATTTTTATATGACCATTGCATCATTTATTGATTAGTGACTTTAGCAAAAGTATCAAAATATATATAGTTATAGGATGATGTAGAATAAAGATCTGTGTTTTATAAAGTCTATTTTAACCCTTATAGCAATGTGTTAATTTGAATGTGCCATCTATAGACACACAATAATATATTTACATATGAATTTAAATGTCTATTCATTTTCTTAGAGGCAGGTTTACATAAGTTTATTTTTCTCAGAGAAATCTTTTAATTAAATAAAATAAATTCCTTTCTTTTATATTTTTTATGAGTTTTTAATTTATTTATTTTAAAAGTAAGTTATTTTTGTTCATTTTAATAAACAGATTTCATTAACTTCTTCAATTAGATTTTTTGTTTTGTTTAAATTTTTAAAAAAATTATTTTAAGTTTAAAAAAGTGCTGTTGAAAATATTATTTTAAAATATGATTACCATATATATTAATTCATTGCATTATGCGGAATGATATGTATGGTAACCTTAGGCCTTGTGAAACCTGGGGACACGTCGAATGAGTGACATGGACCGTGCAACGAATATTCCCAATCATGACCTGATATTATCTATTACCTAATCAAATCTATCAAGTTTTTCGCAAGTAAATTGGATAAAAATAATATATTAGTATATTTTGATAAATTAAAAAAGTAATTAATCTGATAAAATCCATTCAATCTATCCATTACTAAATTTCCGTAGATATTATTTACTAAATTAATACTACCTTATAAAAGAAACAAATATCTAATTATGAAACTAATAAAAATAATTAAATTAGTTAGTTTTAATTAAAAATGTCGTACATCTAAATTTTACTTCTAAGATATCCATAAAACATATTTCAAGTGGTAATTATATTTAATAAAGTACTCATAATTCAATAAATTTTGTTTTACCAATAAAAAGTATTTATATTGTTAGTTGTCGAATAAATATATCAATTTTCATGATACACTGTTAAATTAATGTCTTATTAATATACTTCGCCACAAATTAACAGTGCACCAGCAAAAAAATGGTACAAGAAGAAATTACAAAAAACAAATTAATGCATTTAAAAGAAGTCATTGTTTATTAAAGTAAAAAAAAAAAAAAAAAAAAATCGGTTAGTTACAGGATCGATATATTATGTTTTAAAATTACGTTAAAAGTTGAAAACATAAATAATTTTTTAAAAACTAAAACTACCATCATTTATATAACATTGAAATATATCCTACAAACCGAGATCACAAACATTTTTTCATTCACGACCTCCTGTTGAAAATCACACAAAAGCCGCTGAGTTTTTTTATACAATATTTTGTTTCACTAAAAATATACTTTTTCTATTTTTAAGATAATTTTAATATATTTTAAATTTTTAAAATTAGTGAGCATAGATATATTTTAAAGTCATAACAGATAAACAGTCAAGAAAACCCAGTCCAAAAAGTGACAATTGTTGAGTGAATTGAGTCCTTAAGGTATAGAAATTGAGCTTCTAAATTCCAACTTAATTTTTGGCTGTTGTTCCAACAGAAGGTCCATAAAACACAAATTTAACTACTTTTGTTGATCATAATATCAAAAGCTACAGCATCATCCCCTTCCTATTATAGATGTAAAGGCAACTAAAAGCATATATATGAGAAGCTCTAATCCGTTCAGAATGCATTTGTATGTATGAAGTTACCAATGGAATATTGACAACACAACCTTAACATATAACTAAAGGAGTCATTCGAAACCTACTGAATCACGCATTAATGGATCCCACGTGAATTTGTATGCTAGCAAAAGTATAAAGTGCATGGCACAATAACGTTTCAAAGTTCATTATTCTGATCCGATATAAAGATGGAAACTATATTTCTACGCTATCAAAGAAGCACAAATTCAGAATATATTTCTATCTTATGTTATCAAATCGAAAACTCTTCAGTCACTCAGGTCTTCCACTTTACGAACAAGAAAATGTTTCTTCATTTAGGTGAACTTGCAGGATGCAAGTAAGTTTCGTCCTCACCTGACAGATTTGGAGGATTATTTGCAGGAATCGGTGACGACGCAGCAACTGCCAGCATGGTAAGATCAATTCGAGTGCTGTTAGGCAGTGGTGCATGAATCAGCCGAATCGCAGTAATCCTACCGTCTTTAATCTCTAAATTCACTGTTAGTTTTCAAAAGATTTTGAATCAGACAAATTGAAAGCAATACTCATCAGTTCTTAATTACCGAACGCTTCTTAATTAGGAACTTTGCGCTGTAAACCTCGAAGAAGATCACAATTCTGAATCTATATCGCTTAGTGTAAGATAAGCTTAAGTGATTAACGGAAAACTAAGTTATATTGGTTAAAACGGCGACGTACCTGGAAAAGAGAACCACCAGAGAGTGAACAGGCAGAGCATGACGACCACGGGAATTAAGTGAATGCATTTTTCCGCCGGCGGTGAGCGTGACCGAGAATTGTCCCTCCTTCCGGTGACGCTCCGGTGATAAATCGGTAGCTCGTCGAGCGAGTCTTCCTCAAAGATTCTTCTTCGCTTTGTGTGTTGCTGCTGATCTGCACTGACGTTGATGGCTCTGAATTCGTCGCTGGAGCAGCGGCTCGAGCTTGAAGATCTCTGCTGCATTTCGATTCAGAGAAAAGAAGAAGAAACAGAGTTAGGATGATTATCAGAGGAAAATCTGCAAAGTAGCTCGCAGATGGAAACTCGCTGGTTTGGTTCGTTAGGCTAGTAACAAGAATTGGGCGGGAAAACGTTTACACACGGGTCAGGCACGTGTTTTGTACTCAGAGTCCGCAGTTTCACTCTTGCATAATTACATGTAATCATTCTTACTAAGTTTGTTTCTATATTTGTAGTTAAAATTGATAAAACACTATTAATAATATTAATAATAATAAATAAACCATTTTTTCCTTTTTATTATCTAAACAACCTATCTAGATTATATTTTTATTATCATGTAATTATAAGAATTTACATGTAGTTTATTGATAACTACATGTAGTTTGATGTTTACAGACGAAACAATATAAAAGCATGTAGAGTAAATATTTATTCTCTCTAATCTTTTAATATTGCATGATATTTAAATGTAATTAATCTAAAAGGTTTGAGAAAACAAGTTTTCGAAAGCATTTTTTATAGTGCATATTTAAAACTTGAAGTTGTGTTTGATGTTCTTCATTAGATACAATCTCTTAAGAAAAGAAACTAATTTATAAATTTCATCTATTCTTTTTAATCGAACACAAATTTGTGATTTTTTTGAAAAGTTTTAATACACAATTTAACATTTCCTTCTTGTTTCTTTGTTCTATTTTAACATTTATCGTGAATGATTTTTTCTTAATTATTATTATGAAATATTTCCCTAAAACAAAGATGTGTTCTTATGAAAAGAAAATAATTTTGTATTCCTATACATTAAGGTCTTATTTAATATCCATCGTTTTAAATTTATTAACATATCACGATATTACAATGTAGAGAATTTTTATTAGACTTAGGTCTTAAATTTATGATATTGAGTATGTATTTGTAATGGAAATGGCCTAGAGTGTTTGTTCACCTTATTTTAATAAAGTTTATTGATTTATTACACTTAGGTCTTAACTTGATGATATTGAGTATATCTATAACTATATATCAAGGGGATTCTCTTTTTTGTATCCACATTTCATAATTCCAACTTCACCCTTTATAATTTAATTATTTATTAAATTTTTAAAAATTAACGGTTATTTTTACAAGTTTTTATAAAATTATTTACTTATCTCCTTTTTCTTTTTTTCTCTTATTATTCATCAACAGTTATTTTTCTCATATTTTCTCCCTACATTTTACTTTATTTGTTATAAATATATTTTTATTTTGTTTATTAACTTAATAACATTACAATATCATCAATTATTAATATAATTCAAAAAATGCATACAAACGCGATAGTGTATGTGTTTACACTAGTATTTGCAATGACGATGTCTTAAAATGTTTGATCATCTTATTTTAATAAATTTTATTGTAAAAAAAGAAAAGATAATAAATTATCTCTATTTAATGGTATGGAAGATAAAGAAATAACAAATAAATTCATCCTCTCGTGTATTTTTTTTTAATATGTCCTGATCTTGACAAGAAATTTGTTCATTAACTAATTATGTTTACAGGTATGAGTACCTATCTTCATATCTTTATCCTCGTATCAATCTCGATACTTGTTCTATCATACTCATGTTTTAAATTAATAAAACATTCACTATATAAGGTTAACTAAAAAAATCATATTTATTAATCTTTCTTATTCTCAATTTCATAATATTTCTTTCCGTATATAATCTTTTTTTATTCTCTCTTAAATATTTGATTTATTGTTCAAAACTCACATAGCTCATTCAGTTTCTTAATATATTCTCTCATATTACAATATTCATTACACATTTTAAAAAACGTCAATTGTATTGAATAAAATACTTTTTAAAGCACATATTTTGATTATTTATACTCTTTTTAATTCTTTTATTTATTATTTATTAATTTTACACGAAAATGTTCCATTTTCATTTTCAAGAATTTCATCGTATAAACCTTTATTTCGCCAAAAACAAAAATAATAACAATTAAACTCATTTAATGCTCACTAAGTTTATTTATATTTTCAAAGTATTGTTTTCTACCATAATCTTGATTATATATATATATATATATATATATATATATATATATATATATATATATAT
>Ga0209589_1001966_pt1 | contig 34935 bp, 16 predicted proteins | sample CowpeawhiteBW_FD_187525 | JGI IMG/M metagenome (GOLD analysis project Ga0209589, IMG submission 187525) | Root nodule microbial communities of legume samples collected from California USA - Cow pea white BW (SPAdes) (version 2) | ecosystem: Host-associated > Plants > Roots > Nodule | place: USA...
TATATATATATATATATATATATAATGATATTTAGGAATAATATATGATAATTCACTACAAGAAAAACATGAAATAGTGACTGATTTAGTCATTAACCCATATCAGTCACTATTTTTCATCATTGGTGGTAGTAATTGATTTATTGTCTGAATCAATGATTAAATTAGTGACCGATTCAATGATCGAATTGGTACTTGATTTAGTGACCAATTTAATTACTAATTTATTTGTAATTTAATGACAAATTTTTTTGTCACTAATGATATTTCTATTTAATTTGAACCACTTCAAACATAATTTAATAATTAGTTCTCTAAGGTATTTTTTTTATCATACCTTAATTATACATTTGATTTCCTTTGTGCAATTTCTTTCAATATCTCTCGAATTATTTCTAAAACACACATTTGTTAGTTTTTTAATATTTTTATTTATTGTTTATTTTCATCATGTAGAATAATATTTCGATAGATTCTATCTAATTATTTGTTATTTTATAACTCATTATTAATCATACTGTAATTTTCTCATTTTAATTGTATAAATAATTTTTATTTACTACAATATAAAAATTTAATGTAATTGCTATGAATATTTATTTGTCATTATCCAACATATATTAAAGTTCAAAAGATACAAAATCTATGTCAAAATTTTATTATTATGTTTATTATTTGTTCTTTGTGTCATTTTGATCAAGTGATGTATTACAATTTTTATTAGTGTATAAAAAAGATATTCATTAGAATTTAAAAAATTGAAGTAAACAAACATTTAAAGTATATTTTAATTTGAATATTTGTTTCCTTTTATATTTTTTTGAAATATTTTTTAATTTTATCAACTAAGTTTCATCAATGTTGTAGTTTGCAAATTTAATAAATGTTTTGGTTGTCATGAAATTTTATTTAGTATTCTAATCTAAAATGTAGACAATTATAATTTATTTCAAAGTATTTGATATGGAAGAAACAATCATCCTCCTAATATTGAATATTTGATAATATTATGTTTTCTTTACCATAATTTTTTTTTATAAAAATTAATATTGAAATAGTTAGAACACGAGTACGGGTATGAGTACGAGATTATACCCGTTACCCGTGGGGATGAGGATGAGACAAAAGTTTGATACCCGTTGGATTTAGGTATGGGGATGGTGATGAATTTTTTATGCGGGAATGGGTATGAGATAGCGAAACACGTCCCCGCCCCGCCCTGCCCCGTTGCCATCCTTAAGTATATTTTTGTTTCTTTACCATTTTTTTTTCTTTTATGTAAGATATGTACTCTTTTTTTTTTAGGAGATGGAGTCATATATTTCTTTTTTTGTGTAGTACATTTTGAGAATATTTTAATATATCCTCGAGTATTTATTATTTTATAGTATGATATGATATATTATATTTTTCTTTGTAAAAATATTTATTTTATTTTATCAACAATTCTTGTGTATGAAATTTATTGTTTTAGTTTCTTATATCTATTAACAATTATTCCATTCATAACTATTTGATATTGTAAGATTTATTTTATTTTAAGTAATTAATTTTGATAAATAATTTTGTGCAGGAACTCTGTGACACATGAAATTCTGCATAATTGTTGGATCTGATTGCATTGTGAAATGGTATTTCAACACATGTGCCTGTATTCAGTGCAAATGGAAATGTGATAAACAACTTTTTTCTTGCAAAACCATGTATCAAACAACTTCTTTTTTTCCTATTTCCTCTTTTTGTGTCTTACTTTTAAACCTATAAGCACCAATTTTCCTCAGAGTTTCTTTATTTTTCTTCTTCCTCCAAACACAGTCATGATTTGTCATTAAAATATTGGAAATTTGGAAGTTTAAAATATTTGCAGTCTCAATCCAACATTTTTTCTTCAGCCATCTCACAAAAAAAATGCAAATATTTGACTTCAAAATTAGTGGAAGAAGAACAAAGTTTAATATTTGTCTGCACTCTGACTTGGTGATTTGATACACAAAATAAATCCAATCTGACACTACGATTTCATATTTATTAGTCATTAGTCAAGTGGCTCCTATTATTAATCAAGTGTGCGGGTTAAGGGGAAAACGGAATTTTCTAAAGAAGATAAAAATATTTTAATTCTTACAAATATTTAAAAGTTAAAGGATTAAATATGTTTTCGTACTTTTAACTTTCAGTAAATTTTGGAATTAGTCTATTTCAAAATTTTGGACCAATTTAGTTTTTCATCTTTCGATATACATGGATTTAGTCATTTTAATAAAATTTTATTAAGTTTATTTGACATTTCAAGTGTGTTTCGTAATAGTATTTGACTAAACATTACAGCAAAAATGTGTCAAACAATATAAACAACTCAAATACAATTCTGAAATGCGTACAAAACATCAAACAAACCTAACAAAATTTGATTAAAAGGACTAAATTCATGTATCTCGAAAGATGAAGGACTAAATTAGTCCAAAGTTTCGAAATGGACTAATTCCAAAATTCACTGAGAGTTAAGGGACCAAAAACATATTTAATCCAAAGTTAAATACTTAAAATTTAATATATATATATATATATATATATATATATATATATATATCAATATATGAGTTTAATTTATCTTTTTAAATGTGTATTTTGGTGGAATCATATTCATGAAAGTAGTTTGAAAACCTAACCACCAAAATATATATTTTGGCACAAGGGCGGCTCCTCCTCAAATTCTTTTACAATTTCATGTATATATAACTACCAATGTCTCTTCAATTTATTGGTAGGATAACATTTTTGTTTAATTTTGATGATGTAAAAAATTAATACAGTGAACTAACAAAAACCATTTAAATACAAATTTTAAAATAATTATTATAACAATTGATGCATTTATCATAACAATGCGATTGGGTGCCTTGTTAGCACATTTTAATTAAATTATTTTCTCTATTATTTACTTTGATTTTGTAGATTTGGATTCCGTTACGTTGTTTCTCTTACGACTATTCTTATTGAATGAATTTATTTGAATGAACTATATAATAATATGACGTAAGGTTTTCATGATAGAATCTAAATTAAGTTTTTTTTGACTAATTCTCATTAAGTTGCCTTATCTTAATATCACTTATGAAAGTCGTATTACTACATTAAACTTGTTTTACTGATTATTTTTAAGAAAAAAAAATCATCACTCTGTAGTATTAAACCGATGGCGAACGGCTACGACTAAAATTGAATAATATAGGCAAAAATATCAATTTTCACGTTTTTCACGAATGATAATAATATGAAAAGAAGTATAAATAATTTGAATACAAAAATTTTAATAGAATATTTTCCAACCAGCACGTTTCGGTTTTATCATCTATTTTCTTCTCGCCATTTTTTAAAACTGTTGAAACAAATTTATCTGTGGTACTGTTGAAACATAGTTACATCAGAAAACATACTTTCTAAACACTCACTAAATTTTACAGTAACAGTCATCTTTAATTTTCAGAGGTGCATTGGTTACTGCAGATTATATGATGTAAAGTTGTTTTAGTTTACCTGAAATATTTGAATTTGACTGTGGTTTCTGAAAGAAGTAAAAATGGTACATATGTTCCGAATAATTTTAACTCATTCTAAGTTTCAGTCTAACACTTATCTTTAAACCCAAAGTTATATTTATTAGTCAGAAGTAATTCTTTTTACTTAAAAATGTAACAGTTCAAATATCACAGTTTGATTGTGATCCGATCTACTTGATCTCTGTTTCGGAATAATTGATATTACGTACAACTTTACTTATTTCACATTTATATAGTTTCTGACCCAAAAAAATTTCATCAAGCTTGCACTACCTTCTAAGAAAGGAGTAGCATAACTCCAAAAAGTTAATGGGAAAATGCTAGGAAAGTTGGGTATGCATTAGCCACCACAAGTGTCCAACGTATGCCAAAATAGAAAATTCAACCACGTAAACTGTTTTTGGCGTATAATGATTGTCCTTACTAACTACTCAACATGCATCTCATGATTCATGATCAACACACCAAAATTCACTTCTTTTAGTGTCCTTCTTCTACTCTTTGCTTTCCACTATAAATACCACACACCTGGCTTCTCAATATGCATAAACACACACACACTTACACACTCGCAAACATTAAGATAAAGAGCCAAGAGATTGAAGAAGTGAGAGATGGAGAACTTCCCAGTGATCAACCTTGAGAGTATCAATGGTGAGGAGAGAAAGGCTGTTCTTGAGAAAATTGAAGATGCTTGTGAAAACTGGGGATTTTTTGAGGTACCCCACACAAATATATTTGCTACCTAAACTTTTCTTCATGTTCATTTTAACCAAACTGATGATGATGATGATGTTGCTTTCTTTCCTGCTTGTATAGTTGTTAAATCATGGAATACCCCTTGAACTTTTGGATACTGTGGAAAGGTTAACGAAAGAGCATTATAGGAAAAGCATGGAGCAAAGGTTCAAGGAGGCAGTGGCAAGCAAGGGGTTGGAGGGTGCACAAGGTGAAATAAAGGACATGGACTGGGAGAGCACCTTCTTCTTGCGCCATCTTCCACATTCCAACATCTCTGAAATTCCTGATCTTAGTGAAGACTACAGGTAAGGCAAATTCAAAACTAAGATATAGATATGCATAGAGTAACATAACAATGTGTGATCTGGGTGATGAATTTGATAATGTGATAATGCAGGAAGGCAATGAAGGAATTTGCAGAAAAATTGGAGAAACTTGCAGAGAAGCTGCTCGACCTTTTGTGTGAAAATCTTGGATTAGAGAAGGGGTACCTGAAGAAAGCCTTCTATGGATCAAAGGGTCCAAATTTTGGGACAAAGGTAGCAAACTACCCTCCATGTCCGAAGCCAGAGCTGGTGAAGGGTCTTCGTGCTCACACAGATGCAGGTGGGATTATCCTTCTCTTGCAAGATGACAAGGTCAGTGGCCTGCAGCTTCTCAAAGATGGTAACTGGGTGGATGTGCCTCCAATGCGCCACTCCATTGTTGTTAACCTTGGTGACCAGCTTGAGGTACATTCTTTCACTACTGTAAAATAATTCTCTAATAATAGTCCTCAATTGTGGTTATTACGATTCTAAGAACATTTTGATGAAACAGGTTATCACCAATGGGAAATACAAAAGTGTGGAGCACCGTGTGATTACTAGAACTGATGGGACTAGAATGTCCATAGCCTCATTCTACAACCCTGCTGGTGATGCTGTTATCTATCCTGCACCATCATTGCTGGAGAAAAAAACAGAAGTGATAGACAAAGTATACCCAAAATTTGTGTTTGAGGATTACATGAGGCTCTACGCTACACTGAAGTTCCAACCAAAGGAACCAAGATTTGAAGCTATGAAAAGCGTGAACACAGTTTAGTTAATTCCAACTCAAACAGCTCAATTGGAGCTGTGCTATACTATACTGCTAGAAGAAATTTTATTGATTTGGAAGAAGTGGGGAAATAACCTGCAATTAAGCAAGAGATATTGGTTGTTATTACAGTGGATTGTTTATTTGTACTTCAGAACTGTTGAAATAATATGCAACATTTTCTACTCTTTTATCTTAACCTTGCTGGGTCCACTTTACCCAATTTGCAAATATAGTTATGACATGAACGATCGAGGAAATGAAATGATTAATAACTCATTCTGAATGTAATACTGGAATTCCCGAAAGTTCATACATAATAGTATCTATGTTCCTTTAAGATTTAAAGATAAGTACAGTAAACATGAAGTCAATATAGATAGTACACCCAAACCCAACACCAGCACATGAAAAATAGAAATAGTAACTACCAGAATAGGCAAGACAACTGCATTATTTATGTTGGTCCACCAACTTAATAATGCTCAAGATCAGATTACAACGCTATTTAATTCACCAAAAAAAACTATGGAAACAGTATTCTGTGACATGTTTTCAACCAAAAGAATGAGTGATAACAAAACTTGCCGATTTTCATCTAAATAGTTACCAGACCATGTAATTTTAACCTGCATGATTATGAAATTACTAGTTCGTGAACAGAGTTTTCATTTCCTGTATTGATTTCTTTCTCTATTAATATAGCTTCTTTCTCGTCAAAGTCAACAAACTCTTCCATCAATCACTGTTTCTCTAATTGGATGTTGTTTCTTTTAGAGATTTTTGTTATCAAAAAATACATTTTAGAGTGTACAACAACTGATGTATTTTTTTATTCAGTATTTTAGAATGTCCATAATACAAATTTGCATTATAAATTATATTTTCTTGAATACAAAAATTGTAATGCTTAATGTCATGAACTAAATGGAACTCAAACTGAAAATCACCCATCATAAAATAAATTTGAAAATTTTAAATCTAAGGGGTGCAGTTTGAAATTATGGGGTTGTAGGAAGAAATGTTTGAATCGTGGTTGAATCTCAAAAGAGCATGCATTTCTTATGGGTCAGGCTTTGGAAACCTATATTATACTATAAGGGTCATTGTCTCCTGCACCCCATGTTTTCTGGTGACATCCCCGTATTATCTGAAAATACCTATTACACACTTAATGAAATAAATAAAATGGTTAAATACGTTTTTTGTTTCTCAAGTTTCAGTTAATCTTGAAATTAGTCGTTCTTCAAAAATTTATATCAATTTAGTCTTTCATCTTTAGAAATATGTGAATTTAGTCATTCTTACCAAATTTTGTTAAGTTTATTTGATATTTTAAACGCATTTTATGATAATATTTGAGTTAACATTGAAACGAAAATGTGTCAAACAGTGTTACCAATTCAAATACTATAATAAAATATGTTTGGAACGTCAGATAAACTTAACAAAATTTGGTTAAAATGACTAAATTCACACATTTTTAAAGATGATGTACTAAATTGGTCAAATTTAAAGAAAAACTAATTCCAAATTTCACTAAAACTTGAGGAACTAAAAACATATTTAATCCTAAATAAAATCGATGAACTATGTTTTTTAACTTAAGTTTCACACTATGTAATTCATAAATCTTCTAGATTACACAATTCAAAGAAAAATATTAGTATGCTATAGACACCAACGTCACACACCAGTATACATAGGATATACAGCCTAAATAAATTATAATTTTCATTCTTTTTAATATTTCATATGCATTTTTACATTTTAAAATTTAATCCTCGTATTGTAATTTGTAGTCGAATCTTTAATTTTACATATGTTTATTTATTTTATTTTTTTAATAAATTAAAATATTCAACGAAAATATTATAATGAGGCAAAGGTTGCAGAGCATAGAACATGCATCGCACGCACCGTACATATTAATCACTCACACATATTATCCGTCCTAATCCCACAATTTTCTACCTAACATTGACTTCTAAACATCAAAATTTTAAGGTCAAGGATTTGTTGAGTGTTCCGATTATTCTCATTCACAGTAACTCCTAAACGTTTTCAAATTTTACGTGTTTGTGTGAGTGAAAGAAACAGAACGCGAAAGAGAAACATGAACGTTATTTTATGATCATGTCTCAAACCTGCTAGGGTTGTTGCATTTTCGACGTCATTAAATCCATTAATAATTACTACTTTTAGAACTACCTCTTTCTATAATCAAATATTTAAATTATATCTCAATAAGTGATCAAACATATAATACAAAGACTCTATAACTATACACTCATCATGCACCCCACCAAAAACTACAACAACAACAACAAAAAAATACTCGTATTGTTAAAGTGTCTTGCTCTGTGCTACCAAACGACTTGTTTGAATATGCTTTTCTTACTAGAATTTGCTTCGTTAAACTCAGCTTCTTGCCGACAATTTTCTTCCTCTTTCACCTTATTTCTTCTTCTCAATTTTATTTTTGTCGTATAAAAGAAGAATGTTTGACACAAGTTGATACCAAAGTCGATTTATATATTCTTTCTTTTTACTAAGTTCTGAAATATCTTTTAATACCTTTTAAGAATAAAATCGTGACCTGTGTGAATTTAAGTTCCACATTGATTATAAATGAGAAAGTAGAGCCCATAAGAATAAAGACTCATAATCCCTTGTCTTAAGGTTTTGGATTGAGAATAATATCAATATGTTACGTAGTTGGGCTGAGGTCTCATTGGTGCTGTATCTTTCCAATGAAACCTCCTCCTTTGTAAACCTAACCGTGACAAGTAAAAGAATAAATTCAATCATCAACCTCTAAGAATGTGGCCTATTTTACACTTCAATGCAATGACTTTTTGATACTAATCAACCACATTACAGTTCAAACTGATTGCTAATCTGTCCTATGTTTTTTGTTCATCAAGTTAACCAAACTGCTATTTTTGGTTAATTTGTGACTTGAGCCACATTTGTGTGTGCATGTAAGGTAATGCAATAATTGATATCAGCATTCTAAGCAAGGTTTAGTTGGTTAATACTTTTCAAAGATGGGTTCCACGGTTGGCAGTTTCATACTTGATACGTGAAAAAATATGATCTAACCAAATACCGATCATTAAAAAGGTTTCTTCGTCGTAACAGTCAACCAAAAGTCCTTTTCATTGTCCATTAAATATTAGTTTTGGAGAATCCTCTTGATTCAAGATATAACAACAACTTCGTGGAGAGCAACATTGAATACAAAATTCGCCTCAACCTTCCTCCATTTGTCATATAGAACTGTCTCAAAATCTTCCTTAGCCGACTCCTACAATATAATTCATGGTGATCCACTAAAGAGGTGTTACTTAAAACAAAACTACTTCTATTTGTTAGATGGTATTGTGATCTTGAGTGATAAAAAAAATGATTTACGACACAGTGTTAGCCAAAAGCTTTAGTCGTTATGAGCAGAAAAAGTTGGGATATGGAGCATTTCTGAGCTGCTTGTTCATAGTTTTCAGTCTTTGCACTGTGTTTAAGCCTTACTTGGGTCCTGTGCATGCGTGTGAGTGCTTAACTTCTTGCTTTGTAACCACTTGCATTTCTTACACATTGTGCTTTGAAATGGCATGAAATGCAGATATATGTTCCACCATTTCGTATTATGAACATTTTTTGTATCCATTAAGTTTGACTTTGATTTCCTTTGTTTCTTTTCTATACAGTGAACCTGAAGCTCTTCATAGGTGTTGACACCAAAATGCTGATCACCAGAAGCTCTTCACAAATAGCTCAACAAGGTAAGATTCTGAATCTCAACAAGGTTAACACAAGTACAGTTCAATTGAGATAACTTCACCAGAACATTAAATACATAAGTGAATCCTTAAACTATGATTATACAGTGTTGAGGTAAATGTTTCATACAACATGTGATTCTGTAATGATTCTCAGGCCTGCAGTTAATGATACTAGCTAGACCTTTGAAATAATGATTCAATTAAAGAGCCTTTTAAAGTTTCTATTCTTTATTTTTCAGTTGAAGGGAAAGAAACAAAGAAAGAGGAGCTACTGTGCACATCAGAAGAAAGAACAGAATTTTGCCAAGCAAAGGGGGATATCAGAATCCAAGGAAAATCCTCCACTGTATACATTGCTTCATCTGAGGCAACAACGTTGGAGAAAAACATGTCACGGAGTTTAAAGCCTTATGCAAGAAGGGATGATGTAGATGCAATGATTCTTGTACGAGAATGGACATTGAAGGCGGAGAATGTTGTTAACCAGAAAGTTCCTGAATGCACCCAAAATCACAGCATTCCAGCTGTACTGTTTTCTACAGGAGGGTACACTGGTAACCACTTCCATGAATTCACTGACATTGTTATTCCGTTGTTTTTGACTGCTAGAAAGTTCAATGGAGAAGTGCAGTTTATCATAGCAGATAAGCGTCCATGGTGGATTTCAAAGCACAAACCTTTTCTTAAGAAGCTGTCCCATTATAAGATTATGGACATTGATGAAGATGAAGGAGTTCATTGCTTCCCAAGTGTGAATGTGGGTCTCAAACGGCACCATAAAGAACTAAGCATTGACCCTCAAAAATACTCATACTCCATGAAGGACTTCAGAGCTTTTTTGAGAAGCTCCTATGCATTGAAGAGATTCCAAGCAATCAAAGTCAGAAACGGTCAACATAGGAAGCCAAGGCTCATGATTCTGTCAAGAAAAAGATCAAGATCTTTCATTAACACTGATGAAATAGAAAAAATGGCCAAGAGTTTCGGTTTTGATGTCATTGTTAAGGAAGCAGGGAACAGCATGTGGGGGTTTGCTCATGTTGTGAATTCCTGTGATGTGTTATTGGGAGTTCATGGAGCAGGTCTCACCAACATACTTTTCCTTCCGGAAAATGCAGTTTTCATACAGGTTGTGCCTTATGGTGGGTATGCATTGGACTGGCTTGCCACAAATGACTTTGGAAAGCCATCAAAGGATATGAACATAAAGTACTTGGAATATAAAATAAGCTTGGAAGAAAGCACCCTTGTAGAACAATACCCTCTAGATCACATGTTTCTAAAGGATCCTCCATTGATTGGGAAAATAGGGTGGCAAGAATTTAAGTCTGTGTATTTGGACAAGCAAAATGTAAAGCTTGATGTTCATAGGTTTAAGCCTACATTGCAGAGAGCTCTTGAGCTATTGCATAAATAAGTATGATATGTGTCACGGTTAGGATTTGATCAAAGTTTTCATCGTAGTATTTTTCTTTCTTGCTGATATATTTATCTGTTGTTTCTCAACAAACATCTTACAGAATGAAGAACAAAGAGGTTATCATCTGAAACGAAATTTCTGTATTGAAAGGAAAATGGTGTGTGATATACATACCTGAAAGCTAAAGCGTTTAAGGTATCACTTTTGAGACATCATGCAATGACAAAAAGTTTAGGCTATGTCCTATGTTTGGGTAAAGGTTTATTTTAGGAAATAATTGTTTTCTTTTTTCAAAACAATGATAATGATAAAAGTTATATTAAGTAGTTTTTTGCTGCCTTTTTGTTTTACTTTAAGATGTTTCAAAGGCAAGTGAGTGATAGTTAATTTTACTAGGAGGTGAATTTGTAATTGTAAATGTAAAAATTGTTGCTTGCACTTAAGTAGAAGAGATCAACATGAATTCAATTTAAACTTTATGTGGGACATCATGCACCTGCTACTTCAGAAAGTGGGGTTGGTGAGATAGATTGATAAATTGGTTTACTTCTTACTTTGAATTTTACCCGAGACAATTATGTGGAGTGTTTTAAAAATAAAAAATCAAAAAATCAAAACCTACTCTTCAGATAACACTAGAGCTTCCAAGGCCGCTACAGGTATATCGTCGTTACTGTTCCACACGTAAATTCTTTTTGGGTAATGGTAGGGAACTTTTCAGCTTGTAAAATGGGGAATGATTGTAATGTTCTTATAGCTGCAATTTTATGCGACATTGACAGTTAAGGGTTCATTGTTATATCTATGATGACAATAATAATTTTGTACAAGGGTTGTGATACCCCTAGTATCTCATATCTCATGTATATATATACAGATATAACATTATTTGCTGATAAAAATTGTGCGATAAACATAGAAATGAGACAATTTTCTTTCCTTTTAATATATTCTGATAGGCATCTAAGACTATGAATCTGATGTAGTCATACTGAGCTTTCCTTTTTTTCCAATCCCATCAGCATCGTCTTAAAGTCGTCGCTGTTGATTGTTTTAGGTTCTAAAATTATACAACTTATTCATTCTTTGATTTTCTAATCAGAGGTTAGTAAATCAAAATTGATTCGTACTAACTTACCTCTCACAGTTTACAATGTCTGCAGGAAAAAAAAAAATCCATCTCAGGTGTAGCAATTACCAAGCCTCATGATAGGCTTTTAAGAGTATAACTCATCTTAAACACATTCCTAATCAGCAAATTTGATTAACTTAATTCGGTTCCCTGAGCAACTACCACATCTATCTTAGACACATTCCTAATATAGTACACATGTTCTTCAATTAAATGACGGGTCTTAAATATGGAAAATCAGTTGTCCCCCAATGAATTGTTGCGTTTGAATCCACCGCAACAGCCGTGCAAAAAGAATGCATCATCACCATATGGATACAATATGCAAGCTCTGAAAGCTGGTCAGTCAGCAATTATGGAAATGCTGGTGTTGAATTGTGCCCCAATTCTAGATAGACTGGATGCAATCACCCTTTACAAAAACACGGGCTCTGATCTGTACCTGTCCTACTCAAGTTTTCTCAATTGCTCTGTACATTCACTATTGAAATTATGACTGGAAAGATCCATGGATCAATTGCACCATAGCCTTCAAATGGACAAGTTCTTCCTCGGTATATAATCCTATTAACAAATCCATCCAATGTACCCTTTTAAAGGCAGCTCAACTCCACTTAGCGCCACTAAACGATTTCTTCCTACTTTTCTTGTTGCTCTTCTTCAAAAGAACTGATGCATGATCAATACCATCAGATGAATGGCTATCCCCTTTCAACCATAGAAGAGCCTCAGCAGCAGCAGATTTTTCTGCTAATTTCTTGCTGCCGCAAGGCTTACCAATAAAATTCAACCCATTAAATATGACAGTAGAACGGAATTGGCTGTTTTTCAGCTGCGTTGTTTTGTAAGTTGGTGAGTCATGTCCAGCCCTGTTAAGAAATGACTGAAGTTGATTTTTAAAATTTTCAGCCTCGACTCCACTCTTGGAGTTTGTTTCCTTCTTTACCTGTGATAGGACTTGGCGACCAAAGACAAACCTACCATCACAATGGTCTTCTGAAACCAACAATCTGACAGCTGAAAGAAGCTGACTATGCGATTGTGTTTCCTGCTTGGGATCCAGAAGCTGGAAAAACATGCAAATCATAAAGTCAATATCCAAAAGACTTGAAGAGAAACCAAAAATTGATGGAAGAATGTGGTTACACAAATAAATAATTCCCAAAAAGAAAATGTTAATTATGGGTCGAACTTACCTTTTTCTGTATCAATTCTTCCAGTTCCATCTTTAAGCTTAAGTAAGTCTTGGCTAATTCTGGTTTCATGAAAAACTCCAAATAGCCCCCCAACATTTTCAGGTGACCATCCTGTCAAATGAATTATATGCAAGAGCACAAATAAGTAGCAAAAAAGGAAGCCCAGAACATACAACCAAGAATAACAGATCTAGGTGGGAAGTGAAGAGAAAATATGGTAGGAACTTACTAGTCCACCTCTGGATACATTCCCACCAAACAAGAGAAGCACCGAATCAGATATACCAGTTGAATCTCTGAGGAATACTGAATTCACTTTCACCTTTTCATTAAACACTAACCATGGGTATGGAATTCGAGGTACACAGCCATTTACAGAGCTCTACAAGATGCAGCACCAACATTAAACTTCGATGGATTATATATATTCCCCCAATTAAAACTGAGTCATAATACAAGGATTGAAGAAAAATCAGATATTTGAAGAGAAGCTTACAGAATACAAAAGAACCTGACCATCCTCCATGGTCTTCAGTGCTATTGACTTATCTTTGTTCTGCAAAACAAAAGTTGTACAACCTCACATAAAAAGGTACACAATGAAACTACTACATAATAATTAAAACATGACACTATTCCCAATAATTTGATGAACCGGTAGAATAATATACATATAACAAAACCCCATGAAGAAGCATGGATAAAAAAAAAAACTATCCAGGTTATTACCAACACCATTGTAGAGAAGAAACAAAATACAAACAATTTTGACAAAAAGACCAACTTACAGTTTTGGTTGTCCTATTTCTACAAAGATTGATTTATTACACTTAATCGCCATGTTATGGTTACCTCCATGAGCCCCCCACGCAACTCCTTCCCGAGGTCAATCCTGATGTTGATATGACAATGCTCTTTTTTTTTTGTTGATGTAACATTAGATTTTATGAAATGATTTTGTTTTTTTGGTTGTTGATGATGATTAGAGGATATCATTTGCGTTGATAGAAAAGTGTCACATCATCAACAAATCATTAAGGGAACTCAATTCCCTTTGGAAACAGACAGCATAGATAAAATAAATAAAAATCAAAAATTGAATTTTGGAAAAACAAAGGGGAGAAAAATTGTAAAGTTCATGTTGTTCATACTTGTCCTTGTGTTTGTGGTACACATCTGTTACTTAAATGAAGATGCCACAAATAGAAACAGAAAGAGGGTTCTACAAACATACAATAGATGTAGGGGCACACATAGCCGAAAGTAAATAAATAAAAGTGAAAAGTAAACATTTTGGAAACAACATAGTTGAAAGGACTAGCAGTGTTGATTACCATAACAGAAGATATTCCGGGAAACAAACCCGCACAGATGACTGCTCGGATGAGATGCATTTCATGACTCCATGCATTGTAGGTTTCAGGCTTGTCATTGACCAGACCAATATCTTTGAGCAAGTAAAGGAATTGCTTTCTAAGAGACTCAATGGCCTTAAGTGTTTGAGAAGAAAGAAAATTTCGCCAACAGTACTCATAACCAGCCTGCTGTGTCTCAGCATCTTTCCAACCCTCATAAGCCCGGACAAGTGCAAGATGATCACTATAGTCACGAGCAGCAAATTGGGCTTTGGCAGACTCTGCAAGCTGCATAGAGCATACACAGTAAATAATTGAATATAAAGCCAGGGCCCTCTCTACCTAACAGACTTTTAACATACGAATTATGTATATGGATAATGAAGGCAGAGCACTGACAATTTCAATATGAAAAGTGAACCATTATAATAAGCACCAAAAATGCCGATACAAAATCATATTTACTCCATGATATCAACCTAATCAACCAAGACAGTGTACATGCTTGATAGGTCTATTAATTTGCTCTAGTTTGCTTCCAGTTATTATACTCTTGAAAACAACTGGTCTCACTTGCGACCATCAAAACCAATAAAATTTACCACCATTTCTATCCAGAGGAACATCCAAGTTCAACAAAAGAAGAGTCAGGAAGCAGGATATATCAGCAATAGTCAAAACAAAAACTTACGTCCTTCTTGTCAGATGGCGTCACAAATGGATCTCTTACACTTAGACCAGCAACAACAGTCATTATAGGATCCAAACACTTGAAGATGGTTCCTAAAATGAGCATCTTGCCAAGTTTGGGTTCTACAGGAAGCATTGCCAATTTGTGCCCTGAAAATTAACAATCCAATCAACAGTAACTCTAGAATAAATCAAGATAACACTTTGAAAAACCAATGTCAGGAGAATATTCTTTTACTTGACAGTGGAAAGAAGAAATAAAGACCATGGTGCAGTAGTTCTTTTACCTAAAACTGTTAAATTTTCATTCCCGTCTAAGGCCCCAATAATCTTCAAATACTCAACAGCATTTTCAACCTGCAGAATAAAAGTAATTGATTACATAATAAATTGAGTAAAAAAACACGGATGCAGGATACAGAATGTCATAAGTTCCACACATACAATTCATTGGAAATATAAACACCGATGCAGGATGCAGAATGTCATAAGTTCTACACATACAATTCATGTAAAATACAAATAACAACCCTCGTATTTGAAAGCAAGTTCCAGAAACATGTTCAATGAATTTTACCGATAGAGGCTCCGGTGGCTGTAGAGCTTTAGATAAAAACTCAGAGATGCTTCCAAGTTGTAGAGTTTTGATTTGCAGGCACAAGGATTGCAAAGGTGTTCTCAAAAGCTCTGGCAATTGATAATCAGCAAAAGCATCATAAACACATCTGGGATAAAGATGGTAGCATTCACCAGGCTGAACACGGCCGGCCCTTCCTCTCCTCTAAAAAGTTATGAAAACTTTCTAAGAAACCAGACAGTCTAAATAATATAGAAAAGCATAATCTGAGAAAGAAAACATTAAGAAGCTGAACACATACATGGGAGTCATACAATGGAAGTTTAACTACTTATAAACATGTAGTTCAACTTGATTGAGATAACAACTATAAGTGAACTGCATAGTCTAACTTCACAAATCCATCAAAAAGCATTGAGGATGAGCATCTGACTTCAATTGAAACATAAGTACAATCAAAAATTACTAAAGAAAATATTTTATCAAGACAGGATATATTACAAAAAACTTCTTGTTGTATATGTTCTGTGGAGCATGTATGACAAACAAAAACAACATATCACGTGTAACACAAGAGACAAACCACAATTTGCCCCTTCACATTTCTTACTAACTCAATTAAATTGCTCAGGTTCTCTATATGGAAAAAACTTCAGCCTATTATTAAAAAAAACGATTTTTACAATGAAACAACAGCCAAGCCTGATCTTATCAGGCTATATCAAAAACTGAATTTCCTGTAGTAAAAGTATTTGGAGCAATGTCTTCTCTAATTTTTTGCCTTTAAGTTTTCTAAGGTATTTCTCTAAACCCTTTAGTAGGAATGTATTCCATTCAAACAGAAAAAAGACAAATAAATTCTTTAATCCAAAATACCTGCCGGGCTGAAGCTTTTGAGATCCAAGATGGAAGCAAACAAGGAGTGTTATTTAATGCGTCATATGATGTTTCTTTTGCTTTTCCAGAGTCAACCACAAAGACAACATCATTGATGGTAATACTAGTCTCAGCCATGTTAGTTGCCAAAACAATTTTCCTCACCCCTCCTTCAGGATTTTCAAATATCAACCTCTGCAGAATAGTAAGTAAAATGGGAACAAAAAAAATATTATTATATAACTTATGGCAATGATTAACTTACAACGACCAGAAACATATGATCAATGAAATAGAGATGTGATTTATTATATCAATTAGAGCATGGAAATTTAATTGCTTCAAGGCAAAAAGAAATCCCCTCCCACAGGAAAAAAAAAATTGCATTAGCTTCTTTATATAATCAATTACTGCACCAAATATCAGTACCACATGACAAGACTTCCTAAAATATTGTTACAACTTCTATATTAGAATTATGTCTTTCATTTTCTCAAACAAACTTGAGAAATTTTCCCAAAAACTATTTCCGAAGCACCCATTTTTAGTAGAATGTACTTAATTTTAATCACTTCAGAGCTATTATTTCTGATATTTGCAGTTAAATTTACTATTAGATGTCTTGAATTAAATTGTAATCTAGACAACAAGCATTATTTTATGGTTAATAAGATAATATAGCAAGATCACCTGCTCAGAGCTGGCCATGGAGCCATGGCATGCAAGAAGCAATACTCGGCTCGGATCACCCAACAAAGGATGACCTTGAAGTTGATCCTTCAAAGAGTTTATATCATCCCAACCAGTCATAAAAACCAAAACAGCTCCTGGCCTTTCATTCTTAACAATGTGACAAAGCACATGTTCAGTAAGGTTAAAACCAATTGAATCAGGGCACCAACAGGACAATGAATCTTGGGTGTGCAGGCTATATCCCTTAAAGTCCGCAACTTCTAAAGCATCCTATGAAAAATCAGAGAGAAGTGAACAGAATTAGCAAAAGCTTAAGGACCTAAAATGAAAAATTTTCTGTCTCTACTTGTACCTCAACAGCAGAAGCAATTTGGCTCTTTCTTTTTCTGAAAGCTTGAGCTTGTTTCTGCATTTTCCATATTTTTTCTTGACCATAGTCATCAATTTGATTATAAGGTGTCAACCGATGTCTAGTTCTTTCCAGAATATCCTCAAGAAAATGTGCTCGAACTGGAAATGTAAAGCCCTAGAATATGCCCGGGTCCCAAAATGAACAAAAGGAAAACATGTTTATCATATCTCGCATATCATCTAATAAGCAAATGTATACAGATTTGCCAAAGCCGCCAAGTGTGAAATTTCTCCTAAAAATAACTTCAAGCTTTCTATCAGTGTACCATCTAGAAAAAAAAAAAAAGGTTAATATGCAAAAGAATACCAACCAGAGTTTTCCAGTCAACAGCTAAGTGGTTCAACTGCTAAAATGCAGTTTTTATTATTTAAACATTAAACAATGTTTATTATGAGATAAAAATCATCATGTCCATTGAAGTGCCTTATCATTTGTCAATATCAAGCTATCATAAAATCACATCATAACTTCGAAAACTGATGATATGATAACACATTAGAGAGACAGTAACTGAACTTTAACACGGATTACAGCAATGACTATCCTGAACTTACAGGAATATGCATAGTTGGAGCACCATTAAAGTATGAAGAAAAAAGCTCAGCATTTAAGGTTGCACTCATCAAAACCAATCTCAAATCAGGACGATGAGGGAGAATTTCCTTCAGGACAATGAGAAGAAAATCTGACACGTGAAAACCAGTTGTAAGTATAACTTTAAATAGTCTTATTAAACATTAGATTAGAATAAAACAATTATTTAACTACCTTCATTCATTCCACGTTCATGAATTTCATCAACAATAACATGAGTTACACCTTTTAAATTCCTATCCACAAGCAGCCTCCGCAATAATACGCCAGTGGTGCAAAACAGAAGACGGGTATCTCTCCCTTTCAAACCCTCCAAGCGAACTTTGTATCCAACCTATCAGAAGGTAAAACAGGTAGAAAACTTAAGTTAAGCAGTCATGTGTGCATGCCAAGTAATTCAAGCTGAAAAAGTCCACAAACTAACAGATTCTCCTAACTTCTCCCCACGTTCTGCTGCAACTCTTTCAGAAACAGACATAGCAGATATTCTTCTGGGCTGAGTACAAATTATGTTACATACAGCTCCGCGGGCAGCCTCAGTCTCAGATTCTAATATGTATTGAGGAAGTTGTGTGGTCTTACCACAACCAGTTTCACCTGAGACAACAACGACCTGCAAATTTTCATTTATGATACCACTTAATATAAACTATCATTCCGCCAACAAACATATTGAGACTTAGTTTCCACAAAAAATAAATCTGAAAATATAGAAACCTGTATCAATTTATTTTATCCTTTATAAATAATTATTTGCTTTAGAAACTATAAGTTGTATCAATTTGATTGTTGGCTTCTGAATGCTCCAAATATGAAAGACCTATGTAGTTATAGGATTACATAATATGTTATATAACATTAAAAATATGTATTTAATTATCAATGATTTGACCACACTTAAACTATTGAATTATGAACAACAGTCTTCACTAGTACAATGATCAGTCTAATTTTAAAAGCATTGGACAAAAGTATAGTACATAGCACACAGCCCTGCCCACTTAAACAGAGAGACTGCTTCCAAAATCTGAACGTCAAGTTAAAAGAGCAGCAACCTAATCATTGTGGCAAAGCTCATCCTCACAAACCATGAAAAAGGGCATTAAAAAATTAGCTGCTGAGATATAAACAATCTTAGTCATATAAAATTTTGTTTAAGATGATAACATCCTGATTTGCCTACAATGAACAAAATTTTTGAAAAGTAAGAAAATTTTACTCTAGTCATAATAAAGGCTTAAATAGTCATTTGGTCCTAGTTTTGGTCGAGTTTTTTTACTTTAGTCCTACTTTTGAAATTGTTTTCAATTTGGTCCTACCTTTCGTTAATTTCATTCAACTAAATCATTTTCCTTAACTCCGTCTAAATAGTTAACGGAATTGTGGCCAGCGTGGTTCGTTTCTGTGATGTGGAGCACTGTTCAATGACATGTCCGTTATTTTACTGTGCTGCCTTTTAATTTTAATTAGAGAGTTTAGGGTTTATAATTTGTGGAATTGGGTTTAGGGATTCTTCATGGATTAGGGGATTTCTTCGTGGAATTGGGGATTTCTTTGAATTGGGAATTTCAGAGCAATTGCTGCCATCAAAGATTGAGGCCGATATGTGAAGATTTGTTCGCAGAGGGTTCAAGCTGTTCATCGCGGAGGTAGGGTATAATTTTTTGGTTTAGGGTTTGTTTAATTTTTGCTGACTAATGTGGTTTTTTTGGGACATTTAAGAAACCCAAATCAATGGCTGATTACAAGTGGGAAGTGGGGACAACTTTCGTGGATAAGACACAGTTTGTTAATGGTCACCATTAACAAACTGTGCCTTATCCACGAAAGTTGTCCCCACTTCCCACTTGTACAAACTGTGCCTTATCCACGAAAGTTGTCCCCACTTCCCACTTGTACCATTAACAATGCCTTATCCACGAAAGTTGTCCCCACTTCCCACTTGTAATTAGCCATTGATTTGGGTTTCTTAAATGTCCCAAAAAAAACCACAGTAGTCAGCAAAAATTAAACAAACCCTAAGCCAAAAAATTATACAAACCCTCAGCAAAAATTGAACAAACCCTAAGCCAAAAAATTATACAAACCCTACCTCCGCGATGAACAGCTAGAACCCTTCGCGAACAAATCTTCATAGATCGGCCTCAATCTTTGATGGCACCAATTGCTCTGAAATCCCCAATTCAAAGAAATCCCCAATTCCACGAAGAAATTCCCAAATCCACGAAGAATCCCTAAACCCAATTCCACAAATTATAAACCCTAAATTCTCTAATTAAAATTAAAAGGTCAGCACAGTAAAATAACAGACACGTCATTGAACAGTACTCCACGTCACAGAAACGAACCGCGCTGGTCACTATTCCGTTAACTATTTAAACGGAGTTAAGGAAAAGGATTTAATTGAATGAAATTAACGAAAGATAGGACCAAATTGAAAACAATTTCAAAAGTAGGACCAAAGTGAAAAAACTTAACCAAAACTAGGACCAAATGACTATTTAAGCCCATAATAAATTATAAATTATACTTTTGTGTCTTGCGTAAAAGATCATACATGAGCATCAAACTGAAAGCCGTTTTTTTGTTTTTCTCATGCGGAAGTGAAAAGTAAACATTGAAGGAAATAATACTAAATAAGAAATCTCAAAAGGCGTCATTTTCCCTTTATCACCTGATTCTCTGAAATAAGTCTCAAAAATGCATCCTTCTCTTTGAACGCGGGAAGACTTCTGCGAAATTCGAGCATCTTTTGCCCTTCATGAGACTCCTATAGGTAAACCAACATCTGTTACAACATTTATAAAGGATAAAATAACAAAAAAGGACATCTAACAAAGTACAGAATTTCATTGCTAGAGAAGATCAATAAACAGCTTTCATCATGATATGTCAATGTCAGAAACCAGATAACACGTAATCAACAATCAAAATCTCGGAAACTCAGTCATTACCCATTAATCACTAAGTTGGGATAACAACACTCAAATAAACATATTGCCATAAATGATTTAATAAGTCGATGTAGTTTTGTTATTCATTAAAAGTGTATGGCCAAAGTAAAAGATACCAGTGTTATGATAAAGCTAAGCCCTCTGTCCATTTTTAAAATTGATAGACACGGTATACATGGACTACAAATATGGATGCATTATAATTATTCACAATTTATAACATTCATAAATTTGCACCCACACTATGAATGGAACTAGAGTCAAAATACTAAAACACAAAATTAATGAAATACTAGCTAAGAAAATAAAAGCACTTTAATAAACCTGCCAATCTTGTTGCCGATGACGCAGTTGCAAACTTCTTCGTTGCAGGATTTTCTCCTTGACAACACTATTATGAGTCAAGGGCTCTGGCTGTTCATGCATTCCTTCATTGGCTGGAATGCTTATAGCATCACTTGATTTATGCAATGAATCATTCAAATAACTCCACTTGCTTGCAGTAGCCTTTTGTGAAAGATGGGCATGGAGACGAGCATCTACTTCTTTATGAACGTCAAATGGTAAGACTACCTGCACAAGCACAGAAAAATGGCCAATCAGGATACTTGTTATAGAGGTACCAAATATCACAAATTTATAGCATTTAAACTGTAAAGAAAATTGTTACCTATTGACAAACTTTTGGTTCTTGGAATTGTGCTCAAAATTAAACATTCGGGATTGGAATTGAAATTGGGACATTGAGGAACTATTTGACTTACAAAAATGTTTTCTATTTTCACTTGTAATTACAAAAATGTTATATTGTTTTTAATTTGCTTCTGGTTTTCAAATGATTGGGTTAGAAACAGTGAAACCAACCTCTTATTATTTTCTGTTTTCACTTTTGTAAATGTAAATAAAATAAGAAAAACATGTTATTAGTTAATTAGTTGGTGGCTGTCAGTTAAGATTTCTGGCTGTTGCATAGCTCCCTATATAAGGTAGGGATGTTGTATGTTGACAGACTGCAGGTAGATTGAGACTGAATGACAATAACAGAAGTGCAGTGGACAACTCTTTGTTTCTCTCATCTATCCTCTCTGTTTTGTTTACTTCTCTATACACTATCTCTCATACATGGTGGAGGGCATTTCTAATAAGCTTCAAGGGCTAATGTGCACAAGGGATGATGCCTCCATCAATTTTGGACATGACCAAGAAATGAACACCACTATACATGCCATAAAAATCACTTTCAAGATTTGAGGCATCTTTCACAGCTAGGCAGCTTAGCAGAATTTAATGAAAAGTTTGATGCAATTTTTTTTAATCTCTGCTCATATGAGCCCTCTTTCATTGTCTTTCTGTTTCTTACTCTTTTCCTAGATTCTATGTTATTTTCCTATACAAACATCCAAAAAATAAGAATCAAAGTGAAACAATATGATATTTTGTGTAATTAAAATATTAAATCAGAATTCTCAAATATAACAGCCCCTAAAGTCTTTTGTGTTTGTTTAAATCCCAATACCTCATATTCCAAGGAATTGAAAAACTATGAAGAATAGTCTTCCCAGCAGTAAAGAAAACAGCCGTAGCCACCTAAGTTCAATACCTTGAACACCATATTAGTCACCAAACTCTCTACTCTACTACCTTTGCATCAGTGTTAGACGTTATTTATTTACACTGCCACCAACCACACACCAATGCACCCCCCGCCCCCCATTTTCCCACTCCCACTACCACAAACAACAGTCTCCTTTGCCAGCATCGTGACCATGTATCGTGCCAACAACTGCAATTATAAAACTTAAGTCCGCTTACTTTGTTGGATAAGGCAACCTCCAAAAATGGTATCCCTAACCCAGAATTGCCGGTCACCAGTTTCACTTAGTTGATCAAGATTATCCCAAGAAATTAAAATCGATTACCATCCTTTACACAATAATCCAGACACAAAAAGCAACACCAACTCAGAAATTGCAAACAAATTATATACCTCTCTCTGCGGGCGTTTATCATCCAAATCAGGGCGGTAATTTGGCAAAGGCGCCTTGCTAAACACAACAACTCTTGCATATTGCCGGCTGCCAAAGTAAAATCCATTCAGAAATGTACCAAATAAATAACCAAACAAACAAACGCACGCTAAGGGGAAAATAGGTAGCTACCTATACAAACCCATCCTGGTAGCTAAAGTGGAAAGCTGCTCGAAATCGCGACGGTCCTTCTTCTCTCTGGACACCACTTCTTGTTCGTCTTTGGAGCGCATAAGCATGGTCAGCTTCCATCTCCACTCGTCAATGTTCTCGAGCGTTGAATCCCCCTAACAATAACAAACACATTAAAAAAGAACGAATGAAGCAACTGTGCGTGTGATAGGGAACGGAAAGTAACGAACCACTTGTTGGCTGTGAGAGGGATAAGACGCGAATTCGACATCGGACTCGTCACTGGACGCGTCCTGATACGCAAAACGGCCGTAGCTGGAGTTGCGCTGGTGCCAAAACGGCAACGCAACGGTCCCCTGGCGCGCGACGGTCCTCGGGCGCGTGACGTTGACAACTTGAAGCGCGTTGGAGGAGGAGCGGAGGCGAATGGCGGTGCGGTGAAGAGGAGTGGTGGAAATGGATGAAAAATAAGGTCTGAGAGGAGTGCAGCGAAGCCGCGACATGGTTTTGAATCTGATGAAGCCCTGAAATACGCCGGAATATGCCATAGGCATGGTGGTCACTGCTGAGAGAGGTTGCACTGCGCAGACACTCACGCTCTTCATCCCTAAACCCAAGCTATTTATATCTTATCTTTCCTTACATAAATCATGTTCAACGTTAATTCTTTCTAAATCTTTATAATTCTTTCTTAATCTTTATAATGAGTATTTCAAAATTATAGGTACCATAGTTCGTGAAAATATATTTTTATTCTATTTGCATAATTAGAGTGTTCAGAAAAATCATGTTCTTAGTTCTTTACAATATGACTTCTTTTATAAAGAAAAATCAAGAAAATATATTACATTTAACACAAGGAGAAGTAAAGACAAAATTAAGACCTAAAATAAACTACATTTATGGTATCTCCAAATAAAAATGTAACTAATATAATTCAATTACATGCATTGAGATTTGTGTAAAAATTCTAGTAGCATCTTTAAGGCGATGTTATAAAAACAGTTATGAAGTTTAGTTTTATTTAACTAGTTTTTGTTCTCACATCCTTTTTTACAATTTTTTTTTGTATGTTTTGCTTTAACATAAAGATTCAAGAACTCTTATTCTTTTATTTTTACTTCAATATTTTATTTATAATTTAATTATTATGTTAAGAATTAAGATAGATTATTATTATTATTATTATTATTATTATTATTATTGAGTCTGTTAATATGTTGTGATGAAAGTTTCTTGTAAGATATAAATTTTAAATTTGTGATTTAGTTACAATTAGAGTGATTGAAATATAATAACGAAATACAATTTCTTCAATTTAATATCATATATGTTCATGGGAGTATGAGTGTTTTGAATTTAAGATAATGTATCTTAAGAATTAATATAAAGAAATGTCAATCTTAACATAATAATTAAATTAATTTGTTAAGTTATAAAGATATGAAATGCAAATAAGAAAAATATAGGAGTGAGTATTGTAATTTTGTATATCAACACAAACAGATTTTAAAATTAGTACGATGATGTAAGACTTAGTTATACAGGTAAAATAAGATCACATAAGAGGATCTTAGGTCATCTCTAATATAAATTAATTTTATCATGCAATATTATTTTTAAAACATTCTTATTATTACTTTTGTTCCAATGCAAAAGTAGTATAAAATATATAAGATTTGATTTTGATATTTATGTTTTTTAATTTCATGAAATATTATACACGTATAAGACGTAAATATGGTTTGTGTTTTTGTATTTTAATATAGTGTTTTATTGAAAACAAATTGTTTGGTATTATAGAAAAGTAAAAAAAAATGAAATTATTCATTAGGACATAATATTGAATTGAAAAGTTGAGAATAAATACATGTATCGATAAAAATCCACAAATTGTTTTCTTATTTTGTTTGACTTTTTTATGTTAAAAATGAATATCGTGTAATTTTTATGTTTACTTCGGTTATATTTTTAATCAAAAATTAAACCAAACTATACTGGAAAACTAAAAAATAAATATCCTAAATATAAGATCATTTTTATGTCACATTAGCATTTTTAAACGACAATTGTTAGAAAACTCTTATCTTAAGGATAAGACGCGAATTCGACATCTTAGACTTGTAGTTTATTATCGATTTAAAACTTCAACGTATTTAAAGTTTATTCGCATTTTTAAAAATATATTTTGCAAAAATTAGACAAATTTTGTTTTTTACAAACTTGTATTAATACCCATTACATTTGATTAAGTATTTTTCCAATAAAATTTGCATTTTATTTACAACAATTGCATAAATTATTTTAATTAACATAAGATAAGTATAAAGCATCGACACTTTTATTAATTATTATCGTTATCATTTTACTACGAACATACAGGCGTTGTCGCGTATGTGTATTCGTATTTTTTAATTTTCAAGAAAGTTAAGATCAATAACAAATATATAATTTTTAAAATAATCGTTAAATATAAAATTATAAAAAAATAAGAAATGTAAAAAGAAAATTTAAATGATGATTTAAGACAAAAGAGAGTTGTAGAAAAATTATTAAAAGTAAATTATTTATAAAATAATTAATTTTTAAAATAATTAAGGGTAAAACGGGTATTATGAAATGTGGACACAAAAAGAGGAATCCTCTTTATTGTTAGAAAAATGATTAAAAGTAAATTATTTATAAAATAATTAATTTTTAAAATAACTAAGGGTAAAACGGGTATTGTGAAATATGGACACAAAAAGAGGAATCCCTTTATTGTTATAGATAGATATAGATAAAATAAAATAAAAAAGGTAAATAGGTACTTCAAAGATGTGTATTGGAATATATAGTAAAGTTTGCAAACACAACGTTTTCTCTACTTATATACTAGCGAACATGCAGGGCTATGTATTCGCATTTTTTTATTTTCAAGAAAGTTAAAATCAATAACAAATATATAATTTTTAAAATAGTTAATATAAAATTATAAAAAAATAAGATATGTAAAAAGAAAATTTAAATGATGATTTAAGACAAAAAAGATTTGTAGAAAAATGATTAAAAGTAAATTATTTATAAAATAATTAAATTTTAAAATAATTAAGGATAAAATGGGTATTATGAAATGTGGACACAAAAAGAGGAATCCTTTATTGTTAGAAAAATGATTAAAAGTAAATTATTTATAAAATAATTAATTTTTAAAATAACTAAGAGTAAAACTGGATATTATGAAATGTGGTCACAAAAAGAAGAATTCCCTTTATTATAATAGAATAGATAGATAGATAGAATAGATAGACTAGGGGACGAGATGAATTTTTTTTCGAAATTTTTTATTTTAGTCATACATTTTATAAGATTTAAGATTTTACTTAAAGAATTTGAATATAGTTGTATTCCATCGGTTACATGTGTAATTAATAATTACTTTAAATTAATTATTTTCTACTAATAATTTTATTTATTGTTTGGACTGGTAGTTTATTTTAACCTTATAAAAGAGAAAGACTCCCATCTTACAATTTAGATTTTCTTGAAAATCGTATTAAAGTATTTTGTATTAATTACATATTATATAAATTAAAAAATATTTAGAAAAAGAAAAAACGAAACTGAAAACCCCTAGGCTTCGCTAGAAAAGAAAAAATCTAACCGCAAAACCCCACTCCCAAAGTTACTCTGAAAGAACGCATCTTCACGCTTTCTTTCTTCTTCCCCCCACACCCTATTTTTTCAAATCTAGGGTTTCCTCTGCATCTAGGGTTTCTCGCTCAGCAATCACAAATGGCGGCAATCGCAGTTCCCCAACACCGATCCTCCAAGACGGAGTCCTATGTCGACAACAAGCGTAAGGAAGACATCCGCCATGCCAACATCGTGGCCGCTCGCGCCGTCGCCAACGCTGTGCGCACCAGTCTTGGCCCCAAGGGCATGGACAAGATGATATCCACCTCCTCCGACGAGGTTATCATTACCAACGACGGCGCCACCATCCTCAACAAGATGCAGGTCCTCCAGCCCGCAGCCAAGATGCTCGTCGAACTCTCCAAGTCGCAGGACTCCGCTGCCGGCGACGGCACTACCACGGTCGTCGTTATCGCCGGCGCCCTACTCGAGCAGTGCCTCCTCCTACTGTCCCATGGCATTCACCCCACCATCGTCTCCGACTCCCTCCACAAGGCCGCCGTAAAGGCAGTGGACGTTCTCACCGCCATGGCCGTCCCCGTGGAGCTCTCAGACCGTGACTCGCTCGTGAAGTCCGCCAGCACCTCTCTTAACAGCAAGGTCGTGAGCCAGTACTCCACGCTTCTCGCGCCCCTCGCCGTCGACGCTGTTCTCTCCGTCGTTGATGCGGCCAAGCCCGACATGGTTGACCTCCGCGATGTCAAGATCGTGAAAAAGCTTGGCGGCACCGTGGATGACACCGAGCTTGTGAAAGGACTCGTCTTCGACAAGAAGGTTAGCCACGCGGCGGGGGGACCCACCCGCATGGAGAACGCCAAGATCGCCGTCATCCAGTTCCAGATATCGCCACCGAAAACCGACATCGAACAGAGCATCGTGGTGAGTGATTACTCTCAGATGGATAGGATTTTGAAGGAAGAGCGTAGTTATATCCTTGGCATGATTAAGAAGATCAAGGCAACTGGTTGTAATGTGTTGTTGATTCAGAAGAGTATTTTGAGGGATGCTGTTACTGATTTGTCCTTGCACTACCTTGCAAAAGCTAAGATTTTAGTGATTAAGGACGTGGAGAGGGATGAGATTGAGTTTATTACCAAGACCTTGAATTGCTTGCCCATTGCTAACATTGAACATTTCCGCGCTGAGAAGTTGGGTTATGCCGATCTTGTGGAAGAGGTTTCTCTTGGGGATGGGAAGATTGTGAAGATTAATGGTATTAAGGAGATGGGGAAGACCACTACAGTGCTCGTTCGTGGGTCTAATCAGCTTGTGCTTGATGAGGCGGAGCGGAGTTTGCACGATGCTTTGTGTGTTGTTAGGTGTTTGGTTGCCAAGAGGTTTCTAATTGCTGGCGGTGGGGCGCCGGAGATCGAGCTTTCGAGGCAGTTGGGTGCCTGGGCTAAGGTGTTGCATGGAATGGAGGGTTACTGTGTGAGGGCATTTGCTGAGGCACTAGAAGTTATTCCCTATACTCTTGCAGAAAATGCTGGTTTGAACCCCATTGCCATTGTTACTGAGCTGAGGAATCGGCATGCGCAAGGTGAGATAAATGCTGGAATCAATGTGAGGAAGGGTCAGATCACCAATATCTTGGAGGAGAATGTGGTGCAACCGCTGCTTGTGAGCACAAGTGCGATTACCTTGGCAACTGAGTGTGTGCGGATGATTTTGAAGATTGATGATATTGTAACTGTGCGGTAGAGTTGATTGAACAATGAGACATTTGGTTGGAGAGAAACTGATTCATCCATTATCTATTTTGTCTTCCGTGCTTCATGTTGTTAGTTTATGTTCTTTCTAGTGACTTTTTGGTTAAGGTATTTTGGCTTACATTAGTTGCTGCTGTTGTTTTACAATTTTGAATGTCCTTATGGATGCTTTCTCGAGTCATCCGATTCAGAAGCCCTTCTTAATGTGTGTGGGAGTTTAGTTGATAATTTTTGTCTGAATGTCAGTTTCGATTGTGTTCGTGCTTTTTTCCTTACCTTAGCCATACTTGTATATCTTGCGTCTGTATGTGGCTTTGAGAGATTGATTGCTTATTGAAATACATAGTTTTAATATCTTGTAATTTTGTGGATTACGTATACTTAGGCTGTTCTAGAAAGCATCCCAAAACTTGTGATTGTTCATGTATTGATGAAATGTCAGATATATTTAAAATTTTAATTATCTGATGATGCGATGGGATCTGAATGTCTACGCGCCATGGAGAATTCATTAGTTGCTGAGTTTTCTCCAAGTGGTTTTGAATTTTTGCTGTTAATCTCACTGGAAATATTGTATTTAGCATGTAAATTTAGATATACCTGATCCTGTGTCATGTTATGCATATGGCCTGTTGCAACCAAATAGATTTGTGTCTTTAACGTGGATTTTTTTTTTAGTGTCGTACGTGCTTTTGTGCACTTTCCTAACGTGCTGTTGGACTTTCTTGTCACTGAAAGTTGGCTTTTCTTCTCTTGAACCTTCGTGTCTAATGTGTCTGTATTTGAATGAAATTGGAGGAAAATCACTTATCCCATACGCAAAAAGCAAACCATCCGTAATGTATCAATGGTTGTGCTGACACTTCTCGCAATAAGTGTAGGACGCGATAGTTTTATGAATTTCAGGAGCTGTATCAGCTTCTTTATTATTGATCCCTTCTGTTTTACGGAACTTCTTTTTTCTTTGGTTACGCAGCATGAGACTAGGCTCTGATAAAGCAACATATACATTTGAAAAAATGAGACATTGTATTGGTAAATACATGGTTTACACTTTATAGTTCATCTATAGTAATTAATTGTTAAATATATATATATATATATATATATATATATATATATAAATGTTATACGATATATCAAATTATGAATTGATATAATTAATATAGAAAATTGTGTTCTATAAGATACCAATTCGTTTAGGAACTATGTTTTTATGTCTTAACAATTCTTTTTTATTAAATAATGATAGAAGGGTCAAACATTCTTTTGAAGGTAAAAACGTTACCAATTCAAACCATTCTTCGGAATCGTTTTGTATCAGTATTGTTATGGTTTTGTATCTTCCATTGATGGTTAACAAATTGTTTACATAACTCCCACAGTTTCAGAATGGTTTGTCATCTTAGAGTTTTACATTTATTTTTTGCATTATTCATTGATGGTTAACAAATGTTTTGCTATATTTCAGTAAGAATTAGGGCTGCCATGGCAGAAAATATGAAGGTTTGGAAAATTTCAACAAATTCAGAGCCACCATTTTTTATACATCGTGTTTTGACAGATCGACAATGCTGGAAAACCCAAATCCTTGGAAAATGGGTCACAGAAGGATGAATGAATTGACTTTATAATTGCATGCTGTGGGGAATTGATGTTTCATATTAATCAGATTTTGCATTCAGACAAATAATTTATGGTTTAAATACATTTTTCATCCTTATTTTGTAATATTTGTTGCGGATAATTCTTATTTTGACCAAATGTTTAAAATGATCTTCATTTTCGCAATTCCTATTTTACTTTATCCTTTTCTGTGACGCCGTTTAAATCAGTAACGGAGCACTGTACACTATTTGTACTACGTTGCATTAGGGTATGTTACGTGTACTCTCCAGTACTCCGTTACATTTTAAACATTTGATAAAAGTGATGACCATTTTAAACATTCTGTCAAAATGAGAACCATCCGCAACAAATACTACAAAAATGAGAACGAAAAAGGTATTTAAGCCAATAACTTTTCTTACAGCTACCTTAAAATTCAAGATTGAAAAAAAAAAATGTTCTCATTAAAAGTTGATGATGGAAAATGAGACAACATCTTTCGACCTTAACCTTCGGTCTTGAGCCTGATAAGTTTGTACTTGTATACCTTCATTAAATCGGTGAATTAAATTATAAGTGTCAAGTCAAAAGCTTCAAAATTTGGAGTTAAAAAAAATTAATATTGTCATGAACCCTACCAGCTTTGCGGTGTTAAAAAATTGAGCTCAAAGAATACAATCCTGTAAAGCTTTGACACCTAAAACCCTTGCATTAACTAAAGCATACAATTTGAAGTTGGCGATGATGCATAAGAAGATGAGACCGGATACCCTTCAACAAAACATTTCAGTTTTTCTATTTCACCAACCGCATTAAACCATTCAGTAAGAATCTCCATGGTTATATAATCAGGACTGCATGCGTCTTCAATCATTCTGTCCATAAGTTCAAATGCTTTTTGCAACATTTTCTTATCCCGAACTCCCTTGAAAATAGCATTATAAGTTGTTGTATTGGGTCGAACTCCCTTTGTTTTCATGTCATCCATCAAAGAAACAGCCCTTTCTACATTGCTATTCTTGCACAGAGCATCTATTAAGATACTGTAAATCACAGTGTTCGGGGGAACCTTAGATTTGGAACACATTTCCTCAAATATTTTCATGGCCTCATCAACATTCTCCTTTAAACAATATGCATGTATAATTGCTCCATACGTCACAACAGAAGGCTGAAGACCCTCTTTCATCATCCTTTTCATCACCTTACTGGCAGTTGCAAAATCTCCAATTTTACCGAGGTAGGAAACCAAAGTGTTATAAGTTACAATATCAGGCTTAACCCCAGTTTCTTCCATTTCATTAAGCATTTCATAAACTCTTTCCAGCTTCTTCTTCTTACAGAATCCATTGATGAGGACATTATAGCAGGCTACGTCAAGACCAAACCCAGCCCGCTTCAACCTTGACACAACTACACTGGCATCATCCATCCTTCCAGCAATGCTTAAACCATTTATTAAACTATAGTAAACAATTGCATCTGGAGAGCATCCAGAAGTCAGCATTTCATCGAAATATTGCATGGCTTTATCAATATTATTCACACCACAGAAGGCAGATATCAGCGCAGTATAAGTAACAGCATTTCCCTGCAACCCCTTTCCTTTCATCTCACTGAAAAACTCAACTGCGTTGTGGACCTTTCCATGTTTGCACAAACCATTAACCAATGTATTGAGGGTGACCACACTTGGTTGAACTCCTTCCTCAATCATCTGACTATATAGCATGCGAGCCTTGCCAATGTTACCAGCTTTACAGAACCCGTCAATCAAACAATTATATGTAATTGCATTTGGCCTACTTTGCTTCGTTGTTTTCATCTTTTCCAACAAACTCAAACCATGCTCTTCTCTACCAACTTTACAAAGTCCATCAATCAAAGTATTAAACAAGACCACATCAGGCTCAACATCAAACCTATTATTACCTTCTCCTTTGCCTCTCAATTTATCAAACACCTCCAGTGCCTCATCAATCCTCCTAGCTTTGCACAAATGATTAACAAGAATCCCAAAGGTCACAACACTGGGCTTTATCCCCATCTCTTCCATTTCTGCCATCAGTTTATTCATCCGCTGAGTGTCCCTTTCCCTTCCCAACCCAGCTAACAGAGCATTGCAGGACGCAGCTTTAACCGCAACTGCACCACCCAATCTCATCACAGCATGCAAAACCTCCCACGCCACGCCATTCTTCCGGTGCCGGCACATCTTCGTTATCATTTGGGTAAGCTTAAACGCATCAGGGAAAACCCCATGCTCACACAGCTTGGTAACCAACCCCACAACTTCTTTATCAGCAAATCTTCTTCCATGGTGCTCCTGCTTCCCCAATACCCCAAAAACAACTTCACCAGTGAAATCATCAGGAGGAAAGTTAGAATCCCGTTCAAGCATTTCGTCAAGCACGTGGAGCGCATCATCAATGCGACCAGATTTAAACAACCCCTTAAGCAATTCGTTGCAAAGTCCACAACTTTTGGAAGAAGAGTTAAGCTCCTTGAACAGAAGAAGCGAATCATCCACCATTTGGGCCTCCCCTAGGCACTTCAAAAGGAGGACAGCAGATCTGGAAGTGAGAGCAATGTTATCACCATTGGATTTTCTGTAACTATGAAGCATGAGAAGCTCTTTCTGCGAATTAGGGTGCTGCGTAGCGAGTTCAAGAGCGCCTTCGAACACACAAGAGAGGGCTTGGTGGTGCTCTGTTCTGCCTCTGAGGTAATTGATAAAATCGAGGGCTTTGGGAATGGAGTTTAAGCGAAGAGTGATAAGGAGGAGATAGTGTGAGGATTCGAAGAGAAAGGGGCGAAGTGTATCGTAGTCCCAATGATTGGGCGGGTTTTGAAGATGTTCCACAACTTGGGTCACTGTCAATTCGTGGTCTTTTCGCGAAGGAGAAGGTGAATCGCTGTGACAGCGCCGCAGAGAGGAAAACGTGGACGGAAGCAGCCGGTGGATGCGGCGGAGACGGAGGAGCTTTGATTGTATCAACATTGTTTAGAAATATTCCGGCGCCGGTGGCCGAACGCGGAGGAGTCTAGTTTATCCACTTCCAATCAAGAGCGACAGCAGACACAGTAAACAAAACTAAACAACAATTTAGAATATATAATTATCATTTAACACCTATTTATTTTTAGTTTTGAATAAAAACAATCAATTTCTTAATTTTTATAAAACTTTCATTTTTTTTTTGCAGTGAATTTTTCTTTTAAAATAAACTAAAAATCCCAATAGAAAAAAGAAGTCGGTGACCTTTTTTTTATGTAATTCTGTAATTAACACCAAAGTGTAACTCTTGTAATGACTATTTCTACATAATATAATAAATTGCAGTTTTTTAATCTCAGTATATTATTTGTCATATTATCTTATATTTAATATCAAAAAAAATTTATCCAATATTATTAGTCAAGTTTTTAATTAGTTTTATTAAATAACAAAACAAATTTCGTTGTATAAATATATAAGGAATTTAAGCTTTGTCAAAATTTAACTCTTATATTTAGTAAAGGAGATTCGTATGGTTTAAATATATATTTGATTTTTATTTTTATTGTTTTTATTTAATTTAATCATCATTTTTATTTTATGTTTAATTAGATCTTATTTTCATCAAATTTTGGTTAATTTGATTACTTTTATTAACGATATTTGAATAATTATCGTTTTTGAACAATACATATCGCGTGTCAATTTTTTTTTCTTTTTTTTAATTTTAAAAATATTGTTTACGTGTCAAATTACAATTATGTCACATGTCAATGTCAATGTCATGTGTCATTTTATGATTGTATTATCTTTTTGTTAAATTTAATCTTGATATTTATTATTTTGTTCGGTTTAATTTTTATAATTGTTATTTTTATTTAATTTAGTCTAAATTTTTATTAAAATAAAATAATTTTTCCTATCAAGTTGAGATCAAATTTAACTTTTTATAAATATTATATATTTTTTTAAATTGACATTATTATTATTATGAGTTATTATTGAAATTCAAATATAAAGTATTACATTTAATTATAAATCGAATATAATTCTTAATTCAATTATAAAATGAAATATAATTATTTAAAATATTATTAAAATATAATTATTAAATAATTTAATTTTTAAACAATTCAAATTTGTTTTCACTTAAACATATGTCAATTAATATTCATATAACACAATCTTTAATTAAATATGTAATTCCACTTTTGCATATCACTATTAGATTCGTGGGTTAAATCCAAAACAATTCTTTAACTTTCAAATATCAATAATTCTCGTCTAATAATATCAATAATAATTTATTCCAAGAGTATAAACAAAAAAATTTTAGGATCTGTGTTTTATCATGCATAGTCGGTGCGGCCCTACAAGCGCACGCGAATCATATGATCAGTGGAATTGACCTCTTCTTTTCAATGCTCCTCCAATGTATGTTAAACATTTTGATTTTTTTAAACCAGTTTATGTGATTAAATGACAAATAAATTCATAATTAATTTATCTAATCAGTACAGTAATTTAATTCACATAAGAGAACTTGATCCATAATTTAAATGTCTACTAATCATGAAATTCAAATTTAATATTTTATCTAAGAAATTTGACTTTAATTTTTCTCACACCAGCCCAATATTGGAATAGGTTTAATTTAGAGCGCATATATATATATATATATATATATATATATATATATATATATATATATATATATATAT